>FTBG01000398.1_pt1 | contig 14875 bp, 10 predicted proteins | sample 1639311 | NCBI WGS metagenome assembly FTBG01 (sample SAMEA3914864, study PRJEB12502) | metagenome | biome: forest; material: soil | place: USA | collected 2012-03-12 | depth 0.3 m | reverse complement strand
TCGTGCCTTCGTGCCTTCGTGCCTTCGTGCCTTCGTGTGAGGCCTTCAATTCATATGCATTTCCACGTGAAATCCGCCCTCCTCCTGCTCGCGCTGCTTTCCTGGCCGATCTTTCTTCACGGCTCCGAACCGGCGACATCGAGCTTCGCCCGGCCCAATATTCTCCTGCTGCTCGCAGATGACTGGGGCTGGCCCCATGCGTCGTGCCTTGGAGATTCGGTGGTGAGAACGCCCACCTTCGACCGACTGGCAAAGGAAGGGGTGATGTTTCTGAATGCCCACTCTGCCGCGCCCAGTTGCTCGCCCTCCCGCGCCGCCATTCTCACCGGACAATGGCCGTGGCGACTGGCGGATGGCGCTAACCTGCACGGCTATCTTCCGGCGCGGTTCGATGTCTATCCGGCTCTGTTGGAAAAGAGCGGGTATTACTCGGGATACATGCTCAAGGGATATGGGCCCGGCGGTCTCGGCGATCGCACCCAAAACGCGGCGGGGAAGCAATACAAGACCTTCGAGGCTTTCCTCAAAGAGCGGCCTTCCGGCAAGCCCTTTTGTTTCTGGCTCGGCAGCCATCATCCCCATCGCCCCTATCAGTTGGGCATCGGAGTCAAGAGTGGCCTCGATCCGGCCAAAGTTTTCGTACCTCCTTATCTGCCGGATTCTCCGGAAATCCGGAGCGATATTTGCGACTATTACGCCAACGTAGAGTATTTCGATCAGAAGGAATGCTGCGCGGCCCTGGCCGCCCTCGAGCGCCTGGGCGAGCTCGACAATACCATCGTCGTGATGACCGGGGATAACGGCTGGCCGTTTCCTCGGGGCAAGGCGACAAACTATGATACAGGCACTCATCAGACCCTGGCCGTTCGTTGGGGAGCCAAAATCCAGGCGAACCGGATGGTCTCCGACTTTGTGAGTCTGAGCGATCTGGCGCCGACATTTCTGGAGGCGGCCGGCATCCCGATTCCGCCGGCCATGACGGGGCGCAGCCTCCTACCGCTGCTGCTCGCGGAAGGCTCCGGGCAGATCGACCCCAGCCGGGATCATGTGCTCACCTGCATGGAGCGCCATGTGAATTGCCGCCTGGAAGCGAATGCGCAATTTACCGGGTATCCGCGTCGGACGATTGTTACGAAAGACTTTCATTTCGTTCGCAATTTCCATCCGGAGCGGTGGATGGCCGGCGACCCGAATGGATTCGAGACACCCGGCAGCCTGCCCTTTTCGTACGAACAGCTCAGGGAAGACACGCACCTGGCCTTTGCCGATATCGATGCCTCGCCTGCCAAGGCCTGGGTGGTGTTGCATCGGGCAGATGCGCAGGTGAAATCCCTGGCGGAGATCATTCTTGGCCATCATGCGACTCGCGAGCTCTACGACTTGCGCAAAGACCCGTATGAACTGACAAATGTCGCGGAAGATCCCGCCTACGCCGAGGTGGTGCAGGAACTGGATCGGCGTCTCACGACGGAATTGGCTGCCGCGGACGATCCCCGGATGACCAAAGGCGGTCCGGAGCCGGACGCGCTCCCGGATAGCAAGGATAAGGCTTCGGCACCCTGATCCAGTGAATGGATCACTCTCGCGCGCCCAATGGGCGTTTGAAGACAGCTACGACCTCAAATGTCACGCCTTCCTTCCAGTTCATATCGAAGGCATTGACCAGCTCCCATCCGCGAGCGCCGTATTCATTCAATTTCCGATTAAATGCCTGGTGATCCAGCTTGGAACCCACCCAAAAATCCGCCGTATTAAAAACCACTGTCGCATACTCAAACGTGTTCATGGATCGGAACGTCTACGCCCTTTTGGCCGGGGCACAACTCCAATCCCGGGATCTGGAGCCCGGCGAGGTCCGCTGCTCGTGGACTGACTGAGACCGGCGGGCCGCAGATGAACTAGTGACTTGCGCCCCTCATTCAGGCGCCCGCCGAAGATAGGTATTCGCCGCCGAGCGCCCCTGTCCGATCGGCCAGTATCTGAAACCGGAGCGAATGCGGCAGTTTGAGCATTCCTCAAATCACTATGTTCTCCCGGCTCCTCCCTCCATACTCGCGCACACCGCAAATACTTGGCCTGCTGCTTCTCTCCATGGGCGCTCCCATTGCCCATGCGGCCACGAGCACCTGGACCTTCACAGTCTCAGGCGTGACCCGAACCGCCATCGTCTACGCTCCGGACACTGCGGCCACCACCCCGACTCCGGTCGTGTTTTGCTTCCATGGTCACAATGGCACGGCTTCCGGCATAAAAAGTCAGATGCCCTTCGACACAAAGTGGCCAGCCGCCATCTCCGTCTATCCGCAGGGTCTTACCGGCGTGAAGACGACGCAAGATCCCGATGGGCTTCAAACGGGCTGGCAATTCTATTCTTATGATCAGAGCGGACGCGACCTCGCCTTCTTCGACCAAATTCTCTCGCGCCTCAAAACCACCTACAACGTCAAAAACGACCGCATTTACTGCACCGGCTTCTCGAATGGCGCCTACTTTACCTATCTACTCTGGCAACAGCGGGGATCCGTCTTTGCCGCCCTGGCTCCTTGCTCGGGCAACTGCTACTTTCCGACCACACTGACGCCAAGGCCCGCGATCATTCAAGGCGGCGACAATGATACGGTGGTCTCCACTTCGTCACAGGCCAGCTCAATGGCGAATATTCGGACCCTCAATGGCTGCTCATCGACATCGACTGTTTGGAACACCGTCGGGAAAAAATACGCGTCGACGCCCGCCGGCAATCCCGAGGTCACCTACGTCTTCAGCGGCGGCCATCAACTCGTGTCGCTCGAAACGGATTTCATCATCGATTTTTTTCGGGATACTTACACGACGATCGATGATTTCCAGGATAACGACGCCACCGGTTGGCAGACTTACGGCGGCGCCTGGACTGCGGCGAGCGGCGTCTACAGCGTCACCTCGGGGCCGGGCTACAAGGCGATCCTCAGCGACATCGCTTCGGACGACTACACAATCGAGGCCGACGTGACGGCGAGCGCGGGGAATGCCGGCATCATCTTCCGGGCGAACAACTACTCCGTCGGCACGGATGCCTACCAGGGCTACTACGCCGGCATCGCTCCCGGCGCCGGCGTCATCGCGGGCAAGGCCGACAACAACTGGACACAGCTTTCCAGCGCAGCGATGACGATCACCGCCGGCGCCAGCTACCATTTGAAAGTCGTGGCGCTGGGCACGAGCCTCCAGGTGTACGTGACGGACATGGATACGCCGAAAATCAGCATCGTCGACGCCACCTACACTTCAGGGGCCGTCGGCCTGCGCTCGTATAACAGCGCGTCGACGTTCGATAACTTCACCGTCAACGCCATCCACGCCGAGACAGAATCACTGACGGTGGCGGCGACCTCGGGAGATACCCACCGAATCTTTGCAGGAAGCGGCTTCAGCGGCGGCTTTGGCACGATCCTGGACGCCACGGCGGTTGGAGATTATGTGACCTACGTCGTGCCGAATATCGCCCCGGGGACCTATAGCGTGCGGGTGGGAGTGAAAAAGGCGGCGACGCGCGGGATTTTCCAACTCGCCATCGGCATCGCCGGCAGTACGACCCCGACGAACATTGGCTCTGCGCAAGACTTGTATTCCGCGGCGGATGCTTATACGGAGCTAAATATCGGCACGTGGACGCCCGGCTCGACGAGCGACAAGTGGTTCAAGTTCAGCATTACCGGCAAGAACGCAAGCAGCACGGGCTTCACGGAGGCCTTTGATTACATCCGGATCATCCCGCAATAGGATTGGCCCCATAGAAAAGCGATGGCTCCGATTTGTCGTTGAGATGAATCGGAGCCATCGCTCGACGGGTTGGTTTCCGGGAATGAAAGCCTCTCATGATGGCGAAAAGGCCCAATTTCCGCCCTCTCATTCCGGCGCCTGATTAAGCTTTGTGGGCATCGGCATGCAGTTGCGCAGCTCGCCGGAAAAAGGCGTCCGAGGCGGCGGGATTTGCAAAGGCACGTTTCGGAATGATGTGCGCCGCATTCGCGGCAACAAAAATGTATATATGGCTTGCTGCGTTGATCACACTGTGGACTCCCGACCAGAGATGCCGACCTTCATTGACGGCCGTGACCTCGATAAGCGCCTCATCCGCCAAAGTAATCGAGTGTTCGCAAAAAAGTCCCGGCTGCTCCCGCGCCGTGAATGACCGCCAATAGGCAACACGGCGTAAAAGGGCTCCACTGAGCCACGCAGCCAGGGCAAATACGGCAAAAGTAAGGAAAAAAGCGATGACTCGATGAGGCGTATCTGAATATGCGGCGAGCGCATGCTGGAGACTCAGAGCAATAAATGCTAAAATGGAAGCATAACGGATCCGCTTGTACTGGGCGCCATGCTTGCGATTATGAGCGAGAAACGCCTTCATATCTGCAGGTTCAAGTGTAAATATGACCTTCATTGCCGTGAGAGAGCAGACTCGCTTTGCGAACTCGAGCGCCCCAATTTCAGACAAACGGCCTGGCTGCTACGCGGTTGGTTTTGCGAGGAGCCGCGGGCATGACGGTCCGGAGGCGTTCGGCGCGGCGGATTGCCAGGCGTTGGGTTGCATTCGTTCATCGTCTGCCGTGAAGACTCATTAGTTTTGCGGGTGAGCCTTCAGGAGACTGCGCAAAGACGCTTCCTGCGTGGCCGAGATATAAAGCAAATACTGGCTGCCAAAAGGACGCACCGTCACGGGAATCCTTCCGTAGCCCTTGGTCACAACCATTGTGTTCGGGGTCAGCCGGTCCTTTTCCAGCGGAATCTCGATCCCATCGAGGTGTAGCGCGCCCGAAATCGTTAGGCCGTCGGCGCTTTTCCCGATGTAGACTTCATGGTCCGTGGATGACTTTGCTTTCACCGGTGGATTGACGATCGCTCCTTTCGGATGGTACGGCTCGTCGTTCCTTTTATAGAGTTGGCCCGATGGCAGGGTCGTTGTCGTGACATATTCATCAGGTTTCAGCGCCATCAGTTTATGGGAATGGTAGGCGGCCAGCTCTTCTGCTAAGGTCTTTCGCCAGGTTGGTTCCGTGATGGCCTCCAGGGCGTCCTTCAAGGTGCGCTCTGCGGCGTCGAAGTTTCCGTTGAAGGCATTTGCCGCCGCCGTGGCCTCAATGATCTCCGGAATATTTGGGTCCACTTTCGATACGATGGCCGCCAATCGGAGCGCCTCCGCCGGCTTACGGACCTCCGGGTCGGGGCTCGCGGCGAGAAACCTCGCCAGATCTGCGACGATGAGAAGATTGTTTGGCATCGCTTCATGGCCAGCCCGCAAGATCTTCACCGCGCCCGCATAGTCGTGCTTCGCGGCCAATTGCGCTGCCTGCTCGCGATACGGTGTGTTCTCGAAGGCGCCCTCCGTGGCGGCGCAACATTCACCGTGGGCCAGGGCCCAGAGCGCGCCCAGTGCCAACGCGCCAGCAATCCCTGAGGCCGGAGAGGTTCGAGTCGAAACGGGGCGATTCATCTTCATATTCGAAGTCAGCCAAATAGTGGGGAATTCAGCCGGTCAACGGCAATGCCGAATATCGGCCTGCTTCGGCGGTGGCGCCTCCGCACTTTTCCACGCCCAGCTTTCGTTAGATCGCGCCCTCCGGCCTCCACCGATAGAGCAACACCTTTGCCCGGTAATCTTCCTCCACAAAAACCAGATACTCGCCATTTTCACGGCGGTAGGCAGTGATGCCGGTGAGCAGATCGATCCAGCCGGTGTTCTCCACGCCGCCGACGCTCGGACCGGGATCAAAGACCCCAACTTCCGCGCCGTCAGACAGCCGATTGACCCAGATGCGGCCGCGGTCCTTCCAGCCGCCGGTGAAAACGTAATCGCCGGCGACCGCGACGCACTCCGCTTCCCGCCCCGCCCCGGGCGCGAAGGAAATCGTGGAGCGATTCCCGGCCAGATAGTTTCGGCAAATGCAGACCCGGCTGATGTGCCGCATGTCGGAGCCCTCGTCGGCCACGACCAGAAGATCGCGCTCGGCATCGTAGTAGACGCGGGCGATTTTTTTGACGCCCTCGGGCGGCTCCATCACCGTGATCTTGTCGCCGCGATAGATCGGGTTGCCCTTGGGGTCCAGGCCCTGGAAATCATAGCGGAAGAAGCCGTAGGCCATCCAGATGTTGCCCTTCTGGTCGACCCAAAAAGGCCCCGGCTTCACGCGAGCTGTATTAGGCGAAAATTCCTCGGCTTGGTAGTCGCCGTCGCCGTTGAGATCGCGCCAGATTGCTGGGCCCTTTGGCTTGTGCGGCGGCCACTGGAGATCCGTGTTGAAGAGGTTGTTACCCCACTGGAGAATGAGTCCGCTGGGCGTGGCCATCTCGCCGTCGTAACGAAAGATGTTAATGAAGTTACTCGCAAACATTCCGCCCGTGAACAGGAAGCGCCGCCCTTCGAGGTAGACGATCTGCGGCGAGGTGATGCCGTGCTCGCCCTGTTGCTTCACAAAGGTGAGACCGCGCGGGTCGTTTGGATATTTATGCCGATCGAGGGAATAGCCCACCCACGCTGCATCCTTGCCTGCAGGCTGGGTGTAATCCATGCGATAGTGCTCCTGCACGCCCCACACATCGCGGCCATCGGTGCTCGGATCCGCCGCGGCGACATCGACGAAACAAAGACCGTAGAGTTCCCACACCAGCCGACCCTCCGGGGTTAATTTGCGCAATACTGAGCCCATTTCATTCATGGCCACGTAAACGTTTCCCTCCGCATCCATGCCGCAGCCGCGAATACCCCAGAATTTCATGGGAGCGACCTCTCCCGGCGTGCCCGAGGCGATGCCCCCGCGCTCGCCCAAGTCGCGAGTAAGCCGCGGGTGCGCTACGTCCGAAATGTCGTAAAAGAGGATTTGCTGGCGCGAACCGGTGAGGGAGTCAGCGACCATCAATTGCCCATCATTGGCGAGCGCGAGCGCCGTAGGTTGTTCCAATTCCGGAAAGGCAACCGGCCGGCCGTCGCATTCCAGGCCCTTTGGGCGGAAATCCCATTCATTATGTTTCGGGTCGAGGTACTCGACGACAAGTTTCCAGTGATGACCGGCTTTGTCGACGACTTCGAGGCTATTGGCGTGAACATCCCGATTGCCAATCACCTCTCCGTTCTTGTACAGGCCGTACTTCTTCCCGCCCTCGTCCCAGTGACTCCAGGTATTGACCGTGCCATCGGGCTGCACCGTAGCGTGAATGAAGAAATTCTGCACCCATTTGTCATTGGCCCCGCTGAAGGAATTGCCGAGCCAGGAAACGGTGGGATGAAGGTCCGCGGCCGGCGCTGCGCCGAAGGGCGCGGCGAGAACGAGGAGGAAGAACTTTAACTTGGATGGGTTCATGAGTGAGCGATCGGCGCCGGTGTCGCCCGGATAACCGGCGGCGGCGAATCGAGCCTTCACCCGCGCATCTGGATACTACACTCCTCCGGGATGACGCGCAGTAGTCCAGAAGTCGTGCGGCGCCTGGCACAGGAATTGCCGGCAGTTCAGCGTATCGCACAGCTAGAAATCTTGTCACTGGCAACTCTCTGGTGCATGAATTCTCGGCTCTAAACCGTACCACGCCAAAATGAACGATTCCGATTGGGGTACACAACTTTCGTACGGCGATTGCGAGGTTGCCCATGGGCCTGATGGTCGGCCTCGTCTCCTGGGCCAGGGAAATTTCGGCAAGACATTGGAAGGACTTCGCCGGGAGAGCATCGCAGGCGCTGTGTTCGAGGAGGCTGTGGCGATCAAAGTGCTCAACCCAGCCCTCCTTCGGAGTGAGTCGAAGCGGGAGCAGTTCATCCAGGAAGTCGCCGCACTCAAAAAGCTCAAACATTCGAATCTCATCCACTACCTCCGCTGTGGCGAACAGGCCGGCGAGGTCTATTTCGTGATGGAATTGTGCCGGGGCGGGGACCTGCTGGCCTTGGCAAAGCGTTTCGGCCCTTTGCCTGAACAGGTCGTGAGATGCATCGGCTTGCAGGTCGCGTCAGGATTGCGCGAAGTGCACCTGCGGTTGCAATTGGTCCATCGCGACATCAAGCCTTCGAATATCATGCTCATTGATGCGCTGGAGCCGGAGCTGACGATCGATGATCTTGCCGAGCGGTTCGAGCAACAGGAGAGTCTGTGCCGCATTGTCGATTTTGGCTTGGTCAACTCCGTGTTTGAAGGGCCGGCGGGGCAGGGCTTTGCCGGGTCGCCCATGTTCGCCAGCCCGGAGCAGATTCGGGAGCAGGCAGTCGACGGTCGCAGCGATATCTATTCATTGGGCCTGACGCTCTGGCATCTGGCGCAAGGGAAGGGGCCAATGCTGGATGAAGCCGGAGCGGAGTTGCGCGATCCGCGCGCCGCCATCAGCCGCCACCTCGAGCCATCCGAACATTCCGCACATTTTCCCGCCGGCTTGAGCGCCGATTTTCATCAGCTGCTCTCAAAGATGACCGCCAAAAATCCCGCTCAACGTTTCGCGAATGCGGCGGAGGCGCAGGCCGCGCTGCGCTCCTGGTCACCGAAAGCGGCTGCTCCCAGGCTGCGGCGGCAGACCTCCCCGAACGCAGCCCCATTCCCGCTCACGCGCCTCACCAGCCCGGTGGAAAGCCGCTTTGCCATCGTGGAGAAAGTGAAGGAACGCTGGGACGGAATCTTCGCCGCCCGCGAAAAGCCCGCCGGAGAACTCGTGCGGCTCACAATGATCGCGGAGGTGAAGTCCCAGGCTAGCACGGCGGAAACCGATCTCACAGCCGGGCAATTATGCCAGCTGGCCAAGCTGACTCATGATCCGACTCGACCGAAGGCGATCTTATCGGTGCGCTCAGTCGTTTGGGCCTCGGACTTTCTCATTTGCGTCGAAGAAATGCCTTCGCGCATGAATCTCTCCGGCCTGCTCGAGGCGAGGGGCGGGGCCAGGCGGCCCATGGGCATTGCCGAGGCCCTTCCGATCCTTTCTTCGATTGCCGAAGCCCTGGATTTTCTGGTGCGAGCCGGACACAATGCGCTCCGCCTTTCGATCGATGACATTTGGCTATCAGTTCTACCCGATCCTCATGTCCTGACGACGCCCCTGCGCACATGGCGTGATTTCGGCGTACGCTTCAGCGCCGTTCGCGCCACACTGGCTCCGCAAAATCCCATGGATGCAGCCAGCTCCCTTGCCGGCGCGACCCTTCACGGGTCGGTCGGCCTTTCCGGGAGCGCCCTGCGGCCCGCGACAGTCTTTGCCCGGCTGGTCTATCGAATTCTCAACGGGAGCGAGATGGCGACCGCCGTCCAACTATCGCCGGACGCCTATGTGCCCACAGTGACGCTCGGACATGCGTCAAACAATTTGTTGCGGGGTCTCGCTTCCAGCCACCTGGAGCGTTCAGATGTTATCTCTGTGGTCCGCGAACTTTGCAAAAATGAGGGTGTAGTCCAAGAGCGACCGCTGGGATCGACCGAAATTTTTTCGCCCGATTCTTCACGCCCGCAACCGTCCAAACCCTCGTCCGAGCCTCAGCCAGCCCCTTCGCGTGCTCCGGGGACGTTGAAACAAACAGCGAGGCGGGCGGTCGAAGCGTTGCAAAGGAAGATCGGTTCGTGCGCCCGACGCCTGCGCCGAGCAGACTTATTTTCGCCCCGGCAAGCCGTGCAAATGGACCGGAAGAAATCAGTGCGGAGGCCCAGCGGCGCGCAATCGCCGCCTCCTACGTCGCGACCGAAGATACCAGTCCCTGCGGCTTCCCAGCACGCCAGGAAGCCTTCTCTGCGACTGCTCCGCCAACCAAAAAAATTCTGGGTCTGGACTTCCGCGGGCGGCGTAGGATCACTTTTCGTTCTCTGGTTACTTTTCGCAAAGTTCGAGGTCTCGTTCGTTTCCACCCGCTCGAAATCCAACGCGAAAAATAGCGCGCCGGAGATTGCGAGTCATGAAGCCCATGACTCGGGCAAGTTTCTGCGCGATCTGATGTCCGCGAAGACGCCGCCGGCCGCAAGCACATCCAGCTACGGAGCCTCCTCATCTAAAGCGCATGACGCAACAAAGCTTTTCCACGAGCCGATGGTCTCGACCATTGAGGTATTTGCGATTGGCACGGAAGCGGAAAAATTAGGCGCGGCGAGGGCTTTGGTTCAAATCACGATGCTGGATTTTCAAAATGCAGTGCGAAATAGATCTTTTGAAGCGTTCCACGCCAATGTCTCGAAGCAATGGCAGCAACAGGTGACCAGGCAGGATATCGAGAAGGCATTTTCCAGTTTTCTCTCAGCGAAAACCGCATTTCCAGATATTGGGAAGCAGGAGCCGACCTTTGACACGCTCCCGCAAGTGCAATCCAACGGATCGCTCAAGGCGAAGGGGGTCTATCTTACCCAGCCGTACAATGTTCGCTTTTCACTCACCTATGTGAATGAAAATTTAAATTGGAAACTGTACGGGATCGATGTTTCCCTTTTGTCGCCTAAATCTGCTCTGTGATCGGGCATCAACAGGGAGAAGCGTCTGCAGAGGATATCCGCGGCGATCCCCAGATTTACTTGCGCCCTGGGAACCGGATGTCGCCTGCTCACCCGCCTTCCGTCTCGTCTCACCGGAAAACCTCGTCAATTTTGCTTGCGTGCGGCTAGAATCTGATGCGAAATCGTAACGTACTCGACGCACAATTCCGCCTGTGCATCTTGGCTAGTTGTGCAAAATTCTGGTTCTCACTCCTCCCGACGCGCGGCCAAAACGCCACTGCCACCCATGCGATCGCGGTGCAGGTCGCCATCGATGCCCCGGCAAGCGCGGACAATTCGGTGAATGTCTATGAAGGCGGCGCCGGGGATCTTTCCGGGTACGACTTCATTTCCATCGCCCTGGCCGGCTACGAGGGATGGCGTCAACATTACTTTCCGGGCAGCACTGCGACGACCGGACCCGGAGCAAATCTCGCCACTCTCGCGCACGACGGCGTTTGCAACCTGCTCAAATTCGCGACCGGCATGAATCCGACCGTCCAAGGACAAATGCCCGGCCTGCTCGTGAAAAACGCCGGTCAAATAACCTTCACCTACACGCCCAGCATTGTGGCCGTAGCCGCCGGTTTCGGCTTCCGCGTCGAATACAACGATCTTCCCGGCGTGAACCTTTGGGCTTCCGACATCGTGAATCAGGGCATCCTCGGCAGCGGCGGTTCGCCGGTGACCGCGACGCTCCCGATCGGCGCCGACGAACAACGCTTCGTTCACTTGAAAGTAAGCAAACCGTAAGCGCTCAACTCAGCCCCTTCCTCGACGGCTCCTCCTTTGATCCCTTCGATTCGACTTCGCCTCTCTTTTTATTCACCTCTGTTTCGAGCGTCTTTTTGAGCGCGGTCGCGTCTTTGCTCAAGACATGGTTCGACTCTGACATTTCCGCGTATCCACTTTCAGCGCGCCGAGCATAGAGCAGTGCTTCGTCCAGCTTGCCCTCGGCTTTTAGCAAGCCGGCCAGCAGCAGTTCGCAATCCGCTTGGCAGGTCGTCACCGCTCCGGCATGACCTTCACATAATCTCAAGATCTCGCGGAGTTCTTTCTCTGCCTCGGCATTTTTCCCTTGTGTCTGCAGGGAGCCGGCCAGGTACTTACGGGAATCCAACACCAATGGGTCGGCGGGGCCGGCCGTTTTCGTGCGAAGACCTACGACGGCGCGGAGTTCCCGTTCAGCCTCGACCGCTTTTTTCGCCCCGGTGAGGATGGCTCCCAGAGATTGCCGCGCCGAAAGCGTGTCCTCGTGTTCGGCGCCGAGAATTCGCTCGCGGCCCGCCACCACCGCGCGTTCCTCCCGCTCCGCCTCGATATATCTTCGTTGCCTCTGCAGCGCATTCGCCAATACATTCCGATCGTTGAGGGCCTCCCTGTTATCCGGTCCCAGCGTTCGTTCGTGAACCGCCAATACTGCTTTGATCTCTTGCTGCGCCCGGAAGTACTCGCCAAGATTGCATAGGACCCTGGCCAGGTCGGCTCGACTCGACAACACCCCATCCGACTCGGAGCCGTCCGCAGCCTCGAAACCTGCGAGGGACCGTTGAATCAAAGGCAGAGCTTCCGAGTACTTGCCTTCCGCCAAAAGCGTAGATCCGAGCTGCTTGCACTTGGTCAGTGTATCCGGGTGATCGGCTCCCATTGCCTTTTCTGCACTGGCTAGCAATAGGCGCAGTTCCTTTTCCGCCTCAGGATATCTTTTCTCTTCGTATAAAACTTGAACCAGGCCCGATCGAGCGGCGCGCGTTACAAGATGCTCATAACCCAGCGCATGAGCATCCATCGGGATCGTCGCTCGAAGGATTTTTTCCGCTTCCGCGATTTTATGTTGGCTCACCAACGTGCTCGCGAGATTGCCCGATGTTTCGAGTGTCTTTTCGTGCTCTGGGCCCAATGTTTTCAGCCGGCCATCGAGCACCAGTCGAAATTCCTGCTCCGCCTCGCTGAACCGCTTCTCGTGGCAGAGGTTGACCGCGATATTGTTCTTGGTCGCCAAGGTGTCGGGATGTTGCTCTCCCAAGACTCGCTGCTGAATTGCCAGGAGCGCCGAAAAAGCGCGGTCCGCTTCCTCCGATCGGCCTTCCCCTTGGAGAGCCAGCGCCACATTGTTTTGCACAAGCAGCGTATCAGCGTTCTCAGCGCCAAGTATTCGCCTTTCTGCCTCGAGCTGCACTTGAAAAAGCGATTCCGCCTCCTGGTACTTTGTGGCCGTCCAGAGCATCTCCCCTAATTCATCGCGGATCGCCAGCGTCGTCATTTCGTCCGGCCCCAGAGATTTCTCGGCAACTGTCAGGATCTCTCGAAGCATCGCTTCAGCGGAGGCAGTTTGCAATTGCGCTCGGAGTGTTCGTGCGAATGCCAGCCGGCTGGAAAGCGTATCAGCCTGGTCTGTGCCGAGAACCCGCTGCCGTGCGGCGATCACGGAATCGAACTCGTCTTTTGCCTCCGTATTCCTGCCCCTTCGGGCCAGCGTGATGGCGAAGCTGTTGCGAATCGTCAGAGTTTTTGGATCATCGGCGGGGACCACTCCTTCCCCGCGAATCAGGATCATGCGGTAACAATCCGCGGCCTCCGTATTCCGTCCGTTCGCAAACAGGAGATCGCCCATGCTCCATTCCAGTTCCATCCATTGCGCGTGATCTCGGGTCGAATCGACAAGTTTCTCTGCCTCACGGAAATAACCGATCGCCGCATCGCCCTTCTTGAGATTGTTCGCACAATACGCAGCCAACTCATAGGCATGGAGGGCCTCTTCGACCCTCCCTGGCCGTCCGTTCGAGGCGGCCTCGGCCACTTTGCGCGCCAGCCGTTCGCCTTCGGCAAAATCGCGCCCGGCAAATGCCGCGTTGGCGTGGCTGTACGCGTCGCCATGGGGCAAATCCTTTTCTTTCATCCCGGCTTGCGGCAGATTGTCCCGCAAAGCAGTGAAGTCGAGATTCAGCTTTTTCGCAAGGATCTGGCAGGACCACGCGTAAATCGAATTCGCATCGAACACCGGCTCCTGATGTTTGAGGGTGATTTCTGTCTCGAGCAGCGCATCGACCGCCGGTCTCAATTTTGCCTCCTCCGCCGCCGAGATGCTGTTCGTCACCGCACTTTTCGCCGGATCGTTGGGCGATTTATTTCCCCTATTTTCCAGGGGCTCGCGCCCCAACGCTGGCAGCGCAACCGCACTGCTGACAACCATCAAAAACTCCATCGCCCGAGCCCAGCCCTCCCGCCGAAAGGTGGCGCTCTCGGAAACCAGCGCTTTCTGCCTCTGCTTTGTGCTCGCACTATTCATTATTTGGAAAAGGGTCGGAAACTACGCAGGAATCGATCGACCCGCAACTCACATTCGGAGGTCGTGGCGGCGCCGACAATGTAAGGTAAATAGACAGGCGAAACGATGCTATCGCGTTTCCTAGAGCCGTTTCCAATTCCCACACTGGCCATCCGCAGCGCGCACATTCTTGGAGGCATAGCGATGTTTGGGTGGCTGCCAGTCCGGTGCGATCGGTTCATGGAGCCGGTGGCGAAGCTCTCGGTGATTCATCAAGGCGGTTCGAGCGAAGAATTCGAGTTTCGAAACGGTGGGAAATTTGCGGATTTCATCAGCCGCGCCGATGTCCCTGGCTCCGTCTATGCCGACGGCGTCGCTGTTAGCGGTCATCAGGTAAAAACCTCGCCAACTACATGCCGCAGGGAAAATGCAGAGCAACGATGGTCAGGCGATCCGTTGGCGGTCATATGCGAGTAGATCCTCGCGGTCGGAGTAGCCGAAGACCCTGCCGTCTGGAAAGACGGCCAGATAGCTGCCGGTATCGAAGATCACCATGTGCGAAGCGCCCGCCTCTTTGATCGCGGAGAGAGCGGCGTCGATAGCCCCGCAGCGATAGACGCTGTCGGTGTCGCTGACGACCACCGTAACATCAGTCGAATCAACGTATCGATAAGTAGAGAATTCACCGTCGTCTCCGCCTTCGCCGTGCGTACCGATTGCCTGAAGGTGTTTCACCAGAATGTCGTAGAAGCGGTCGTAATTCTCAGCTTGGTCTGCCATAGGCAGATGCCCTTCTCGCGCGTGATGGGCGGCGTGAAACTGTTTCTCGAGTGCCCAGAAGTCTTCGGGGGAGAGAAGTTGGAGCGGCTGGGCTTTCATCGCAAGATCCGCTATCATCGGCGGCAGATAAAGTCGCCAATCTTTCTGAGAAATCGATCGAGGCCGCTTCTTGTCTGTGCATTTGAGTCAGCTATAGGCCTGCCCTCGTCCATTTCATTCGGAAGTCTCGGCGGCGCCGCCAACGTTATGTAATAGAAATGTGGCGCGATGCTCTGCGTCGCGATTCCGAGAGCGGGAACCTCGAACTCGATTGCCTCCAAAATTTCTAAATCTGAGTCGGACGTACCGGTGAGCGAGACAAAAT
>FTBG01000453.1_pt1 | contig 14928 bp, 9 predicted proteins | sample 1639311 | NCBI WGS metagenome assembly FTBG01 (sample SAMEA3914864, study PRJEB12502) | metagenome | biome: forest; material: soil | place: USA | collected 2012-03-12 | depth 0.3 m | reverse complement strand
TCGTCGGTATCGGGCAGAGCGATGAGCCGGATGCCCGCGACCTTCGCTTTGAACGCTGCGCCGGCCACGCCCATGCCGTTATTGCCCACCGCGGCGGCCAGCCCGGCGCAGGCCGTGCCGTGATCGTCGCCATCGTAAGGAGCGGGCTGCGGATCGGGGCTGTCGAAATTCAGGTCAATGCTATCGGCGGCATCATAGTTGGCTGCGAGATCGGGGTGGGTGTGCTCGAGCCCGTCGTCGAGAATGCCGATGGTGATGCCCGTGCCCTGGTAGCTATCCCAGGCGCCGGTGATATTGACGTCGATCCCGGAAAGGCCGCCGAGCTGGCCGGTATTGAGCAAATGCCATTGCTGGTTGAAAAAGGGATCGCTCGGGACAAAGCGCCGCACTTGCTGCCGCGCCAGGAGCGGCCCGGCGGAAAGCACACCGGAAAGGCGGCGCAGCCGGGTGGTTACTTGAAGCGCGCTGCCGGGGTCGGCGCCGGATTGGAAGATGTGCCAGCCGGGCGCGTTGGTGGGTTGAACATTTTCCGCTCCCGCTTCCACGGCCAGCGCCGCCGGATCGTATCCCGGCGCGACCTGCACCGCGAGGCGATGGGTGAGAAAACGGCGGGTGTACGGCGAGCGGGCGCGGCCCCTTTCGTACAGTACCAGATCGCCGCCCGAAGTCCTGGCCGCCGCGCGCACTTCATTGGCCGTGGCCCGCGGCGCAATACGCACGGTCGTCTGGTTCCTCACGATCTCATCGCGCGCGACCACGAAGTTGCGCAGCCGCCCGTGATCTTCGAGCCGGTAGCTCTCTTCCAGGGTATCTGCACCCATCAGCGGAAACGAGGAAACCAGCAGGGCCGTAAGAAAGATTGGGGATTTCATTGTGCGATTGTAGTGGGGGAATGGCGATTGTCCAAAGCGGACATTGGTTGAGGAACGGGAAGTTCCAGTCCACGGGCCAGCGATCCAGGGGCTTGTGATTTACGTGGCGGACCGAGGCGCTAACGTTTGTTTTCGCAACGCTTTTTAATTTTAGGTTGTTGGGCCGGACGGCGGGTCGGGAGCGTTGTCTCGTTACTTGATGACGGTCTACGGCAGCGCAATCTCCACCAGGCTTTGCACCCCGTGATCCGCGGTCGTACGGAGAATTACGCGGCGGCTGGCGTTGAAGGAGCGAGTTTGATCCGGAGATTGGCCTACGCGGCTGAGTACGGTGAAGGAGCGGGCGAGGCCGTTTCCGATGGATTGTCCCTGTCGAAAGAGCAGTTTCAAATTGCCGGAGCTATCCGTTCCCCAAAGGCCGAGGAGGTTGGATTTATCCACGCCTCCATCCCCGGGTTTCATCGTCGCCAGAAACATCGGTCCCATGCCCTCCGGAGAGACGGCGGTGACAAATGTTCGCCATTGAGCTCCCGTGGGGAGGCCGGGCGGTTGACCGCCGAGCCGCGCGAGGATTTGCGGAGATTGGTTGGCGGGCGCATAAACGATGGCTTGGTTATTCGAAGCATTCACTCCGGCGCCGGAGAGTTGCGTCAATGCAACCACGTCTTCGCCGGCATTGTACACCGGGTCTTTCGACGTTCCAAGTAACACTCCATTGAGGCCCGGCGCCGGATCGCGCAAACCAAACAGGCGATGATAAACGCCATCGACTTCGGCGAAAACAGCCGTGCCCTTGCCACCGGGAGCTGCGGTAATTGTGGAGGAGAAAGCAACATCACCGCCCGCGTTAACAATCGGTTGCCCAAGGAATCGCAGCGTGCCCGGAGCCATGTCGGGAGCGGGATCGGCAGTTTCTGCGACGGAGGTGAAGTTGGTTCCATCGAAGACGAGCAGCGCAACCGAGTTGTCGCTGAAGACAGCGCGGAAGCACAGGCCGTCCAAAAGCGCTGCTCCGCGGCTTTGACCAGTGGAACCTGCCGATCCATTGATCGCGGTAAAGCTCTTTAGAGTTTTACCGTTGAGGCTATTTCCAGTTCGCGTGATGAGCTGGCGTGTGCCATTCCACTCAAATAAAGCGAAGCGATTTGCCGGATGCACGGCAGATCCACCGAGAGTGGCCGTGAAGAAAAGGGCGTCGTCTTCCAGCACAAATGAAGTGAAAGTCTTGATGAATGCCCCGGGCAATTCCGACAGATCAACGCCCGCTTGTGCTATCAATTGAAGGCCTTTGCCTTCCGCAAAAGGAGGCTCCTGGTTCTCAATCTGGAAGTGGGCATCGGTGAAAAGCGCCTGATTCATCGCGATCGGTGTGCCGGCCAGCGAAGCAATGAAAGCCACTTCACCCTGATTATTTAACGCCGGGTCCTTGAAGGAGGCGAAGTGCGCCCCCGCAATACCTGGCGCCGCATCGCCTTTGTGAGCCCGTACAACGCCGCCGGCAAATATAACGGCCGATGGCCTGCCACTGAGCCGTGTGGTTGCAGTGAAAGCCGTTTGATTGGCATTGTTGATGGAAGGAATTCCAAAAGTCCGGAACTCGGTGCCGGCCGGTTCCGTCGGGACCGCATTTCCCGTGGCGAACACTATATTGCCAACAGGTTCGGTTGCATAGACGGAAACTGCGGCGATGGCTGTTCCGCCGTGTCCATCGCTGAGAGTATAGGTAAAGGAATCTTCGCCGAAGTAAGTGCTGCCTGGCACGTAGGTCACCGTTGAGCCATCGGTGGATGTTGTGCCTGAGTTCCCGTTTGTCGTGGCGAGGACGCTCAAAAAATCGCCGTCCGCGTCCGAATCATTGGGCAGCACGCTGATCTGTGCTGGCGCGCTATTGGCCACCGCCAAATCGCTGGCCGCGACCGGCGCGATATTCTGCAACTGCACGGTGGCGGTCGCCGTGCCGCCATAGCCATCACTTGCGGTATAGGTAAACGAATCATTGCCATCGAATCCCGCGCCGGGAGTATAGATGGCGTGCTGGCCGTCGGTGGTGACGGTTCCATGCGTGCCGTTTGTGACTTGGGAAACGGAGAGAGTATCGCCATCGACATCCGAATCATTGGCCAGAACGTCGAGCACGAATGGTCCAGGGAAAGCGGGATGAAAACGGTCCGCTGCGGCGGTGGGCGGATTGTCTGCCGTGACAAATGTCAAATCCTGGCCAGGCGTGGTGCCGAGGCTGTTTGTCGCTTCCGCGCGGAAATGATAGGTAGTGTGAGCTGCGAGTTCGGTGAGCGTAAATGAAATCGTGGCAGGGGCGCCGGCACCTCCATCCTGGGCTGGGCTGGTCGTCGCACCGTATTGCATGGTTTGGCCATAATCCCAGGCAACCGTCGTTGGCAGGCCGTTGGGATGGACGGATGCCGAGAGCTGCGCTGAAGACGTGGAGATCGCGGTGGCCGCGAGGGTTGTCACGAAGGGCGCCGTGTCGATGGCATAGATCGTACCGCCGCCGCTGATCCCGCCTTTTTGGTTCTGCCCGTAGAGCCGGTTGTCACTCGCGCGGAAAATGGGCGCCGCCGGGGTATCGCCCGTGGCATAGTTAAACTCCAGGAGATGCGTCAGGGCACCGGCGGTGGAGATTTTGAAAACGGATCCGAGCTTGCCCGCTCCGCCGGTGGTTGTGGTGCCGTAGAGATAGCCATCTGCACCCAAAGTCAGCCCATTTTTCGGAGTATTGGGTCCCGGGGAGGTGAAACTTGCCAGGACTGAAACCGTGCCTTCGGGTGTTACTTGATATACGCAACCCAGGTTGGCGGATCCTCCCGCGCTGCTCACGCCGTAGAAATTGCCGTCGGCGGTAATGACGAAAGGACCTTGCGGATTTAAGGGGCCACCGTCGGCGAATTGTGCCACGAGGGAAAAGGCTCCTGCCTGCGTGATTTTGAAAAGCGTTCCTCGATTGCTGGCCCCGCCACCTCTCGTCGTGCCGTAAATGTTTCCATCCGGGCCGGCAATCAGCACGCCCGTGGGGTCCTCGCCATTGGTATTCGTGAATTTCAACAGGGTGGTAAACGACGGAGTAGCGCCGGGAGTGACGCAAAATAGCGTGCCGAAATCCACTGTGGTAGCGGAGTGATACTGGGTGGCTCCATAGAGCTTTCCGTCGGCCCCCAGCGTGAGCGTGCCGACCGGCACGGAGCCATCCGCACCCCCGGTGAAAGCGTGGACTACGCTGACCGTGCCTGTCCGTGTTACTTTAAAGACCGATCCCGGATTGTTGAATTGCGTATCGGCGGCGACGCCGTAAAAGTTTACGTCGGCGGCCTGGACGAGTTGTCCCCGCGGCGTGTTCGGCTCCGGGCCTTGCTGGAAGGCCGCAATGACGACGGCGGGTGTGCCGCTTTGCGCGATTCGGTAAACTCCTCCCGCCGGGTTCGGATAGGAAAACGGAAATAATCCGTAAAGAGTTTTATCTTTGCCGAGAACCAGACCACCCTGGGCCTGTCCAATGGGATCGACGTAGTCGAAGCTTTGCAGTGAAGAAAAGATCCCGCCCGGAGCCAATTTAAATACGGCGCCGCTGCTGGCATTGATATTTGTGGTGGTCCCAAAAAGGTCTCCGGCGGTGCCTTCTACCAATGGACCCGAGGGAGTCATTTCCGTGGGGGGCGAGAAGTCTTTGAGAAGCGTCAGTGCTCCTTGCGGCGTCGCGGTGAAAACACAGCCGAGGTTATTCGTGTGATCTTCATTTGCGACGCCGATAAAGTGACCGGGGCTGCTCTCCATGATTTCCGCGAATTGGGCAGGATCAATCGTCGATGTAAAATCAACGACCTTGGTATATTGGCCGGCGGTGCTGATGCGGAAAATGACTCCCAGGTTGTTGGCCCCTCCGCTGATCGTCGTGCCATAAATCATGCCGTCGCTTGCCAATGCCAATTCGCCACGCGGATTCGTGCCCGTAGCGCTCACGAAGGTAAATAGGTTCGTGTAAGAACCGCCAGGTGAAATTCTAAAAACCCCTGCGTTACTTGTTCCGTAAAAATTGCCGTCTCCTCCCGCGACGAGACCGTTGGGAGGAGTATTTCCACCGGTGCTTCCAAAGCTAAAGAGAGCGGACCCCGCGCCGGCGGAGGTTACTTTGAAAACCGTGCCGCGATTGGCAGCGCCTCCGGAAGGGGTTGTGCCATAGAAAGTTCCATCGGTGTCTTGAACCAGGCGGCTGAACGGAGCTTTGCCCACGGCCGAGGTGAAGTTATAAAATACGCTGAACTGGCCGGCGGGCGTGAGCTTGTAAATGGCACCCGCGCCGTTGGCGCCACCCGAGGAGGCGCAACCGTAAAAATTCCCATCCTTGGCCAGGATCATCGTTCCCGCCTGGCTCACCGTGGTGTTTGCAAAGGAGACGACAATGGAAAAGTCGCCGGCCGCATTCACTTTGAAAATGGCGCCCACTCCATTGGGTCCCTCTGAACTGGTCGTTCCGTAAAAGTAGCCGTCAGCGCCTTCAACGAGACTTGTTTTAGGAGTGTCTCCTTCCGAGCGCGCAAACGAGTGAATCACTGTAAGCACACCGCTGGGCGTGATTTGATAAACGGTGCCGAAGTCGGCTCCTCCTCCCGAACTCGTTGTACCGTAATAGTTTCCGTCAGATCCTTTGCAAAGGCCGGCCAAAGGTCCCGCTGGCCGTTCCTGCCAGGAATGGAGGATGCGAACGGTCTGAGCCCGCCCCTGAAATGGAAGGGCAACGCACGCCAGGAAGGCGAGGGTTCGCGCAAGAGAGCGCGATAAATGCTTCGCAAGGGTGCTCATAGTAGGAGTGCGGTAGCGCGGTCGTGTGCTCCCAGGTCGTTGAACGGGATGGACCTGATCGGACCGTAACGTTCATGACATGCCGGTAATGTCAACTTCCCGGCTGGCGCCCATGTATCTCAGTGGCGGAATCACTCGGCGGCACGGATTAGATCCATTTCCGTATGGTTTCCGCGTAACGATTGTAAACAAACCCCAGCGCGAGGAGGACGATGCCGAGGACAAGGAAACTAATGATTCGATAGATCGTTTCCAAACGCCAGACATCGACGAGGAAAACGCGGCCGACGGAAAGGCCGAGCAAGACAAAACCGCCGATGCGATAGATGCGTTCGCGAAGGCCAAGGCCGGCAGCAAAAATCACCAGCGCGAGGATGGCCCAGGCCACAGTTAACAATCCCGCGCCTGAATTATCGCCGAAAGTTGCGGGAGTCCACAGCGTCGTCCACAACCAAAGGGAGAAGACGGTGGCGCCGGCAAAGATCGCCGGGACCGGATCGGGCGGGAGTTGCTTGTCGCCGGAGAGTTTGCGACTCACGCGTGCTGCGGCAGGGATCGCGCAGATCGCCAAAAGATCCTGCCAAACCGGCGTGCCTTCCCATCGGATCCAAAAGCTAGCGAGAGCAATCGCTCCGTAGACCGCGCCCGTCCACGAGCGAATATAGTTACCACTCCGCGCCGCAGCCAGGAGGAAGCCCGCGCCCATCGCGGCATAAGCGGCGGTGCGCCACGGCTCATCGATATAGTGATGCACCCACACGCCGAGCAGCGCCGAGGCGCCGAGGCGGTAGGCATTGGCGATCACGCCAGCCAAATCGTGATCGGTGTCCGATGGTAATCGCTTTTGCCTGGCGGCAAATTGGATCACGAGACTCGTCACGGCGAGACCGGCAATAGGCACGAGCGCATATTTCCCATCGGGCTGATCATAGGGAAGATCCGCGAGGAGGGTATAACAACCAAGTAACGTGAAGATTTGCCCGAGGATCGCGAGTGGCCAGCAACGCGTGAGCAGACCATAGAGGAGCGTGCCCAGTGCCGCCCCGGTTGTGACCAGCAGCCAGGCGTCACCGTGCACGTACAATCTGATCCAGTTTGCTCCCACGCTGATGACGACCGCCGCGAAAATGCTTTGCAGCACGATGCGGTTTGTCCCTTTCAGCGGAAGGATGCGCTGGTGCTGCCACCAATGGGCCAGCGCCAGGGCGCTCGCTACCACGGGCAGCGGCAGCCACCAGGGTCGCGGACTCGAGGCGAGGATTTCGTTTAATGCCCAAAAGCACACCGCGCCCGCGAGGAAGAGCTGGCCCGGCAGCGCGATTTCCGGCAGTTGTAACAAGTAAATGGAAGCCGTGCAGACTAGCGCCGCGATGGCGAGGACGGTGGGCTTCCAGTCGTCAGGCGCCTGATGCAACAGGATTTCCGTGACCAGCCAGAGTGCCGGGAGAGAAAAAATAGCAGCGGAAAGGTCGAAACATTTCGCGGCCAGCGTGCCGCGGCGTTGCTTGATCCACCAGGTATCGAAAATGAGAAAGACGGCCACGGCGGCTGCCGTCTCGAGTGAGGTATCTAGTAATCCCAGCGCCCGCCACGGGTAAAGCAGAGTGAGCGTTTTGAGAAAAGCGCAAATGGCTGACAGCGTCGCGCCGACCTGGAAGATGCGGCCATGGCGCCGAAGAATGCCGCCGAGCAGCAACGCGCTTTCGGCCGCCAGGAGGATGGCGGTCTGCGGGCCAGTTAATTTTGCGGCAAGGCTTGCCGTTACAAGTAACAAACCCTGCGCGAGGTAAGAGCCGTCCATCCAGCGATCTCCGGGGCAGCGCCGCCGGGCAAAATCCGCCAGGCCGAGCAGCGCCGCGCCAAAGACGAGCGAAAATCGCCAGAGCAAATCCGGCTCCGCGGAGTAAATGAGCAGCGACCCAAAGGCGAAGTAGGCGGCGTTATTGAGCGTGAGGAAAGGCATGCGCCGCACGGGCGGAAGCGCTTCGGCCGAGGCCAGAAATCCCGCGGCGGTAAAGAGCAGCCAGTACCCGGTGAGAAAGCTCACGGTCATGTGCCACGATTCGGCGAAGCGCAGGCCGAATTGCGCGGGATCTTCGGCTTGATGCCACCGCCAGAAAGCATAGCTGCCGTACGTGCCGATCAGCGCCACCCAGGAAACACTGGCCCAGCGATGTTTTACGAGAAAGAAAACGGCCGTCGCGGTAAGAAGCAAGCCCGAGAAGAGGGTGAAGGCGCCGACTTCGTTAATGACCGATGTATAGTAAGCCAGCAGGATGGCCAGCACCGCGAAGGTTTGCGAGCGGCGGCGATGCGCCCACCAGGCAAAGGCGCCGGCACAGGCGAGCAACAATGCTCCTCCGACGATGGGATCGCGGATGATCTGCAGCGAAGGCACAAAATGCGCGGCGTATACTGCATAGTAAATGGTGGCCGCGCCCCCCGCCATGAGCACGCGCCCATAGTTGCGCAATTCCTGCCGGGTCCGCTCCAGCTTCGCGCCAAGCGCCGCCAGGCCGATGCCGGCGAGCGTGATGAGTGCCAGCTTTCCACCTGCACCGAGCCGGTGGACGATATGCTGCCACGCATAGTTGCCAAGAAAGACGAGGCCGGTGATCAATATAACAATGCCGGCGCGCGCCAGCCACACCGTGCCGAGCTGCAGCTCCAGCGATTCCCGCCGGGCGGGCGGTGAAGCGGGCGCGGGCTCATTTGCGGCGGGCGTCGCGTTACTTGTTGAGAAATTCTCCACGGTCTGCGGGGGCGCGGGCTCGGGGTCCGCGACCGGCGCGCTCGCCGCGATCACGTCGTCCTGGAGAGTCTCCGGTTTCGGCAAATCAACTGCCGGAACTGCGACGCTTGCCGCTGGGACCGGCGTCTCTGCGACCGGTGATTCCACGACAGGAGGCGCACTCCGCACCGGCAGTGGCGGAGGCATCACCACGGCGTGAACTTCGTCGTCCTCCTTTTCAGCCATCGGCGCTGCCTCGAGCCGCCGGCGCAAGGCCTCGATGCGCGCGTCGATCTTCGTCATCATCGTGCGCACGCGCATCTGTTCCGCCGCCAGGGCTTCGAGTTCTTTGAGATCGTCGAACTTCATCAAAAAGGGGGGTGAAAGCTGTTTATACTTCTACCGGGGCTGCGTCACGCTTTCGCGTGGCCCAAGCCCCGGCGGAAGAATCCATTAACATGTGGCGTGCCAGTATGTCTGAGTTTGGACGTAAGTGCCTTATATTGAGAATGATGTGGCGAAATGATCAGACGGCTTATTGATGTTTGTTTTCAAAGAAACGGACAAAATATGTCTAGATGCATGTCAATTTATGATCTTCACAGAATGCTCGCTGGGGAGCGCACGCGCTCTCGCGTGCAGTTTCCGGCGCCGTCGCCGGAAACCCGAACGTTAGAAGCGCGTGGCTTTCCCTTGTTCGTAACCTGCCCTCGTTGAAAAGATTGCGGCTTCGCCGAAGCTCATGCGAAGTTTTTGGCGAACGCGCCGAAAATGGCACGCGGGGCGCGTGCGCTCCCCATTCTGCGCATCGGCCTGTTCTTGCGTTTTTTTGGAGACAACTTTACCCCGCGACTCGCTCACGATGGTCGAGCCTCCACTCCTAATTTTTTGCCCGATATAACGTCAGCGGATTCTTTTTGCCGCTGGTATTGATTTCGTTAATGACGGCTTTGCTCAGATTCCGTTCGAAAACGATCGTGCCGTGGTTTCCATCCGGGTATTTATATTCGATGGTATAGGGCTTCACGGACTTCCAAGTGAGGCCGCGGTCGGCGGTGCCGTTGGAATTAAACGTCACGCCCCACGCGTTGTTCCAGGTCCATTTCACTGCGGTGAATCGCTTTTCGAACTCTTCGATCGAGTCGGTGGCGTCTGCCGTGCCCGCGGAGGCGTTATCGATTTCTGCCTTGATGGCGAGCGCTTCGTTTAGCTTCCCATTGCGCGTCGCGTCATCGAGCAAACGCTTTAAATTGGAAAGATAGCGTTCGCGCATGGGCCGAACGGCGCGTTCCACATCCTGCTGATACTCCTGTTTAATTCGCGCGGCTTCGTCCGGCAATTTCTGTCCACCGGCAGGCTCTTCCGCGGAAACCATGGCGATGCTCAACACAAGGAATACAAAGGCGCGCAGCATGAAATCTGCATGATCCCAGGCGGGGTTCGTGTCAATCCCGGCTTCCGCACCCGCATGCGGGTTTTCCGTGAACGACTCTGCGCAGCTTTCCCACAAAGGATTCAAGCGCCTTTCCCCATCGATTCCGTGCATCCCTTCCCGCTGGACAACCCTCGCTCCTTTTCCAAGACTCCCGCCCCGTGATTCGCGCCCTTCAGCACATCGGCAGTGTCGTCTGGCTGCTCATCGAAACCGTTCAGGAGATGAGCGACCACGTCATCTTCCGGCGGCGGCTGCCTTTTCGCGCGTCCCACTTTTTCGATCAAGCCGACCGCACGGGCTGGGGATCGGTGCCGCTGGTCACGCTGGTCTCCTTTTTTCTCGGGCTCACCATGGCGCTGCTCTCCGGTTATGTGTTGAAAACCTTTGGCCAGCAGCGGCTCGTGCCGAATCTGGTGTCCATCGCTTTCACGCGCGAGCTCGGGCCGCTCATCACCGGCATCATGCTCGCCGCGCGGATGGGGGCGGCCTTCACCGCCGAGCTCGGGACCATGATGGTGGCGGAGGAAGTGGAAGCCATCGAAGCCATGGGGCTCGGTCCGCGGCGGCTCCTCATTGGTCCGCGGTTGATGGCGATTTTCATGCTTATGCCGTGCCTCGTGGTGATTAGCGACCTCACGGCCATTCTCGGCGGCCAGATCATCTCGCGGCTGGCGTTTAATATTAGCTTTCTCAGCTTTACCCACGCGGTGGTTAAGGCGCTCTACTTTCGCGACATCCTCGGTGGAACGATCAAAAGTTTTATGTTCGGCGGCATCATCGGCATGGTGGCTTGTTATAAAGGCCTGATCGTGCGCGGCGGCGCGGCCGGGGTGGGGGACGCCACTACTTCCAGCGTGGTCACGGCGATCACCACGGTGATCGGTTTCGACACGGTCTTTAATATCATCCAGCAGACGCTGCTTCCCTGATGAACCCGGCAGCTCCGCATCACGATCATCATTCCCGGCATCACAATCATGCGCATCATGCCGGCGCGCCTCCGGTCACAGAGCTGGAAGATGTGCACCTGGCTTTTGGCGATGACAAAATTCTCAATGGTGTTACTTTTAAAGTAACCGCCGGTGAGCGGCTCGTCGTGCTCGGCAAATCCGGCGGCGGGAAAAGCACGCTGCTCCGGCTCATCCTCGGCATCCTGCATCCGCAAAAAGGGTCCGTGCAGTTCAAGGGGCTGGAAGTCACCCGCATGGGACGCTGGCGGCTGAACCGCATCCGGCAAAAGATCGGCATGGTTTACCAATATTCGGCGCTCATTTCCTCGCTCAACGTGCGCGATAATCTCGCGCTGCCGCTGGAAGAGCTCACGGAAAAAAGCCAGGCGGAGATCGATGAACTCGTCGATGAAAAGCTGGAGATGGTGCAAATGAGCGAGGTGCGCGAAAAAATGCCCAGCGAGCTGAGCGGCGGCATGCGCAAGCGCATCGGCCTGGCGCGAGCGTTGATGCTTGATCCCGAGCTGATCCTCTACGACGAGCCGAGCGCGGGGCTCGATCCGGTGACGAGTGCGGTGATCGATGAACTCATCATTTCGTTAAGCGAGAAGATCGACGCGACGTCGATCATCGTGACGCATGAAATGGACAGCGCCTTCAAGATCGCCACGCGCATGATGATGATGCATCACGGACAAGTAATCGCGGATGCGTCGCCCGAGGAATTTCGCGAACATAGCAACCCCGTCGTGCATCAATTCATCCACGGCGAATCGCACGGGCCATTGACGGAGGAGAAGTGAGGGAGGTGGCGGGTGGGTAGGGCGGGCGTAGCATCGCGAAGCCCCTTCTGCGTTTAATCCGACGTGATTATGAACCCGCTAGCCTCCGCCTTCGCCCTTCAGCGTGGCGAAATCCAGCACACGGTGCTCGCCGTTCTCATTGGCCTGCGTGAAAGTCTGCGCTGCCGGATCGTAACAAGTAAGCCATCCACGCCCGTGGGCCCAGGTATCGATGCACACGCCACCCTCAAAAATCGCAGGCAACCCCGTTTTCTGGCTCTTGTGGCCGCAGATGATCTGCTTGCCCGAAACGTGCACCATCGGGCGCGTAAACGGTTCCCAAAGCATCCGCATTTCCGTTTGTTCCGAGAGTGGTGCTTGCGGGTCCACCGAGGCGTGCACGAAAATGTGCTTCTCCGTTTCCCAAGATAACAAAGTCTGCTCACGCAAGAGCGTCCAATGCCGCTCCGGCACCGCTTCGATCTCACGGGCGCCGCCGTTGAGCGCATACGATTCCAGGGTCATCATCCCGCCGTGGGTCAGCCATTCCTTGAAAATCTTCGGATCCGATTTGGCCCACAGCATCATCCGCTCATGGTTGCCCAGGAGCGCCACCGCGGTGCATCGCTTGTTCAAATCCAGGATCATGTCCAGCACCTGGCACGACGCCGGCCCGCGATCGACATAGTCTCCCAGCAGAACGACCGTATCCGCGGGTTGCGGATTCACCAGCTCCAGCAGCTTCGCAAAGGCCCGGGCACACCCGTGAATGTCACCGATCGCTAACTCACGCATCGTACCGGCACATCCTCCACCCAAGACTCCAACGACCCAGCCGCCATACGCCTGACGCGTGAGCCAGGCTGGCGGCGCGCGCAGGGGCGATGGTTTGCAAACAATCGACGACCATGGGTTTCATTTTCGTAAGCTAGCCACCGCGACCTCAAAGGCAAGTGGCGGAAAATGAATCTCTATTCAGGCTTTTTCACCGCTGCCTGCGCCTCTTTCTCCTCGGTGACGCGCTGCACCAGATCCTCCGCCTCGCGCAGGGCCACGCGCGAGATGAGCTTTTCGGAAAAGAGCTTTTGCTGCCGCGCGAGATTGATCTTCGCCAGGTCAAACTTCGTTTGCATCATTTGCGCATCCGCTTTGGCCGTCGAGGCCGTCGCCGATTCCACGGCCGTGGATGCCGCATCGACCAGCGCCTGATCCGCCGAGCCCTGTTTTACGCGATCCTGGGCCGAGGTAAGCTGGCGCTGTAACTCGGTGAGATTTGAATGTTCGTAACGGGCCAGCGCCTCCGCCAGCTCGATGGTGCATCGCTCCACCTCCATCTGCGAGACCACGCCGTCCTTCAGCAGTTTTTGAAAGCGCAGCATTTTCTTTTGCGCCCGCCCCAGGCGCGTCTTGGCATCCTGCGCGCTGAGCGGCGCACCGTCGTCGGGGGTATCGGGGGGAGCGGAGAGCGTGGGCAGGTCGTTGATGAGATGGGACGCGTCGGCGGCCATGTCGTCGTGAGGCGCTTTGGCCGGAAGCTGCGGGGTCTGGGCAGGGACGAGCGGTGTTTGGGCAAAAGCCGCTGCGGGCAGAAAGAGGGCCAGGCAGAGAAGGCGGACAGTGGCCGAGGTCATGGCGGGAGAAGCTGGAAAAACGTTCAACGTTCAACGCCCAACTTTCAACGTTTAACTTGGGTGCGGGAGCGCGGAGAGGCGGTTTTCAACCGCCTGGGGAAGCGCGGTGATGCAAGCTAATCGCTCGTATTCTCATACGAATGCTCTTTTCCATCCGGTAATCGATGAAATCACCGCTGGCTGGTGAGGCCGACAGTCCTCCGAGGAGGCGGAGGGGACTAGGGGAGGTTGATGGGTGGGTGAGCAGGCGGCCAGTGTGTTTGGATCTCGCGGATCAACTCAGGTGAACGAAGACACGCTTTTTTTGAGAGCACTTCCGATCACGCATTTTCGTTCCCCGTCACCTAAATGCTTTGAGCGCGTTCTGGCCATCTGGGGACAGATGGCCCCGCCAGCCTCGGGTTGATCCACTGTCTCAATGCTATTTCACTCTCGTCTTGGTGTTACTTGAAACGCTCGCACACGCGCATCATTCAACGTTGAACGTTGAAAGTTGAGCGTTGAACGTTTTTCCAACTCACCAAAAAAAGCTGGCACCCCACTCGATCACTTCACCACCGGCTCGCCCGGCTTGTGCACGCGTTTCCGTCGCAGCCGCAGCCAATTATTCCACGTCTTCCGGAAGGCGTCCTTGGAAGAGAGATACTTCTGGTTGAGTTCCGTGCCGCGGGTGATCTGGCTGAGGAGGCTCTTTACCGAAAATTCCGGCGCGTCGAGAATGGTGTAGGCGGTGCCGATGGCGGCTTCGTGATGCGCGTCGCTGCCGGCGGTCATGGGCAGCTTGCGGGCCTGTGCGTACTCGAAGGCTTTGCGGTTGTAGCGCTTGAAAGTGGTGGCGGCGTTGAAGACTTCCAGCGCGTCGATGGTGAGCGTATCGAGCACCGATTCGCGGATGCCTGCGCGAAAGAGATCGTAAGGATGCGGCGGGATGGCCAGGCCACCCATCCCGTGCACAATCTCGCAGACCTCGATGGCGGGTTTGCCTTTCAGGTAAGGCAGAATGACGCCGAGGCAGAGCAGGTGCCCTTCGGCGGTGGTCACTTCCACGCCGGGGATAATGATGAAATTGTCCACGGCCTGGCCGTCTTCGCGGATGAGGCCCTTGTCGAGCAGGTACCGGCAGCCGTCGGAGGTATTGTGATCGGTGAGCGCAAAGCCGTGCAGGCCCTTCCGCTTGGCCGTGGCGATGAGTTCTTCGGGGCTGCTCACACCGTCGCCGGAGAAGAACGAATGGCAGTGCAGGTCGATGTGATAGGCCATGGCGCGAGAATGGTCGGCGGAAGGCGGGGCGAAATCAAGACCGAGGGTTTTGGGAGAGCGGCGGCCTTTGATCCTACACTTTCACCTCCATCTACACCCTTCGGAAGCGGGGTGGGGTTCCGGAAACTGCCAACAGCCAACTGCCAGCTACCAACTTCCAAAGCATCCGCCCGGATGGCCCGATGGCCCGGGTGGCCCGGGTGGCCCGGGTGGTTGGGCGGGTGAATGGGATGGATGGGAGGATGGCGTGGATTTTCGGAATAGCGAGATGGGATGGCGGTTCGGATGAAGCGATGGGTGTGAGGTTGTGGGAGATGGTGTGGATGTGGCGCGTTGGGGAGAATGAGGATGATGAAGAGGAAGAGGATGAGGATGAGGAGGGGAGGGCTGGCAGTTCCGGGCCATCGGGCGGCCGTATTCTATAGAATACGGCCCGATGGCCCGGAACCTCCGCC
>FTBG01000694.1_pt1 | contig 15121 bp, 11 predicted proteins | sample 1639311 | NCBI WGS metagenome assembly FTBG01 (sample SAMEA3914864, study PRJEB12502) | metagenome | biome: forest; material: soil | place: USA | collected 2012-03-12 | depth 0.3 m | reverse complement strand
TGATGATTTCTAGTTTGGTGGAGATGGCGGTCGGGCGGAGTCATTCGCTATTAGATCCAAAGATCTGTTGCAGGCCAGCGAAGACATCTCCGGTGCAAGCGATACGAAACGGATTTTGAGATGTTCGATCTTGTCGCGCTTCTGGTCGAATGGAGATCTCGAAGACATGGCTCGGTTCGGTTTCTGAATTCGTTTTCTAAAGTCATTCTGCTCGAGCCTTGCGCAGATGGCGAAGCTGGCATGATCCGCGCTCTTGCAGGGCGGCGAATTCGGGCCGGCTTCCGCGCAGAAGTGGGCCGAATCCTGAAACGATTAAACCACTAAAAAGAAATTCGGCGATCTGGTGTGAATCATTTTTCGATTGCCCACGTCTGACCGCTGAAGATCATCCGTTCACTCGGGTGTCCCTGTACCATTCGATTCATTCTGACCATTCATGAAAAAAGTTCTATTTGGTGCCATGGCCGTCGCGGTCCTGGCATTGGCGGCCGGTGAGGTCCATGCCGGCGTGCTGTTTTATTCGGGAATTCCGGCCACCGGCAGTGACGCGGGATCCGGCATTCGCTCCGATCAGACTTATACCGCTGCAGTCACGGGAGGTAATTTCCCGGGCGGCGGATTGTCGATCGCGGGAGTTACGTTCTCTCCTCTCGAAGGTTCGGGAAATTCAATGTCGAGCACCGGCGCGACTGTGAGTTCGGCGACGGGCACGCTCGCGGCCGGAGGCGGTCGCAGTGCCAGCATTCAGGCCGACGGTGCTGTAGGGCAGATGCTGTCGAAGATGGTGTTCAATGATGGCGCTGAAAACGGTTCCGAGCAGTACATCGTGCTGGATCCGGCGACGCTCCAGGCCGGCAAGACCTATGACTTGCGGCTTTATATCTGCAATCCGTCCAATCAGAGCCGCATGGTGAACCTCGCCTTTGCGGGCGATGGGCAGGCCGCGGTGGATACCGATTTCTTCAATGAGGACGATGCGACGACGTCGCCCGGCGGTTTCTCCGATCCGAACCAGGTTTATTATATCAATTATCGGTTTACCTGGGATGGAAGTACCACGCCCGGCGTGACCATTACGCAGCGGGCTGGGAGTAGTCCGTTCAGCTTTTATGCGATGACCAACCAGGAGGTGCCGCAGGCGATGGCGAGTGCGCTGCCTCCGGGGGCTGTCGCCGAGCCGCCCGCTGCGGCGCAACCCACGGTGGGGGCAACCCAGGTGGATAGTTCCACTGCCGATGTGACGGACTCCGATCAGCAGGACGTCGGCGTTTCAAGCGAAGTATTTTACAATGCGGACAGCCTGCAGAAGCACGGCCACTGGGTGGAGGTCGGAAGTTACGGACGCTGCTGGCAGCCGACGGAGGTGTCCGATGACTGGTGTCCGTACACGGTGGGAAGCTGGCATGCGTCGAATCTCGGGTGGGCCTGGGACTCTGATGAAGAGTGGGGCTGGGCGACTTATCACTATGGCCGCTGGTGCCGGGCGGAAGGGCATTGGTATTGGGTGCCGGGCCGCGTCTGGGCGCCGTCCTGGTGTTCGTGGCGCTACGGCGGCGGGCATGTAGGTTGGGCTCCGTTGCCGCCTGATGCGACCTTTAGCGTGCATGTGGGCATCGGCAGCTGGGCGGATAGCCACTATGGCGTGGGCCCCTTGGTTTATAACTTCTGCGCGGTGCGTGATTTCGGCGCGCCTCGCGTTGCACAGGTGATCGTTCCGCGTCAGCAAAACGTGACGATTATCCAGAACACGACCAATGTAACTAACATCACCAATTACAATCGCGTGGTGTATAGCGGCGGCCCAAGCTTTGCCTCGATCAATAATACGATCGTGCGCGCCGGCGGACACGCGATGGTGCCGGTCACGATTCAGCGCCGTCCGGCAGTCGGCGCAGTGGGAGTGGGAGGCAAGTTCACACAGCTCAATGGCAATGTGCTCTCGTATGCGGCGCCGAAAGTTGCGGTGAATGAGAAGCCGGCGAATTTGCCAAAGGTGGCCGGAACGATTCCCGAAGGGAAAGTGGAGCGCGGCTGGGGGCAGATCAAGGACCCGAAACTGGTCAATCAACTCAAGGGCAAGATTGCCCGTGAATCCCAGGGTTTGACGCCCGAAAATGCGCCCGCGCAGCTGCCGACGATTACGTCGGGCCGATCTGGGACGGTCGTAAATCATCCGGGTGCAGCGGCGACGCCGGGAGGTACGGTTCAAAAAACGGGACCTGGAACCGGAGTGGCTAAACCCGGACAACCGGTCACAGAAGCACCGGGAACGAGCCCGCGTCCCGGTCAGCCCGGCCGTAGGCCTGGCGAGGTGATGCAGAAGCCCGGGCAGCCTGCAACTCCCGGAGAAGCGGTTAAGCCCGGCCAGCCCGGTCGCAAACCCGGTCAGGCAGTGGAACCTGGACAGCCTGCAAACGTGCCCGGAGAGCCGACCAAACCCGGCCAGCCCGGTCGCAAGCCCGGTCAGGCAGTGGAACCTGGACAACCTGCAAACGTGCCTGGAGAGCCGACCAAACCCGGCCAACCCGGTCGCAAGCCTGGTCAGGCAGTAGAGCCCGGACAGCCTGCAAACGTGCCTGGAGAACCGACCAAGCCTGGCCAGCCCGGACGTAAGCCCGGTCAGGCCGTGGAGCCTGGACAGCCCGCAAACGTTCCTGGAGAACCGACCAAGCCTGGCCAACCCGGCCGCAAGCCCGTTCAGGCCGTGGAGCCTGGACAGCCCGCAAACGTTCCTGGAGAACCGACCAAGCCCGGCCAGCCCGGCCGCAAGCCCGGTGGTGAGGCAGGGAAACCTGGGCTGCCTCCGGCTGTTCCCGGGGAGACGAACAAGCCAGGACGCAAGCCGAACGAAGGCGTGGAAAATCCTGTCCGGCCGGTTGCGCCGCAGCCGGAAGAACCGCGGCCGACTCAGCCGTCACAGAAGCCGGCCGAAAGGCCGATGGAGAAGCCTGCCGAGAGGCCGGCGCCTCCGGTAGCTCCGGCGCCCGCGCCGAAAGAGCCGAAGAATGAGCGCGTGAAGCCGGTGCAGCCCGCCGAAAGGCCGTCGCAGCCGGTTGAAAGGCCGCAGAATCGGGAAGTGCCTCAGGAGCCGGCCAAGCATCGCGAAGCGCCAGTCGCGCCTCCTCAGCCGAAGCGCGAACCTTCCGAAGCGGTAGAGAAGCGTCCGCAGCCGCAGCAGCCTCAGATGGAAAAGCGTCCGCAGCCGCAGCCTCAGCCTCAGGCGGAACGTCGTCCCCAGACTGAGCAACCCCACGCTCCAGCGGGTGCTCAGCCGAATCGAGAAGGCGGCGGAAAGGGCAAAGCCAAGGCGACCCCGGCTCCGCAATAGGCCCTGATTGCCGAGAGGCTTCCAGATCACCCTAACGATGTGCCGACCGCACGGTTTGATCCGTGTCGGTCGGTAATCGTTGTGACCCGGAACGATGAATCGGCAGAACCCCGAAGTATCATACCGATTGAAAATCAAACTCGACGCACGGCTGCAAATGATGACTAATTGCGTTCGGCCAATGACCTCATTTGCACAACGTGCTGGATGGCTCATTAACGCGCTTCTGCTGCTAGGTTGCGGGGCATTGGCGGGATCCGCAGGGGATTCCGGACCGTGGAAGGAAGTATCGCGAAGCGGGGATCTGGTCGTGTACGAACGCGTTCACGACGGATCGTCGATTCGCGAATTCAAGGCGATCGGCACCATCGATGCGGATGCTGCAGTGGTGAAGCGCGTCATCGATGACGTGGATGAGTATCCGCACTTCATGCCGTATATGACGGAGACCCGCGTGATTTCTACCGATGGCAATACACGCGTGACTTACGCCCGGCTTTCACCACCCGTCGTTGGTGATCGGGATTACACCATCCGGGTGCATTGCGAAACGCGTCGCGACGCAGCGGGGAACACCTGTTTCTGCAATCGCTGGGAGACTGCGAATGAACTCGGTCCTGCGGAGAAATCGGGAGTGACTCGAGTAAAGGTCAGCGAAGGCTCCTGGCTGCTCCAGCCTACGCAGGCAGGGCGCAAGACGCAGGCGACTTACTGTATTTATTCCGATTCCGGCGGGGCCATTCCTGCATTTCTGGCAAATGCGGCGTGCAAGACAGCGATTCCCAAACTATTCGAGGCGATCGGCAAGCAAGCCGCGCTTCCGAAATATTCGCTGAAGAAGTGAACCCTCTGTTAATGCAGGGTTCATTTCCGTCAGCACCGCCAGTAGGGAAAGACGGGTTAGTGTCCTGATTTCTCACTCAGGACACTACGTAAGCTCGAGCCGCTAAGGCTTGGAGCGCATGAGCCCGCGGCCTTGCACCATGACGCCGAAGATGGCCAGGACGACAAAGGATGCGCCGAAAATCGCCGGCTGCATGGATTCGAACGGCCGCAGGAGCAGATGCGCCCCGACGATTGATGAAAAGACGATCAGAGCCCACTTGAAGAGAAAGAGGAGCAGGAGCGCCCCGATGACCGCGCCAATCAGAGCAGAGACCCAGGCAAAGCGCGGATCGTGCATCGAACTGGCTTCAAGAAGGTTATTGAGGTAGTACGCACCGGCGAGGGCGCCTGCGAGACCGACCGCCACCTTCTGGAGGAAAATGGCGAGCAACGCTCCAGCAATCCCCGCGACCAACCCGACCCCGAGTGAGAGAGCTGGATTATCGTGGGCGATGAGCGGGCTGATGAACTCGGTGGCGGTAATGAAGCCCAATGCCCCGACAAAGAGCCAGAAGAGCCTGCGGCCGGCCAAGAGCAGTGCCAGACCGAACAGAAGCGATACACCCGTGATGGGAGCGGGCTGTCCTCCAAGGATATGTTGCTGATCGAGAAGCGGTTCGAACTTTCGCACAACGCCGATCCGTACATGATTTGAGCCGCTTTTACCACTTTCATTCATGCAATGAAGGGATGCGGAATTTCGTCGGGGTCCGCCCCTCCAATTGCCAGGGTCGCCGACAGGTCCGGCCCTTCCACGGCATGCGAAACTTTTTCAGGAGGTTTACTAATTATGAATCGGTTATTAATTGCCGGCCTCGGCATCGCGGTCGGGCTATCGTCAAGTCCGCCTGTACTTGGTCGTGGAGGTGGAGGCGGCCGCGGAGGCGGGGGCAGCTTCCATGGAGGGGGAGGAGGACACATCGTTACCACCACGCACACGACATTTGTGGGTGGAGGCGGACGGACCTGGGTGGGGGGAGGAGGACGGACCTTTGTGGGCGGACGGACAATGGTAACCAGCGCACCAGTGCTGGGGTATGCGGGCACGCGATATTACAGCGCGCCTTACTACGGTGCAGGAGGTGGCGGCGGTATTGCTGTAGGCAGAACGTTTGTTAGTCCGACTCGAACCTTTGTTGGTCCATCTGGCAACATTGCCACCACAAGGTCGGTGACAACTATGACTCCGACAGTGGCATTTGGCGGCACGCGGTTCGTGACACGGACGACTCCGACCGTGGCATTCGGTGGCACCCGGTCAGTGACGCGGGTGACTCCGTCTGTGGCGTTTGGTGGACATCACGTTACTACGACCACCGTGACTCATGTGCCAGGTACGGTCAGCCGCAATTGGGATCACTTCCATGATCACATGTTCAACCATCACCGCTTCCACTTCTTTAATGGAGCGTGGGTGCTTGTTGATGCCGGCGGTTTCTGGCCCGACTACTATACGCCAGACACCTATTCGTATGACTACGGCGATACCTATCCGTATAGCTCGGCATCATATGATAACTATCAGCCGGATTACACCGCTACCGAAGTCACTGCTCCCACCACTCTCACGAGTGTCACCAACTTGACGAGTGAGGTGCAGCAGGTATTGGCGAATAGCGGTTACAGCCCCGGGGCAATCGATGGGATCATGGGACCCGATACCCGGGCAGCGCTGGCTGCGTTCCAGCACGATCATGGCCTGTCGGCCACAGGAGAGATCAACCAGGTGACTCTGAGTGCGATGGGCATTCAGTAAGAGGTGCGAATGGATTTCTGCCGCTCGCTCGATCAGGTGGGCGGCAGACTTCAGAGGAAGAGCGTGCTGCGTTTAGCTTTTTTTAGAGCACGATTGCTCTGAAGGCGGTGGGATGTTTGGACCAAATATTCGCGGCCGATGGCTGCGAATCGCGTTTCAGTGAAGTGGCAGCCCTAAGTGGAAGCGGCTGCAGGTGTTGTGAGTAGGCGGCGTCGGACGATCGACCGCGCATGCACTTCGGCCCTGCCGAAGACAGCCTTGTAAACCTCACAATACGGATCCTTCGCAAGCATGGTGCCGAGCGCGCTGTAGGTCCGGACAGGGCAGCCACCGTGACAGATGGAAAGGTACCGGCACGAAATGCAGTCCTCATGTTCGACCAGATGTTTGGGGCGGTCGACGAACTGTTGCCGTGCCTCGCTGGTGCGGAGCATTTGTGTCAGGTCGGCATCCCGGAATACATTTCCGAAGAAGTATTCGGGATAACTAGTCACCCAGCAGTCGCATTGCGCGACTGTGCCTTTGGAATCGACGGAGATGAACTGGTTCGAACAATTTTCCTTCCAGATGCAGGGAAGGCGTCCGGGGCCGCCGGTATAGTGATCGATCAACGCGTCAAATGGACCGAGTTTGATGCCGTCCGAGTAGCCTCGCTCCATCCAGATATCGAAAAGGCCAGCCAAGAACTCAGCTAGACGCTGTTTATCGAGATCGAAGTCGGCTTCGGCGGCCTTGGCGGGGCCGCCAGGAAAGGGCGTATTGACCTGAAAACTATCCAGCCCCAATTCGTCGACGAAATAGCGATAAAAGCGGTCCGGTCCTGCAGCGAGACTTCCCTGATGAAGGACCGCGATCACACCAATTTCAATTCCGGCCTCCTGGGCTTCGTGCAGGCGCTGGGTCCATAGCTCGGTGTATGCAGCGGCGCCGCCCTTGAAGAGCTTGCGATGCACATTTGGGTAGTCCATCGAGGTCCCGAGCGAATTCTGAAACATCGTGCGGAGCACGTCATTCCACGCCGGAGAGTAACTAATGAGATTTGTCTGGAGATAGTGAGTAAATCTGCGTCCGCGCGCCGCTGCGGCAGTATCCATGAGCCTGCCGGCCTCGACGAACCATGCCGGCCCCATGATCATCGCTTCGCCGCCCTGCCAGTAAATCTCGCACTCCTCGATGCCCTCGTGCTCGAGATGATCGAGCAGGCGCTGTGTAAGCAGGGGAACCAGTAGCATCGGTAAACGATGGTGCTCCTTGTGCTCGAAGCAGTAATCGCAGGCGACGTTGCATTCCGAAGTCGGAAGCAGGATGACGCTGAAAACCCGGTTGCTCATATCGGACATGTGCCGCTAAGTCGCGGCAAGGTTTGAGGCTGAGAGGTCCCCGTTTATTTCATTCGCAGCAGTTTCAAGAGATGCAAAGATGCTCTTGATGCCCGAGCAGTCGTACGCGGGATCCGGCTGCTTGAAGTAACCCGCACACAAATTCTGCCACCTGCAGGTCGCGCATTCGGCCTGTCTTTCGATTAAATCCCGGAGGTGCGCTTCCACAAAATCCTCGGAGTGGTGGAGAGTTTCATCCGCATCGGGACGAACATAAAGCGCAGGATCCTTTTCGAGAAAGCTCCAGAGGTGTCCCTCACCAGTGCCGAGTAACACTGCGAGCGCCGATTGGAAGTACTCGATCGGACTTTCGACCATCGGATCATGGAGATAGAAATCCGCGGCGGCGGCCAATTCGGCGATGGCTTCTGAGGAAGGCTGCTCTGGGAGAATGCGAACTGGAAGCTGTAACGATGCAGCCACGCGTACTGCTTTGAGAAGCCCCGGGACGGTCGGAATAGTGACGCGCACAGGGCGGACGATCCGTACATCGGCCAGACGATAAAGCGCCGAGAATTCCGCGCCGGGATCACCCACGACGACATCGAGAGGGAGCTCGGAAGACCGTTGTGCGGCGAATTGCCAGACTTCCGGCACGTCGAGCAATCCCTCGACTTGCAGCCATTCCACGCCGTCCCACGGGTCGCACAACTGTGAACGAAATTCCTCAGGAGTGCGGACGATCACGATGGATGGCCCGCTGTCCTTCGGCGCCGCCGAAGCGGCGCTCACGAAGACCAGCGGGACCTCTGATTCCTGCGACACAGGTGCTCCTCGGGAAAAACAATTTACCAGCGATTAATCCAGGAACCACGACGTACGACGCGCCGGCGATTAATCCAGCCACCGCGGGCACCATTGATCCAGCCTCCACGGCGATTGACCCATCCCGCAACGCGGCGGAAGCGGTTGATCCATCCCGCAACGCGGTTAAACCGGCGATTGACCCACGCGCCACCACGGCGAAAACGGCGATTGATCCAGGCGCCAGCTTCCGCACTCGGTGCATCCCCAAACCAGACGCCGGCAACTGCAGCGGCAATCGCCGCGCCTGACCATTTGCCGAGGCTTTGGAGAAACTCGCGCCGTGCCTCCGTTTTCTGCCCTCCGTCTTCGGGCGGAGTACCATTGAGATTTTCACTCATAGGATGAGCGGGGTTAGAGTTTGTCCTCTCCGGCGAGGGTCGAGAAGTGCATGGCCACGATCTTCCATTGGCCGCCGGATTTGGAGACGGTCAGCGAGAGATTCAATGGGTACTCGAAGTCTTTGCCGTCCTTCTTCCCTTTGACGTTTCCAGACGCCACCAGCCAGCCCATGACTGAGTCCAGTCCGCCGATTTTGAACTGGTAGTCGAATGCCTGCTGGCCCTTGTCGAATCCTTCGAAAAAGTGCTCGTAGGCGGTTTTAATTTCATCCGGGCCTGACCAGATCTCGCCGGGACCGGTCCCTAGCACCGTGGCCTTCGGTGTCATGGTGGCAAGTACACCGTCCAGATCCTGGTTCGTCATGGCCGTGTCGTGCGCCTTGAGAAGGGCTCGCACGTTATCCAGTTCCGGGTGGTCTGCCTGCGATTCGACTGCAGGGAGTACTTCAGCGCCAAGCGCGGTGCCGGAGATTCCGGCGAGTGTGAAAAAGATTGCTTCTCGTCGATTCATAGGATCACATGGTTGAGATATGTGAATGGATCCGGGGTCACGTGACGCCAATACCCCAGATTCGGAGATGAACCGGACGATACGGCCTGATGTTTTGAGTTTCACATAGCACTTTGGTACTATTCGAACCATGTTACGCGGTTGTAAACCGATGTGGATACAACGAGCGCTCGTTTTTGACATGGATCGAGCCCAGTCCCGAACGGGAATGGGCAAATCACTCTCTCCTCGCTACGCCCACTACTTGAATGCAACCCGCGCGATGACTAGCAATACTGGATGCCGAGGGCGTCTTCGCCCTACCACCTTGGGATCCTCCCCACGGCCGGCTGCATTGGGCCTTTTCTACGCTCTGATCGGGGCGCCGTGCTCGCATTCGGAACACGGCCCTTTGGATATCGAATGGGCCCCCTCGATGTTACTCGAGGGGGCTTCTCTATCGCAGCGGAACTTATCCGCGTGACAAATTCTGACTACTTAGCCGGGCGCAGGAAGATCTGCTTGTGCGCCAGGTCCACAGTGGTCACGAACCGTGACAGTACGCCGGTTCCGACCAATCCAGCTTCACCTGGGAAAAGCGGCTGCGTATGAAGGGAGGTTTCCACGGCGGACAGGTTGTGGCTGCCAAGCTGGAGTTCGGAAGGCGCCAGGTCGGTCGCGTCGGTCATAAAGCCGATGGATAGATTTGACCGAACCGGATTGGCCTTGCCGCGAGGCACGATCCAGTGCAGGGCGTCGTTGCAGCCAGTGTCAAAGCGAGCCCAGCGCGGATTGGAGCTATTGACGCGAATGGGAATGCAATACGTGCCGTTCATCGACTTGAGCGGAAGTTTGCATGTGGTGGCATCGGCAGCCGGGACGGATGGCAGCAGATGGATAGCTCGTGCCGCGAAATCGAGTTCGACGATCCGGTTCGCAAAGAAATCGATGCCGATCAGTCCATCGATCCGGCGGGAGCAGAGCTCCGTCGCATTGGACAAATCCACCGCGAGCGGAATGTCGCTCAGGGCGATGTCCCCGGCCTTCGCCTTGACGTGAGACAACTCAAAAGCAGCGGCCTGTGTTCCCGCGCCCTGCACCATCCGGTTTGCCCCCAGTCTAAGGTTCAGGCGATGTGCGGTATCAAGGCTAAGGATGGAAGCGCCAGCACCTGAGTCGAGAATCAGGTTGACTTGTTGTCCTCCGTTTAATTGCGCCTTTACGAGAATAAAGCCGTCAACGTAATCAAACGGAATTGAGCCTGTTGCCGGGGCGGCGTGGGCGAAGCGGTGAACGAAGAATGCTAGCAAAAGGCTGATGGTAAGTTTCCAGCGCATGCGGTGAGATACCACAGGTTTTTAATCGCACAAGGGCAGCTGAAAAAGTTGCGGCGATCCCCTACATGGGCGCCTCCCCGCCAGGGCTCCGCTTGGGCGCGCGGCCGGACCGTTCGGTTCGATGCTTCTATTGAATAGCAATAATGCGGACTGGGTCCAATGGATAACGGCAATCAATGCCGATTTTGTGGCAGCGATTCAGCCGGCAATAACAAATGTTTAGTATATGAAAATCCTTCAAAAACTATTAGTGGGAGTAATTGCCGTCTCCGGCCTGGCCCTCGCGGTTCCGGTTGAGGCGCATTCGCACTATTATCGCAGCGCCCATTGGCGTGGCGGTTGGCACCATGGCTTCCATGCTGGTTGGCATGCCGGGCGATACGGATACTATCATCGTCGCGGGTGGTGGGGGCCTGGATACGTAGCTTACGGTGGCCCTTACTATTACAACCCGTACTACTACGATTATCCGTATTACTATAGCACGCCAGCTTGGGGGCCAAGCTTTGGCGTTAGCTTTGGCTTTGGTGGTCACAGGTGGTGGGGCGGCCGTGGATGGCATGGTGGCTGGCACGGCGGCTGGCATGGACGTCACTGGCACCGTTAATGGGTTTCGGACGGTGAGTGGTTAGTTACGCATGAAGAGAGTCCCGGTCTTCCATTTGAGGACGGGACTCTATGGTGGGGACGGCGGGGTGAGGTGGGGAAAGACGTAGGCGATGAGCATGGTCCAGATGCCGACGAGGATGGCAAGGGCGAGGCTGTGCAGGAAGACACGGCGGAGAATGGCTCCCGCGGGAATGTGAATTGCGTTACGTGTGGTGGCGACGCTCGCGACGACGATGCTTTGCGCATCGATCATTTTGCCCATGACACCGCCGGCACTGTTGGCGGCGGTCGTGAGGACGGGAGAAATTCCAAGTTGGTGGGCGGTTACTTGCTGCAGGTTTCCGAAGAGGACATTCGAGGCCGTATCGCTCCCGGTGAGGGCGACGCCCAGCCAGCCAAGGAGTGGAGAGAAGAAGGGGAAGAGCCAGCCGGTATGGGCAAATGCCAGGCCCATCGTGGTGTCGGAGCCGCTGTAGCGAGTGGTATAGCCGAGCGCCAGCATGGAAGCGATCGTGAAGAGCGAGACGCGCACTCGCCAAATGGTGCGCCCGTAGAGCCGTAGCAACGCGGCCGGCCGCAGTCCGAGGATCAATCCGGACGAAATTGCGGCGAGGAGGAGAGCAGTCCCCGTGGCGGAGAGCCAATCGAGTTTAAAGATGACTTCTTCGGCCTTCGGAACGGGAACGACCGGCGGCATCCGGCGGATCTGGCCATCCAGCAGCGGGACATGGAATTGCGGCGATGCCAGGGCGTTGAGCGTGGCCTTTACTGTCGGCATGCTCCACAGAAAGACGAACAGCGAAAGAGCGACCCATGGCAGCCAGGCGCGCCAAGGGGAGTGGGATTGGCCCATTGCGTCCGGGCTTGGAGCGGAGGCTCTGGATTCAGACAAAGGCGTCGCTCCTACGGTTTTGGTCTCCGATTTCGGCTGCCAGAAGCGAAGAAGCAACACGAGGGCAGCCATTGAAACTAGTGAACTCGTCAGGTCCACCAGCCACGGACCATGGAGATTGCTCACAAGCAACTGTGTGACGGCAAAGCTCGCGCCGCTTGCCAGGCAGGCTGGCCAGACCTGCAGCATCCCACGCCAGCCGGATTGCACGGCGATCAGCCAAAACGGGATGAGGAGCGAGAAGGGCGGCAGCTGACGCCCGACCATCGCGCTTAGCGAATGCAGGTCGAGTCCGGTGACTTTGTTAAGCGTGAGCAGGGGAATGCCGAGCGATCCGAATGCAACGGGAGCGGTATTGCCAATGAGTGCCAGAACCGCCGCTTCGAAAGGTGCGAAGCCGAGGCCGATGAGCAGGGCTCCTGTGACTGCGACCGGAGCTCCGAAGCCCGCCGCGCCTTCGACGAAAGCGCCGAAGGAAAACGCGATGAGCAGCGTCTGGAGGCGGCGATCCGCAGCCAGTCCGGCGATCTGCCGTTTGAGCACCTCAAACTGGCCGGTCACGACCGAGATCTCGTAGATGAAGATCGCGTTCAGCACGATCCATCCGATGGGGAAGACTCCAAAGGCCGCGCCGTACAGCGCAGACGTGAAGGCCATGGTCGGCGGCATTTTGTAGATCCCGATCGCTAGTGCCAGGGCAGTCGCCAGACCGGCCAGCGCTGCTCGATAGGCGCGGACGTGCCAGATGGCGAGGAGCGAGAGCAGAACCGCCACGGGGAGGGCGGCGATGGCTGCGGATACGAAGACACCGCCGAGGGGGACGTAGTTTTGGGACCACATGCGCGCTCTGAGGTCTCAGGCAGTTGCGCGAAGGTCAAGGAATGGTATCGGAAGATTGGCGCAGGGACACCGCAGGCAATGACAAAGATCCTTGCCTCAATCAGATCCTTCCATTCTGAAACAAGACCGCATAGACCTTCGCCCACCCATGTCCCGCAAACAGCGTATCGAATTGCTGATCTTTATCGCCTGCTTCTTCGCCTTCGCCTATTTCAACCAAGGCGGCGGATGGAACCAGAATGCGCGCTTTGCCGAGGTGCGGGCGATGGTCGAGGAGGGAACTTTTTCCATCGACGATTTCCTGGTCTACCAGCGCGATCCCAATGCGCAGAAGGAGGATCTGGTCCGGCTCCCGTTGCACAATGCCGAGTATGACTTCGACGGCAAACGCAACCGGCTTTGCTGGGTCGACATGAGCTGGACGCTTTATCCGGTCGGCGATCGTCCACTCGATCCCGGTGTCGAGAAGAAGGCCATGATTGAAGTTTGCTCGTCCGGGGACATCGGGTACGTGCCCTGGACCGGCCATTTCCATCCCAACAAGCCGCCTGGTACGTCATTTCTCGGGCTCCCTGGCTACTTTGTCATGTATCACGCGGAGAAGCTGCTGGGAATCAATCCTGACCACTGGTGGGTCATTGAGTTCAACGCGTGGATGACCTCGGTCTTCAGTGTCGGACTCGTCTCCGCGCTCGGTTGCGTGCTGTTTTTCCGGCTCGCCTGCATGCTCTCGGGCGGAGCGGAACTAGCCTCGGCGATCGCGACGATGGTCTTTGCCTTTGGCACAACGTTCTTCCCCTTTGGTACGATCTTCTTCGATCACAATCTCACTGCGTCGCTGCTCCTTGCTGCCTTTTATTTCATCCGGAAAGGCCGCGAACTTGTTCTGGAAGCTGCAGCAGAGGGGGATTCCAAAGCGAAGGGCCGGTGCAAGTCCGACTGGTATTTTGCGCTCGCCGGGCTATGCGCTGGCGGGGCCGCAGTCACTAATTATATTGCCGCGGTCGCGGGATTCTTCCTCGGGCTCTACGCGCTCCTTACGGTGAAGCGCTGGCGGGCGGCGGTGCTATTTTCGCTCGGCGTCCTCCCGATGTTCGTCCTCATTTGCTGGTATGGAATCGAGTGCTTTGGCTCGCCATTCAAGCTAAGCACAGATTTCCAGAACCCACTTTTCAAGGAGGACGGAGGAGGGGCATTCCTCGGGATGTTCCCAATCCCCCATACGAAGGATGATTGGTGGCGGCTGCACTATGTGGCGACTTACCTGACCTTCTCGCCGATGCGCGGCATCTTCGTGATTTCACCGGTGCTAGTCATGAGTTTCTACGGTCTCTTCCAGTGGATGCGTGACCGCAAAACGCGTGCCGATGTCCTGCTGTGCATTGCAATCTTCGGGTGGTTCTTTCTCGTGAACCTGTTCTTCAATGGTTTCCACGGAGGCTTTTCGGCCGGTCCGCGCTATCTAGTGCCGGGTATCCCATTTCTGGCGCTGCCGCTCGTGGTCGCTTTTGGATCCGTTGCAGCGATTCGCTGGTCTACAGCGTTGCTTGCCGCGCTCTCGATTGCTTTCAATCTGCTCCTCACGGCGACCGACGCGCAGAATCCGGTGGGCGTGGGCGGGCATGCTCGCGTCGAGGGAAATGGCCACGGCGAATGGAGTTACAACCTGATCGCCGAATACGCCTGGCCGCTCTTTTCGACGGGGCGCGACTGGCCGCTGCTCGACCAGTTGCTAGATCTGGAAATGCAGAAGCAACAGGACCGGATCAATAGCGAAACTTCCGATCCGGCAGAGCGTAAGCACCTGGCGGACGAGCTTCGCGCGGAATTGCGTGGCACGATTGAGCGCGGGGAGCCGAGTCCATTCATGCTCGGCTCTGTCGAAGGACCGGTATCAGTAAATCCGATCGGCGTTTACGAGGGGCTGCTTAACTACGAGCTCTTTCCGCCAGGATCGGCTCCGTGTCGTTGGGCCTCGTGTAACGTCGGCGAATTCCTCTGGCCGCAGTCCAAGGCTAGTCTGCTGCCATTGCTGCTGATCAGTGGTGGCTTATATATCGGGGCCCTCCGCCTCGCGTCGCGGAAGTCCGCGAGTGTGGCATTGCCCGAGAATCAGTGTGCCGCGGATCCGGCGGAGGTTTCGTCGACTTAGTATCCATTGATTGCTCAGGATACAGAAACCAGTCACGAGATAGGCCATTCCGGCCGCGGCCTTATTAGGAAGACCATTCCGTTTCTCCTGGATGCACTTTGCGTGATCACGGGCCAGTGAGCCTTTCCCGCCCATGCGGCTTTGTCAGATCGAGGGCGGGGCCGATCGGCACTATCCGCGTGGGATTGATGTCGTCGTGCGTGATGTAGTAGTGCCGCTTGATGTGATCGAAATTCACTGTCTCTGCGATGCCCGGCTGTTGGTAGAGATCCATCAAGTAACCCTGGAGGTTTGGGTAATCAATGATC
>FTBG01000266.1_pt1 | contig 15123 bp, 12 predicted proteins | sample 1639311 | NCBI WGS metagenome assembly FTBG01 (sample SAMEA3914864, study PRJEB12502) | metagenome | biome: forest; material: soil | place: USA | collected 2012-03-12 | depth 0.3 m | reverse complement strand
GGTTGAAGAGGCGTACTCCCCGCCGCCGAACCACGAGAGCCGCTGCTTCCACCGACGGCCCCGTTGGAACCCTGATTTCCTCCGTTACTCGCTTGCCCGAAAGAGAGCTGCGCCAAGACTACTCCTGAGGCCGCTACCATGGAAAGAACCTGCATTTTGCTCATCGTCTTCATGCATCAGGCATCGTCCTTCCAGACCAGACCGGCCCTTCCCTCTTCCGAGACTTTCATCCCCATAAAATATACAAAGCGCCCAAGCCTTTCGGCCTGAGCGCCTTGTAGCCCATGAAAAAGCGGGTCTTTACCGAGAAGCTGCTTGGGAAGCGACTGGCACGCTGTGGCTGGCGGTTGCGTCAGCAGAGAGCAGCATCTGAGTCGAAGTATGGCGGTATTCGCCGTTCTTGCTCCAGGAGTAGAGAGGGATGTACTGGCTGCTCGGCACGCGGTCAGCAGCGATGGGATTGGAGGTATTGGTGCAATCGAGAATCCACCAGCGGCCCTCGTGCTGCCACATCACCCAGGCATGGCTGAGTTTGGCGCGCGTGCTAGTCTTTCCGACCACGAAACGCACGTTTTGGTCATTGAGCCGGTCGCAGAGCCAAAGCGCCTTGGCCTTGCAATCGCCGGCGTGCGTGGCTGCCGTCACGGAAGGCAGCGCCGCGTTGTAGGGATCCGTGTAAGAGTAGCGAAAGCCCCGGCCTTCCCGCATGAGGCTGCGGACTTTGTCCATGTCCGCACCGTCTCCCGAGAGATTGCTGAGGACCTGTTTGACGGGACGCATGTAAGCGTCGTACGGAGTGAACCCGGCGGAGGTGCCGAGATCGACAACTGCCAGAGCAGCGAGCTTGGCAGTGAGGAGAAATAAGAGAGAAGCGAGTGCTGTTTTCATATTACTTGGGCAGGTAATAATTTCTATAATGGCAATAGCTGCCAGCGTGCCACGCACCACGCAGCGCCCCGATTTTTCCGCTCGCTTTCTCAGTTCTAAAAGCCGTCCGATGGACGCTTCAGCCACCTCGGCTGCTGGCCATTTTCTCGCAATTTCCAGAGTAAATCCCGTGCCGTGACCGCCGCAAAGGCATGGAATGCGTACCTCCTCTCTCAAGACGGCGAGGTCGCCGGGAGTGCCCCTTTCGAGAAGAAATGCTTCTCGCTCCCAAAATGGAATTCTCTATTTTGAGAAAAACTAAATCCGGTTAGCATGGCGCATCCTTTTCGATCTGGCAGCGGAGGCACTTTCGTTCGATCCTCGCTCGACCAATGCAGCTTCTTCGCCAAAGAATGATGCCCGTGATTAAGTTCATCATCCTGGTCACCAAGGGATTGATCCGAAATCAGCGATCCCGGCGAATTATCATGTTTTACGACATGATCTTCGCGCTGGTCATGCTGTTCGCGGGGTCGTCCGTGCTATCGGGATGGTTGCGCGCCAATCCGCTGCTTTTTCTCGCTTACTGGGCAGGCTGCGCCTGGCTCACCCTCCTCGCCGTGTTGCTTGCCGCCTTCGACATTCTTCTCGTCAGTGCCGCGGGCCGCCGCGCCCGCCGGAAGCTGGAAGCGGAATGCTTCCCTGATACCGATCCCTCCAATTCCCCCGATGAGAACTCGCCAGGAACTTGAGGACATCGAGCGGCAAACGCTCGCACCCTACGCACAAAAGAGCGGCGATTCGGCTGGACGCACGCATCCGGAGCCTCTGCATCCGCATCGCACCGCTTACGAGCGAGATCGGCAGCGCGTGATCCATTCGCGGGCCTTTCGCCGGCTCGAGTATAAAACCCAGGTTTTCCTCAACGGCACGGGCGACCATCTACGCACGCGACTCACCCATTCCATGGAAGTCGCTTCCGTCTCACGCACCATCGCGCGCGGTCTGGCCCTCAATGAGGATCTCGCCGAAGCCATTGCCCTCGCGCACGATCTCGGGCATTCACCCTTCGGCCATACCGGTGAAGAAACGCTCAACGAGCTGATGCGCGAGAACGGCGGCTTTGAACACAACGCGCAGAGCCTGCGCATCGTCGAAGTGATCGAGCAGAAATATCCGCGCTTTTCCGGCCTCAACCTCACCTGGGAAGTGCGCGAAGGCCTGAAAAAACATCAGCGCTTTTACGATCCGCCGCCCCAGGCATCTGCCGAAGTGTTTACTTGTCCCTCCCTCGAAGCGCAGGTGGCCAATCTGGCAGATGAAATCACTTATTACTCTCACGATCTCGACGATGGTCTCGATTTCGAGCTCATCCAGCCGGAGCAACTCGCGGAACTGGAGGTCTGGCAGCATTCCTATCGGGAAGTACAAGCGCATTTCCCAAAGCTCAAAGGGCGCGACCTCAGCTCGTACGTGATTCGCTGCATCATCGATCGGCAGGTGCAGGATGTCGTCGCTACCAGCGCCGGGCTCATTTCGGCAAGCGGCGCGCAGAGTGCCGATGAAGCACGGCGCCAGAAAAAGCCGCTCATTCGTTATAGCACACCGCTGCTCGAGGCGAACCAGAAGCTGCGGCGTTTTCTCTATGCAAATCTTTACTATCATCCGCAGGTAGCCACGGCGAATCAACGCGCCTGCAAGATGCTCCGGGAAGTATTTGAGGCGTATCTTGGTAATCCCAGCCGGCTGGGCGATTCCACCCTCAAGCGCATGCGCAAAGATGGACTGCACCGGACGGTCTGCGATTACTTGTCGGGGATGACGGATCGCTATGTGCTCGAAGAGCACGAGCGGCTTTTTCCCGCCGAAGGAGCGGAGGCGCGCAAGGGATTCGGAGTGCGACGCTCGGGCTAGTGTGGCACGGGCGTTTCGCCCGTAGTTTTTTTCATGAGCGGGACGCCCATGCTGCGTCTCGCTACCGTAAAAAAATAAATGTCAGGTCTGGGCGGAGTGAGGAACTGAATCTAGTGAAGGCCGCAACATCGTCGGCGTTTTTCTAATTTATCGCGGCGCCCACGCGATGAAACGGATGGGCGTCAACTAACCTGCGCACGGCCTCGACTGCCTCCGCAGTCTCGCCCCAAAAATCCCCCAAAACGAATGCACTCCCGCACGGGAGCTCGCTCTCTATCGAACCATGATCTCCAAAAAACTCCTCGTCACCGCGTATTTCGCTTCCCTGCTTCTCGCCGTCACCGTGCCGAAATCCCATGCCCAAACCTGGTCCGGCCTCGGCGTCTATGTAGGCAATCCCAACGGCAACGACGCCAATGCGGAAGCCGCCTTTGAAGCTAACTATGCCGCGTTCAAATCCTCCATGGGTCAGGATGCCGTCACCATGGATGTGTTTGTTGACTATACACAATCCATCTCCACCTGGGTTTCCAATGCGAGTTGGGCCGCCTGGTCGATGTCCAAATCCACGCCCGTGAAAAATCTGGTTCCTGTGGTGAGCGTCGGTCTGGCCGACAGCCCGACCGCCGCACCCGGCGGTAACTGGAATCGCACCGCCGCGCTAAACATGATGAATGCTGTCGCTGCCGGCACCTACGACAGCACCTACACCGGCATCGTCAACGCCTATAAAAGTAACGGCTTCACGAAAATCTACCTGCGCATTGGCTGGGAAATGGATGGCGGTTGGGAACCATGGTACGCCACGGCAGATTCGACAGTGGCAGCGGCATTTGCCAGCGCCTTTGCCCACGTCGCCACGATCACGCGCGGCGTTACGGGAATCACCGTAAAAACCGTGTGGTGCCCTGCTTGCATCAACTGGGCGGCAGCGAGCGTTACGAGCACTTATCCGGGAGATGCCTATGTCGATGTTGTGGGACCGGACCTTTATAGCACGGTTTACCCTGGGGAATTACATGATTGGAATACCGGCGCAACGCTGACCAATAACAGCACCAACACCGCGACCTGGGCGGCGAGCACGATCAATCGCGAACATTTCTGGGATTATCCGGCCGATACGGAATGGGTCATCCATAACACCGGCGGCTACGGCCTCGCAGGCGCCATCGCCTTTTGCAAGGCCCATAACAAACCGCTCGGCCTGTCGGAAACCGGCGCGGGAGGGAACGGCACCACTACCGGCCCGAAAGACGATGGCGATTTTCCAAATTACCTGGCAGTGCGACTTTCCACCGCCATCGCGCAAGGAGTGAGCATCGAGTTTGCCAATGTGTGGGATGTCACGGTTTCGGACGGCGATTGGAATTTCTCCAACGGCACCAAACCCAACGAAGCGGCCGCCTGGAGGCAATTCGTCATCACCATGTCCAAAGCAGTGGGAGGAAACGCCGCAAAAAAGTTCGAAGCCGAAAGCATCACGGTCGCTAACTACCTTTCCCAGGCCGGGGGCACAGCCCGCGTGATCACGGCGGATTCGATCCTCAGCAACTCCAGCGCGATGATCCTCGATTCCAACAACACGGGCGACTACGTTACTTTTGTCGTGCCGAATATTTCCGCTCAAACCTATGATGTGCGCATCGGTGTCAAAAAGACCACTTCTCGAGGCATTTTCCAGCTTCAGATCGGCCGGGCGGATAATTTCAACGGCACCTTCAGCAATGTGAGCTCGACCCAGGATGAGTATGCGTCCGCCAGCGTCTATCCGGAGCTCGACCTCGGCAAATGGACACCCGGCACAACCAGCGACAAGTGGTTTCGCTTCCTGGTAACCGGAAAGAACGCCTCCAGCAGCGGCACTTCGTACAACGATGCTGTCTGCGTGGACTATATCATTCTAACCCCGCAGTAAGTTACTTTATAATCGGCTCGCCCACATGAGGTGGCAGGGACCGAGGAGGTGGCGGGGAATAGGGGAGGTTGGTGGTTGGGCGAGATGCACTCCGTGCATGAAAAACAAGTAACATTCCAAAAACCACCGGCCCTGCACCCAGTGCAGGGCCGCTCTTTTTCGAATTGCCTATCGCGCATCGCCGGGCCATAGAAGCGCCAATGACTCCCAAGCTCTCCCTCTCGCATCTCAGCGCTGCCGCCTCTCTCTTTCTTGCTCTCGGTTGCTTTTCCCCTCAGGGGCGGGCCGCCGGCGCCGACCTCGCGCAGGAGTACGATCAGGTGCGAAAAATTGCGTTGCGCGATTCGCATGTGCGCGATGCTTTCGACAAAGCCAATGAGCGCCTCGAGCAAAAAATCGTCGAGCTCGACCCGGCTCTAAAATCCTACGCCGCCTCTCACCGCCAGGGTGCGCCCGCTCCTGCCGCCCCTGCAGAGCCATTCGTCGCGCATCACGCCGCCACGAAACCAGCGGCTCCCCCAGCGCCGGCAGCACCAGCACACGCGGCCGCGCCAACTCACACCGCGGCCTCTGGCTCACAAAAGACTCATGTGGTAGCATCCGGTGAAACGGTTGCTCTGATCGCCCATCGCTATCACGTCAGCGCGGCGAGCATTGAATCCGCCAACCATATTTCCGATCCCCGCAAGCTTCAGGTCGGCCAGACTTTGATCATCCCGTCAGGTGGCAGCAGCCCTTCCGCCGCGGCGGCTCCCACCAAACCCTCGGCGAGCGCTACTCCCAGCGATCCGCAGTCGGATGGCTTGTGGGACAAATTGAAGCATAGCTTTTAGTGCTGTTTGATGGCGAGGGGCATCGGCCCCGACAGAACTTTCCGATTGCATCCACGCCAAACGTGCGCTGACTTACGCCCTTTTCTCTATGAGCCAACCGCGCAGAGTCGTCATCACGGGTATGGGAGTCATCTCCCCGGTGGGGAATGATCTTCAGTCCTTCTGGGATAGCCTCCTGGCCGGGGTCAGCGGCATTGGCCGGATTTCCCTTTTTGACCCATCGCAGTTCGATTGCCAGATTGCGGGCGAAGTAAAGAACTTCGAGCCCTCCAAGTGGTTCAACGTTCCCAAAGATACCCGGCGGGCCGATCGCTTTACCCAGCTCGCGATGGCGGCAGCAAAAATGGCGATGGCAGATGCGGGGTTGAAGGAGCCGGTCAGCGACCCCGAACGGTTCGGCGTCATGCTCGGCTCCGGCATCGGCGGCCTGAAAACCATCGAGGACCAGCACACCATCCTCATGAACAAAGGGCCGGACCGCCTTTCTCCGTTCATGATTCCGATGCTCATCGGCAACATCGCCAGCGGGCTGGTTTCCATGGAATTTGGCCTCCAAGGCCCCAATTTTGCCACCGTGAGCGCCTGCGCCACGTCGGCCCACGCCATCGGCGAAGCCTGGCGCATGATCCGCGAAGGAGATGCTGATGCCTTCCTCGCTGGCGGCTCCGAGGCTGCCATCGTTCCGCTGGGGATCGGCGGGTTCGCCGCCATGAAAGCCCTCTCCCGGCGCAACGACGATCCGCAACACGCCTCCCGTCCCTGGGACCGCGACCGCGATGGCTTTGTCATGGGCGAAGGCGCCGGTGTAGTCGCCATTGAGGAACTCGAATTTGCCAAGAAACGCGGCGCTCGCATCCATGCGGAAATCGCCGGATACGCCGCCACCGCGGACGCTCACCACATGTCGGCTCCTCTGCCCAATCACGAGCAAGCGCAGCGCAGCATGCGGACCGCGCTCGCCAAGGCCGGTCTCAATACCGGTGACGTCCAATACGTAAACGCCCACGGGACCAGCACGCCCATCGGCGATATTGCGGAAACCCGCGCCGTCAAAGCGGTCTTTGGGGACTATGCAAGGAATAGTTTGCTGGTTTCCTCCACCAAATCCATGACGGGCCACCTGCTCGGAGCCGCTGGCGCAGTGGAAACCATCGTGTGCGCGAAGGCGATCCAGACGGGCATGATTCCGCCGACGATGAATCTCGAAAACCCGGGTGAGGAATGCGATCTCGATTTTGTCGCTGGGAAAGCGCGCGAACACAAAGTGCGCGTGGCGTTAAACAATTCGTTTGGCTTCGGCGGACACAATGTGACGCTGGTGGTCAAAGCATTCGAAGGGTAGCGAAGGTTCACAACCGCAGATATTTAAGCTATCTTCGATTTCTCCTGCGCCGGGGTCCTTTTTGCAGAAATCGCTTGACCAGTTCATCAGGAAACGCTCCGATCACGCGTGCGGATGAACCCATCCGTGCTCGTTTTTGGGCGCGAATTCCTATTGGTCCCCTCCCTATGGACTCAGCGACTCACATCGATCGCGTGGAACACCACGTGTGGACGGTGCTTTATGGAAAGGTCTCCTATGCGGACCTCCAGGAGATGGTGACCCGGTTGATCAAGGAAGACGTTCTCGCTTTTGAGCAGCTTTACGATCTGCGATCGGCCACGCCTGCCTTTGCCGCGGAGGATCTCACCATGATCGCCTTGCGCATGAAGGCAATCACCGCCAAGACCCCGTGCGGAAACATTGCCGTCGTCGTGGAGGGTGAATGGATGTCGGAACTCATGCGAATGCTCCAGAGCCTGCTCGAGGGTTCCTGCGTCCTGCGACCCTTCTGGACGATTGAAGCCGCCCAGCACTGGCTGGGATGGAACCTGGGGCCCGGGCCCGAAGCGATTCTCGCTACTGCGGCGTAACCGGCTCCTCGGCAAAAGGCGCCGGGTTCTTTTCTCCCTCGATCGGCAGTCGCAGAATGATCGCGGTTCCTTTTCCCAGGGTGCTTTCTGCGTGGACTGTGCCTCCGTGCGCCTGGGCGATGTGTTTAACGATGGAAAGCCCCAGGCCCGTGCCTCCCATTTCGCGGCTGCGCGCCTTATCGGCCCGATAAAAGCGCTCGAAAATATGCGGCAAATCTTTGGGTGGAATTCCCGCTCCGTTATCCTCCACACAAAGAATCACCGAATCACCCTCGCGTGCCGCCTGGATGGCAATGCAGCCGCCGGGCAGCGTGTACTTCAGCGCGTTATCGAGCAGATTGTTAAATACCTGGTCGAGCCGCAACGGGTCGGCGGAAATGACGGGCAAATCCTGCGCGATGGCCAGGTCGAGCGTCACTCCTTTCTTGGACATTTTCACGGCCCAGTCCATGGCGATGCTATTGATGGATTCCGGCAGATCCAACGGCTGAAATTGCATGGTTTCGCGCCGCGACTCCAGCCGGGCCAGAACGAGCAAATCTTCCACGAGCGCATTCAAGCGCTGCGAATGGCGTTGCAGCACGCGAAAGATGCCCTCCAATTCCGTGGGAGGAAGCGCGGGGTTATCAAGTAACGTCTCCACGTATCCCTGGAAGATGGAAAGCGGCGTGCGCAATTCGTGCGAGACGTTGGCGACAAATTCGCGCCGCACTTCCTCCAGTTGCTTCAGGCGCGTGATGTCACGAAAGATCGCCAGCACGGCAAGCTGCCCGCTGCTGTCGCGCAAAGGCACGGCATGGACATAGATGTGGCGCGCCGGCTCTCCCGCAGCGAGCGTGACTTCGCGAGCCTGCGGCTGCGCCGTGCCGAGCGCAGACATGACCATCTCTTCGAAATCCGCCTCGCGCAACGTCGTCAGCACGGTCTGGCCGAGCGGTGCATCGTGCAATCCGAAGAGGTGCAGAAATGAAGGATTAACACGCTGAATCAGCCGCTGACTATCCACGACCATAATCCCCTCTTCCATGCTTCCGAGGATGGTCCGCAAATTAAATCGCTCATCTTCGGCGAGTCGATGCAGCCGGTCCTGCTCCCTGGCCACCTTTTGCAAGCGCGGGGAAAGCCCTTCAAATCTGCCTCCATTGAGAAAGATATAACTTCCCGGCTCTCGTCCTTCACCTAATGCATCGAGCACCTTTTCCAGCCGCCGCCAATGCAGGACAAAACGGCGATGCGCCTGAAACCAGATCGCGCAGATTACAAAAATCCCGAGAGTGGGAAGCCAGAACCACATACCCTAAATATCCCGTTTGATCTCGCGCCCTTCTATAACCTTACTCAACTCAGCTGCGAAACTCTGGATCTTGAGAATCGTAGCGAAGCGGAGATAGAGTTGCGGACTGAGGCGGCAAAACTCAATTGAGAGTCGAGAGTTGAGAGTTTGTTTCAGAGGAATAGCGGCTGGTTACACGGGATGCGCCGCCGACCCGACTCAGCGCTCCGGCTCCGTCATGCGATAGCCAAACCCGCGGATCGTTTCAATGCAATCCGCCGCTCGTCCCAGCTTTTCCCGGACCCGCCGAATGTGAGTATCCACCGTGCGCGTATCGATCACGTTCTCATAGCCCCACACATCGTTCAGCAGCGTGTCGCGTCCCTGCACGCGGCCGCGCCGCTCGATCAGCACGCTCAAGAGCTTAAATTCGGTAGCCGTAAATTCGATATACTTTCCGCGAACCCGCACTTCATGCCGCGAACGGTCCAGATGGATATCGCCCAAGGTGAGCACGTCCGACGGCGCGTCGGTAGCGGTGACGCGCCGCAACACCGATTGCACGCGCAAGACAAACTCCCGGGGACTGAACGGCTTCGTGATGTAGTCATCCGCGCCCAATTCCAGACCGACGATGCGATCCACCTCTTCCGCTTTCGCAGTCAGCATGATGATCGGAATCTTCGACGTCGCCTGTTCCTTCTTCAACATCTTGCAAACTTCCAACCCGCTGATCCCTGGAAGCATCAAATCCAGCACGATTAAAGCCGGGGTGTTTTCACGCGCAAGCTGCAGCGCCGTAGCGCCATTGTCCGCCGTGAGCACCGTGAAGCCGGCGCTTTTCAGATGCATGGTGACGAGGTTGAGCGCATCTGGTTCGTCTTCGGCGACTAAGATGCGCTTCGCAGCGGTTGAATTCATTGGGTTGCGAAACGTCGCGAACTCTAGGGAGCGCCGCTTCGGCGGCAAGGCAGCGCGTGTAACAATTCTGTAACACGAAATCCCAGGAAGCAAGCATGCGAAAATGAGCACCTGGGCACGCCAATCTCCAGATTGGCGAGTTCGGAAGGGTGGAAGTGGCATGGGCGTCTCGCCCATTGAATGGAAACTACGGGCGGGACGCCCGTGCCACTAAGCCACTACGGCTTCAATTCCTGATTCGTCAGCGCATCGAGAATGGTGAACTTCTCGTGATGATACGCCGGATCGCTGCGGAAAGTGAGCCGCCCGGCGTATTTGCGCTCGATTTCGATGAGCAGTTCTTCGTCTTCGCTCCGCAAGCGCGTGAGCACGTGCGGATTGACGATGACTTTGAGTTCGTGACGATCCGGATAGCGGCGCAACGTCTGGTGCAGTGCGCGCTGCAATTCCACGCTCATGGTCATGGAACTCTTCACCTTGCCACGGCCCGCGCAGTACGGGCACGCTTCATAAACCGCACCTGAAATAGATTCCTGCGCACGCTGGCGGGTCATTTCCATGAGCCCGAGCGCGGAAATCGGCAGCACGTGCGTTTTCGCTTTATCCCGCCGCAACCGCTCTTTCATTCGCTGATAGACGGCCTGCCGGTCGCGCGGCGCCTTCATGTCAATGAAGTCACCGATAATGAGACCGCCAATATTGCGCAGCCGCATCTGGCGCGCCATTTCATCAGCCGCTTCGAGATTCGTTTGCAGGATCGTTTTTTCCACGTCTTTGGCTCCCTTGTTGCGACCCGTATTCACGTCGATGGCGATGAGCGCCTCCGTTTCATCGATCACTATATAACCGCCGCACGGCAGCCAGACCTGCCGGTGAAACGCATCGTCGATCTGCTTCTGCACATTATGACATTCGAAGATCGATTGGGTGCCGGTATAGTGATGAATCCGGCCCTTGGAGCGCTTCGAAATCTGGCCGACAAGGTTAGCCATCCGCTTGCACGCTTCTGCATCGTCGCAAATCACTTCGTCGATTTCGTCGGTCAGGAAGTCGCGCACCGTGCGCTCGATCAGATCCGGCTCCTCAAAAACACAGCTCGGCGCGGGCTTTTCCTTCATGGCCTGCTCGATGGCTCGCCATTGCTCCACGAGCAATCCCAGGTCGCGCACAAAGTAACGCGCCCGCTGGCCTTCACCCACCGTGCGCATGATCACACCCATGCCTTCCGGGATATCCAGTTCCTTGAGGATTTTACGCAGCCGGTCGCGCTCCTTCGGCGACTCGATCTTGCGCGAAATACCGCTCTGGTCGCTGAACGGCATCAGCACCAGGTAACGACCCGGCAGGGAGATATTCGTCATCACCCGCGGCCCTTTGGTGCTGATCGGACCTTTGGTCACCTGCACCAGCACTTCGCTGCCCACGGGATAGATGCTCGGAATGTCCTTGGCGCTGATCCGTTTCTGCTCCCGGCGCGAGCCATCCTTGCGCTCCACCTGCTCGATGCCGCTGTCCAGAGCTGCCGGCAACGCATCCCAGAAGTGCAGGAAGGCGTTTTTCTCGAAGCCGATATCCACAAACATCGCCTTCAGGCCATGCTCGATGTTTTTGACTTTCCCTTTGAAGATCGATCCAACGATGTTGCGATCGCTTTCGCGTTCGATGGAATACTCTTCGAGAATGCCGTTTTCGAGGAGCGCTACGCGCCGCTCCAATCGTTCACTATTGATAATGAGCTTGTAGCCGGTCTGACGCGGGGCCAGACCGATCAATCGTTTGACACGTTCGGTCATGGAAAGGATTTTTGGGTAAAGCTTGGAAAGCACTGGGGGTAGAATCAGTGATGGGGGAAAATCTGTGGTGCTGGAAGTTCCAGAATGGCATGGGGTCCATGCAAGCCAAAGCTCATACTCTGCAAAACTTCCTCACCTTGGGTGTCCGGCCGGAGCCGGCGCCGGGGCAGGCGCCGCTGGCCGCTTGAAAAATCGCTCGAAGAAACCCCGCCGATCCACCGGCGCGGGCGCGGGCTGCTGCTGGGCCTTTTGAACGCGTCCACGGGCGTCCGCATCCGGGCGGATGTCCGGATGAGCATTGTTCCCGCGGCTCGAAGAACTTGATCTTTCGGTCGCGGGCTTATCTCCCGCACTTTCTTCCTCCTGATTGATGGCCACAGCCGCCGCACCTGTTTTGTAATCAGGAAGTGCCTCGATGGGTTGAAATGGATGATCGCTGTGCGCGGGAGCGAGTTTGGCGACTTCCACCTTGTAGTTGCCCTGGTCCATCGCAATGCACTGCTCGAGGATGTGCTGCGCCACGGGAGCCGCGACACCGCCACCGTGCTTGCCGCTTTGCACCATCACGGCCAGGGCGTAGCGAGGATGATCAAACGGTGCGAAGCAGCAAAACCAGGCGATGTAATCCTTCATTCCGCGGTCCGTCCACTGAGCCGTTCCGGTTTTGCCGGCCACGATGACGTTTTTCACCTTGGCCTTGCTGCCGGTTCCACCCGCCTCATTCACCACTTTCCACAAGCCCTGCCGCACCAGGTCCACCTGTTGTTGGGTCACCTCCGAATGCAGGTCGCTGCGGATTTTCGGCTTGTCCGGCACGGCGATTTCCCCGTTGTCGTCGAGCACGTCACGTCCATTTTGATCGAGTACGCGCTTGATCAAACGGGGTTCGTAAACGATGCCGCCATTCGCGACGGTCGCGTAGGCCATGGCCATCTGCAGCGGACTCGCTTCGACCGAGCCCTGCCCGATGGAAACATTCGCGGTGTAGGCTTCGCTCCACTTTTCCTGCGAGTTGATGGCCTTCAACCAATCCGGCCCTGGCAGAACTCCTGATTGGTTAGCGATCCCTAATTCAGTGCGTTTTCCCAAGCCAATCAAGCCGCCGACATGATCGATCGTCTCAATCTTCGCCGCGTTCCCATATTGATAGAAAAAAGAGTCGCATGACATTTTCAGCGCATCCGTCAGTCCAAGAACTCCATGCTGGCCGTGCTTCTCCGAAATCCAACAGTGGAAATAGTGATCACCATATTGAACTCCGCCGGGACAGTTATATCGGGCGTTGTCCAGTTTTTTTGTCAGCCCAGCTAGCGAGGTAATGATCTTGAAGGTCGAGCCCGGCGGATATCCGCTGATGGCGCGGTTCTCCACGGGAAGCGCTGGGTCCTTCTTCAAAACTTGCCAATCTTTCTCCGAAATGCTTGGGATGAAAATGTTGGGATCGAAGGACGGCACGGAAGCCATTGCCAAAATCTCTCCCGAATTCGGATCCACCACCACGGCTGCGGCACGCCCAATCGACGGGTGGCGCAGCGCTTCTTCGACGATCGTCTGAATGCGCGCGTCGAGCGTGAGATAGACATTGGCGCCGGGAGTGGGAGGGTCGGTGCGCTCTTCCGATTCGATCACCCCTTTGATATTGCGCTGGAGAACGCGCATTCCCGGTTCCCCTCGCAGATACTTGTCCATGCTCGCCTCGATCTGCGATTTTCCCTCCACGTCGGGCTGATAGAAATTGTACTTCGAGACATCCGGCTGCGTGTCGATGTTCTCCGGCATGCCGACGTAGCCGAGCAAATGCGCAGCCAGCGCTCCGTACACGTACTGCCGCACGGGGCGGATGGATATATCCACACCGGGCAGCCCGACATTGTGCTCGGAGAATTTGGCGATGGTCTTGAAATCGATCTCTTCGAGGTAAGTGAACGGCACCTCGGTATCGTTGCGATAGTGTTTCTGCAGCCGCTCCGCGTTGTAGTCTTTAGCCAGATCCAGAGCCTGCAGGCGCGGGATGATGCTGGAGTTAACTATCTGCACTACGTCATCCTCGTGAACCACCTTGGCCATCTGTCTCACCGTGGCCACATAACTAGTTTTCGGCACGGGGATCCGCTTCCCGTTGGCGTCCGTCTGTTGCTTGAAGCCGCGCACCATGTCGGGCAGGTAGAAATCCACCTCGTAGCTTGCGCGATTGCCCACCAGCGTGAGACCGTTGCGGTCCCTTATCTCGCCGCGCACCGAGGGAATCCGCACTTTGACTTGCGAGCGGCCGGCGATCTTCTGGCTCCAGTTGTTGCCGTGAGCCACTTGTTCCCACCAAAGTTTCGCCGCCACCACGCCAAAAGCGGCCAGCATCACAAACGCCATGAAATAAAGGCGCATCTCCGGGCTGGAACGGCGAGAGCGGCGGCGGGCCATATCAGTTTTGCTTGGGACGCTCGGAATGCGGATTGTAACTCACGAGGTAAGAGAGGTAATTCAATCCAAAGAAGAAGAATGGCGCGAGAAAGGCCGCCGTCAACCCAGCGCCGCCGATTCGCCACCAGATCGCCTTGTCAAAGACGAAGACGACTGGCTGCCTCCGAATGCTCAGCATCAGATACTCAGCCAGCGGGATGACGGACACACAAATCCCCGTGAGCAGGCAATGCAACTCCCAGCGGCCCCGCTGAAAAAGCGGGCGGAAACCGGCCAAAAAACCACAGAGCACCGTGTAAAGGACTACCGACCAGCCGAGCCCGATTTCCGGCTCATTGTTCTCTACCAGTTGCACGTGAAAAAGATCCCACATCATGCCCCCCGTGAAGGCCACCCCCAGCATGCCCCAACTCGGCAGCGCCACCGCCCCGTAGAACATGACAATCTGCATCAGAAACACGCGGCACCCGAAATTCGGGATCGGTCCAATGAATTGCTGGGCGACAAACGCCAGCAACATGGCAATCAACACGAGGAAAAAGAAGATCATTTCGTTTCGCTGACTACCACGAAAACATCCTGCAACGTCGTGAGATCCACGGCTGGCGTGATCGTTGCGTATCCATCCAGTTCCCTCACCTTAAACTCGCGCACACTCCCGATCAACACCCCTGCCGGAAATACGCCACCCACGCCGGAGGAAAAGACCTTCATCCCCGGTTGCAGATTCGCTTGTTTGGAAAGAAAACTCATCGAAATCTCGGGCATCACGCCGCTTGAAGTGCGCTCGCCGCGCACGATCCCCTGCTCCCGGGTGCCCTCCACATTGGCCGCTACTTTGCACGTTTCATCGGAAATCAGCACCACGATGGAGGAATCCGGAGAAACCACCGTCGTTTTGCCGACCAGCCCCTCTTCGGTGATCACCGGCATGTCCGGCGCGATCAGCTCCTTCGAGCCGCGGTCGATAATGATCGTATTGTACCAGGTGGAAGCATCGCGCCCGATGATCTGCGCCGGCATCAATTGAAAACGCGCCCGCTCGTGGTAGCCGAGCGCCGCCCGCAACCGATTATTTTCCGATTCGAGGCCGCGCAGGGTTTGATTCGTCGCGCTCAATTCCTTGTTCGAGACCCGTAAGTGATCCACTTCCGTCTCGAGTTGCTCCAGTGTTTTCAGCCCCTCTCGAAAAGCCGTGTACCTTCGCTCGAAGGCTGATCCCGATTTCAAAAACGGAGTGATCATGCCCAGGAAACCCGCCTGCATCCGCCG
>FTBG01000158.1_pt1 | contig 15274 bp, 11 predicted proteins | sample 1639311 | NCBI WGS metagenome assembly FTBG01 (sample SAMEA3914864, study PRJEB12502) | metagenome | biome: forest; material: soil | place: USA | collected 2012-03-12 | depth 0.3 m | reverse complement strand
TCCCTATCACGTTCAGCCAGGGAAAAAGCGCGGATTCCTGAAACATCATCATCCGGTCCCGGCCTGGCTCCCGCACGTGCTTCCCATCGGACATGATCGTGCCACCGTCCGGAAATTCGAGGCCGGCGATCATGTTTAGCAGCGTGGACTTACCACAGCCGCTGGGCCCAACGAGGCAGACAAATTGCCCTTCATCCACCTGGAGGCTGATGTCGTCGAGGGCGTGCGTCTTCACCACCCCGTCGCGGAACCACTTCGAGACGTGCTCAATGGATAGCTTCGTAGGCCGAACCTCACGGAGTTCTTCGGCGACTCGATTCATGGAATTCGGCATCGGGACGGCGGGAGCGTCCTCAGTAGTGGCAAGATGGGCAAGACTCAAAATCGGGGCAAAGCTCTACAGGTTGAAACTCCACAGTATTAGTCAAGTTTTCTGCGAGAGCGAGCGAAAAAGTCGAAAACTGAACAAAATGCCCTGCTCGACTGCTCCGCTTACTTCATCTCGACCACCAGTTTGCCCAAATCCGCCGCTCCCTTCAGAAAACCAACACTTTGCGCCTGGCTCACCAAACCATCGAAAGGCTGGCGCGAAGCGGTGCTCACAAATTTCAACCGCGGCCAGGCATGCTCCATCAACGGCTGGGGAAATTCCCGCCCGGTCAGTTGCTTCAGGGCGGCGCGTACGAGCGCTTTGGCCTCGTCCGGATGCTGGTTAATCCATTCGGTCAGTTCTATGTGAGCAGCGACGAATTTTTTCACCAGTTCCGGCTTTTCATTCAACGCCTTCACGCTGGAAGCAAGCACAGTCGCGATATCGTCCTTTTGCTCGACAAATACTTTGCCTTTGGCCTCCATCTCCAGCCGGCTCACCCATGGCTCCACGGTCCAGGCTCCATCGATCTTGCCAGTCTGGAAAAGCGCGAGCTGATCGGGATTCGCCGTGGGCAGCACCTGCACATCGCCGCCGAGCTGAGTGACATGGTATCCCTGCTTCACCAGCCACGCCCGGCAGGCAACATCCTGGGTATTTCCTAGTTGCGGGGTAGCAATGGCGCGACCCTTGAAATCTTCCGGCTTGGAAATCCGCCCATCCCCTTGCACCACGAGGGCTGCACCCCCATTGGCCGCACCCGCGACGACACGGATTTCTTCGCCCTTCGTCTTGTCGTAAGTATTGAGCACCGGATTCGGCCCCACATAGGTGAGATCGATCGAGTCGGCCAGAATCGCCTCCATCGCCGAGGGTCCGGCGTTATAGACAAACCACTCGATCTTCACATCCGGCCCGAGCCGTTCTTCAAACCATCCTTTCCCCTGCCGCGACAACTGGCTCGCGATCAACCCTTGCGCGTGAGTGATATTGGGAAAATGGCCGACGCGGAGGACCTTTGCTCCTCCGGAGGATTTGGCATCGCCTTGGGGAGAACGGTTGCAAGCCCCCATCGTGAGAAGGAGCACGACAGAGAAGAGATAGCTAAGCTTTGTTTTCATGGCAGGCGAGTCGTTAAAACGAATCGAGTTCGCAGCCGTGGGTAGCCTTATCGAAGAACAATGCAATCTTGAAATTCCGGAGGGGACGACAGAGGAAGGGTCAGATGAACGGCCCGGAGTGAGGATCGCGCAACCCCGGAAACGCCAATCTCCAGATTGGCGAGTCCATGAGAGCCTGAATTTATCTGCCTAGCTACAATTTCAGGAGATACCGGTGCACTCCGAACAAGCGATGGATTTTGGAAACTCGCCAATCTGGAAATTGGCGTTCCCGGGATGGGCGCTCGGTGAATTCAACACAGCTCGGATCCCCGAACGTTTAGCGTCCTCACGATCCGCTGCCGCTGTAGAAATAAACCTGCGTTACTTGCCGATCGCCGGCCCCGAGCCGATATCGTCCGGCCCTGGCAGATGCAACTCGCGGATCCAAACATTCCGATAGCGAACCGGATCGCCGTGATCTTGGAGCTTAATCGGTCCTTTTTCCGGGTGCGCGTGATAGGTGCCTACCTGCCGGTGCGGAGTTTCGCCGATCAATGCCGTATGCGCCTGTGTCACCACCCCATTGTGGAGAATGGTCGCATAGGCCGGCTTTACCAGTTTGCCGTCGGCAAACCGCGGTCCTTCAAAAATGATGTCGTATGTCTGCCATTTGCCGGGAGGCAAGCAAGCATTCACGAGGGGCGGCATATAACCATAGATAGCGGTCGCCTGGCCGTCGGGGTAGGTCGGGTTGTCGTAGTTATCCAGCACCTGGATTTCATAGCGCCCGAAAAGAAACACTCCGGAGTTCCCGCGCCCTTGGCTTTTGCCCTTCGGCGGCACCGGCGCAGCCCATTCAACGTGCAACTGCACATCTGGCCCAAACTGGTCTTTCGTGATGATGTCGCCCGTATGATTTTCTTCCGCATAACCATTCTCGATCTTCCAGGTGGGCTCGCCGCCATTGCCCGTCTTCCATTTGGAAAGATCCTTGCCGTCAAAAAGCACGATCGCGTCGCTGGGCGCCGTGCTCGCCTTTTCTTGGCTGGGGAACTCGCCGGGGGTGATGATCTTCGGCTGCGGGCGGCCACTATCGTGCACGTGCCATTTCGTGCCGGGAATGATTGGTGTGTCAGTGTAACCGAGGTCGTCGGCCATGACGAAGGCCGGCGCAGTCAGAACGAGGGCGAGGAATATACGGGATGTCTGGATCATGGGAGAGGCTTGCGTTTGGGAATTCACGAATGAGCACGGAGGGAAGCCGGATGGCGAGCAGTTTCTTAGAAGTTCAGAATTGGCGATGACTTTGCCCTTCGGACCTGAGAAGTTGCCCCCTTTCCATAAACCCATCTTTTTCAAACATGCTCCGTGTAAAACCATTCCAGGGTCTTCGCCCCAAACCCGACCTCGTCGAAGAAGTCGCTTGCGTCCCGTACGACGTCGTCAATACCGAAGAAGCAGCCATTCTGGCTCTGGGGAAACCGCATAGTCTTCTGCACGTCGATCGGGCAGAGATCGGGCTGCCGCCGGAAACGGATCCCTACTCGGGTCAGGTGTACACCGCGGCATGGAATAACTTTCGCGAATTGCAACGCAGCGGCACACTCCTTCGCGAGACCGAGCCCTGCATGTACCTTTACCAGCAGCGCATGGGGTCGCACGTGCAAACCGGCATCGCCGCTGTGTGCCATATCGAGGATTACGAAAATGACCGCATCAAGAAACATGAGAAGACGCGCAAGGATAAGGAAGACGATCGCACGCGGCTCATCGACACGCTGAGCGCGGATACCGGCCCGGTGTTTCTTACCTATCGGGAGACTCCGGAAATCGACGGCTTCGTCGCGCAGTGGACACAAGACACCGCGCCCCTTTACGATTTCGTCGCGCCGGATTCGATCCAGCACACCGTATGGCGCGTGCCGGTGGGCGCGGAATTTACCGCGGCATTTCAGCGCATTTCGGCGGCTTATGTCGCTGATGGACATCACCGCACCGCCAGCGCCGTTCGCGTGGGAAAAGAGCGGCGTGAGCGCAATCCCGAGCACACCGGCTATGAGGATTACAATTGGTTTCTCGCGGTTCTCTTTCCGGCAAATCAATTACGCATCCTCCCGTACAATCGGGCCGTGAAAGACCTCAATGGGCACACACCCGAGGCGTTACTTGAGGCCGTCGGCAAGGTTTTTGAAGTGCGGCCCCATGCGGGGCCAAATCCGGAGAAGCCCGGTCAAATCCACATGTATCTGGGCGGCCAGTGGTACGGCCTGAATTGGCAACCCGCTCCCGGAGTCGATCCCATTTCGCGGCTCGACGTGACCGCCTTGCAGGATCGCCTTCTCGCGCCGATCCTCGGCATCGACGATCCACGCACCAGCAAGCGCATCGATTTCATCGGTGGCATCCGCGGAACGGAGGAACTCGTCAAGCTAGTCGAATCCGGCAAAGCCGCGGTAGCATTCTCCATGTATCCGACCACGGTCGATCAACTCATGGATATTGCGGACGCCGGCCAGATCATGCCGCCGAAGAGCACTTGGTTTGAGCCGAAGCTCCGCTCCGGGCTCTTCATCCACACCTTTTAGTTAAAATCACTAACTAGCCGAGGCCGCTGGCGGCGGCGTACTCTCTTCGGTTTTCCGCGAATTCCAGAGAATTCCGACGACCATGGCGATGACGAGCACAAGCGACGACCAACCTCTGCTCAAATCCAGTCCGCCATCGTCGTGCGGTTTTGTTAACAAATCGCCCAGCGTCGCACCCAGAGGCCGGGTAAGGATGAATGCCGCCCAAAACAAACCCGTATGCGAAATCTTCGTGAAGCGATACGCGAGCGCAATCAGCAGTAACGCACCGCCAAAGGTAAACGCGCCACCTGCATAGCCAAAGCCGGGTTGATCCGATAAAGCGTCTCCGAGGGCAGTTCCGAGGGTATTCGAGAAAAGGATCGCCAGCCAGTAGAACGCCTCCGCTTTCTTATCGACGATGCGTGCGACCGAAATCGACCCCACGGCAAAATACCAAACCGCCAGAATTCCCATCACTATCGCGAAAAGCAGGATCGACGCTTTGAGATAACCAAGACCGGCCGTGCGCGTCAAAAAGTCGGACATCGTCGTTCCCACCGTGGTCGTGGTGACAATCACGGTCCAATATAAAAAACGATGATACGACTTTGCGGCGATTTGGGGAATCACTGCCGCCAGAAACAGCCCAAAGAAAATCGCCGTGCTCACCGCGTAACCTAGATCGAGCGACATGGACAACGCATCCCCACCCGTTTCGCCAAGCGTAGTCGCGCAGATCTTGATCAACCAGAAAGCCAGAGTGACTTGGGGAACTTTGTTCTTCATTTGAGGAAAAGCTGCTGCCTGTGCCCGGCTTTTGGAAAGCCCATTTGCATGACAGTTTTTCCATCTCTCATTGACCTCTACTTAATCTTTAAACATCTGAGTGCTTTCCGGTTTCCTCAGTATTCCACCGGTCTTATTAACATACACTCGCGCAAATCACGACACAGTGGACGTTGAAAGCTGGCAGTCTTGTCCGGGCGTAGCTCCAGCGAAGCCAGATGAGATCTGAAAGTTTCCCTCTTTCGCCGCTACGCTTTCCCCGCCAAAATCAATCCTCGATTCTTCCACAAGTAACCCAACCCCGAATAAAGCGTCAGTCCCAGCGCCATCGCGATCATTCCGCGTCCGGCATAGTGATACACTTTCCCCCACCATTCTTCCGGATTCTCAATGCCCACCTTCGCCAGTTCTTTCAGCGAGTGCAGCAGCAGGAAAAAGATCACCGTCGCGATTTGCCATCCGGTTTTATGCTTGCCCAAGCGCTCCGCGGGCAGCACCACCCCTTTACTCGCCGCAAGCAGGCGGAGCCCGGTGATCAAGAATTCCCGGGAAATAATCATCACCGTGACCCACGCCGGCAGCGTCCGGTCTTCCACAAGGCAGATGAAAGCGGCCGCCATCATGATCTTGTCCACCAGCGGGTCCATCAGCCGGCCAAAGTCTGTTTCCAATCCGCGCTTCCGGGCTATGGCCCCATCCGCGTAATCCGTGATCCCCGCGAGGATAAAAAGAAACAGCCCAGCCGTATCGGGAAACCGCCAATCGATCGACATGACCGCGACAAAAATCATCGCCAGAAAAAAGCGCGCGATGGTGAGCTGATTCGGCAAATTCATACGGCGCGCACGGCTTCCTCCAGTTCGCAGCCCACTTTTCCGATCCCGAGCGCGACGAACACACCGCACCGTCCCGGCACGCGCGTGCCTGGAGAAACAGGTGCTTTTCTTTCGTAAATGCCCGTTGCCATTCCAGGCACTTTGCCGATAGCCTCGCCTTCTTCTCAAATCTTAAATCTTTCAATCTTCGAAAATGACTGCTTCCGCTGATATCGGCCTCATTGGCCTCGCTGTGATGGGCGAAAATCTCGTCCTCAACATGGAAAGCAAAGGCTTCACCGTCGCCGTTTACAACCGCACGGCCGCGGTCACCGAAAAATTCGCGCAGAATCGTGCGAAAGGGAAAAATATCATTCCCACGACCACTCTCCAGGAATTCGTCGGCGCCCTCAAACGCCCGCGCAAAGCACAGATCATGGTGAAGGCCGGCGCGCCGGTGGACGCAGTGATCGAACAACTCGCTCCCCTGCTCGAAGCGGGCGATGTCATCATCGACGGCGGCAATTCACTTTGGACCGATACCCAGCGGCGTGAAAAGGCGCTCAAGGAAAAGGGCATTCATTTCTTCGGCGTCGGCGTCTCCGGCGGTGAAGAAGGCGCGCTCAAAGGTCCGTCGATCATGCCCGGCGGCTCCGCCGAAGGCTGGAAAGCCATCGCGCCTATCTATCAAAAGATCGCCGCGGTAGCGGAAGGCGAACCCTGTTGCCGCCACATGGGCCCCGACGGCGCCGGCCACTATGTAAAGATGGTGCACAACGGCATCGAGTACGGCGACATGCAGCTCATCTGCGAAGCGTACGCCATTCTCAAGGCCACGCTCAATCCGAGCACCGAGGAGTTGCACAGCATCTTCACCGACTGGAACAAGGGCGTGTTGAATTCCTTCCTCATCGAGATCACCTCGCACATTTTCGAGAAGAAAGATCCCGAGACGGGCAAGCCGATGGTCGATGTGATCCTCGACAAAGCCGGGCAGAAAGGCACCGGCAAATGGACCGTGGGTCACGCCGTCGAAATGGGGGTACCGCTCAGCGTCATCAATTCCGCCGTCGAAGCGCGTATCCTTTCGTCGCTCAAGGATGAACGCGTCGCCGCCAGCAAAGAACTTCCTGGACCTCAGACCGCTGCTTTCACCGGTGATCGCCAGGCGCTCATCGACGCCGTCCGCGATGCGCTCTACGCGAGCAAGATCATCTCCTACGCACAAGGATTCGTGCAATTGGGACGCGCCTCCGAACTTTACAACTGGCATCTCAATTTCGGCGACATCTCGTCGATCTGGCGGGCGGGCTGCATCATCCGCGCGGCCTTCCTCAATCGCATTACCGAAGCCTACCGTCGCAATCCGGGGCTGAAGAACCTCATCCTCGACCCGTACTTCCGCGATATCATCATTCGCACTCAGGCTAACTGGCGAACCGCCGTTCGTACCGCCATTGAATACGGCGTGGCAACTCCCGCCTTTTCTGCGGCACTTAGCTATTTCGATAGCTATCGTTCAGCGCAACTGCCCGCCAATCTGCTCCAGGCCCAGCGCGACTACTTCGGCGCGCACACCTACGAGCGGGTGGACAAGCCAGCCGGGCAGTTTTTCCACACCGAGTGGTTTAAGTAACTCACTCGATACGCCCTGCGGCGCACGCGATCGCTACAGCACTGCAGTCGTTTACGGCGCATATAACCGAACGATTAACTTCCACTCCCCATGTGGATTCCAATCGTTGCGACGGCCATTACTGCTAAGGAGGCTGAGGTTCGGGAATGCTCGCTCGCCGAGGCTCAGCCTTGGTGCAATTTCTCGGTTTTTACACCTCACCTGCCGAATGCTGAAATCACGTCTTCTTTGCGTCCAGAGGCGCCTCCAGGCAGAATCAAAGAACAGCCAGATCAGGGACGATCTCCATGGTCGATTACCAATCGGTCCACCGTCCGCTGCACGCTGATTCAAGAAGACGCGGCATTCCGCCTCAAGCAATTCCTGTATGATTGGAGCCCGCCCGCCTGCTCTCATCCAAGTCTATGGAAAAGCAAGGTTAGCCCCGTGCGGGAACGAGGACGTATCATCTGGCTTGGCGTAGACTATCGCGGCAAAAAAGCCGTAGCCATGACTTATGGCAGGACAACGCTCGAACTCTCCGCCGAAACCTCCCAAACCACTGACAAAGCCCTTATCGAAGTCGCCGCCTCGCTCGAGCCGGTTTCCGCCGATGCCCATTTTTCCGTCTGCCATACGCCTCTGTTTCAACTGGCCTACACCGCGCGACACATCGAAGAGCCCATCGGGGGGCCTTACGGATTCTGGAAACACGGGTCCGATGCGCGCACGCAAACGCGCCTGACCGCCGGAGCCGCCGGCTATAACATCGCTCACATAATAGCAGGCAGCGCCATCCTGGAGCCCGATTCTGTCTTCACATTTCACTTAGCGGATGAAATCCACGAGATCGAGTTCTTGTGGAGTGCGTTAGGCGATCCCGAGTTGTGCGTCAGGGCGATTTACACACCGATCCAATTCTCCTTCGGCGTAGTTTGTCCCGCCGAACTAAATCAGCACCCGGCAATGACTCTTACCGAAATGATCGGGCCTGATACTGTCTATCTAGCATTCTCCCATCAACAATACGGACCATTTGAAGCCGTATCTCGTGCTCCCATGGGCAGAGTCATGATTCTCATAGCGCCGCATCCGCAAATCGATCTTAATTCCGCGAAGCACATTGTCCAGCAGGTCATTTCCCAAATAAGCTCGAACGAGCCACTTTCACTGGCCGCCGCTGGATAGCTATCTTACTTTTCGCGCGTTTCCGAATGGTTCCGGAAGACCTGCCCGGCTCCACAACCGGCGGACGGACCGTCCGCATTCGCTATTTTCCAAGAGCGTCGAGATTGTCGTTCGGAAGGCGCTCAGCGACCAGCGCGTAGAGCGCGGGATGCCAGGGATCTAAGGTAATCTGGATTTTGTCCGTTAGGCCGAGATACTTGTTGGCGCGAAGATCGTACACGTGAGCCGCGGCTTTGAGTTGTGCCGTGATCTCGGCGGGTTTCTCCAATGACTCGTTACCGCCCGCTTGCTTGAGATCCTCGCTCATCTGGTAATCAATATTGCGTTCGAAGGCGAGCAACCGGGCTTTGCCGAGACGATAGCGAAACACGGCGGTGCGGCTTTCCAGCGGCACGGTAACCGTGAGCGGTGCCTCGTGAAGATTCTTGGAAACCCATTGCGGCCAGGCAAACTTTGGATCGGCGGCCAGCCGTTCGCCGGGATATTTAGCGATATCCCCTGAGATCTCTGAGGAACCGGGCGAACTCGCATCGCGAATGGCAAATGCTTGAACATTCGATGCCACGGCGGGCAACGCCTTGAACGGTGCATCTTCGGCGCGCAGTCTTCCGTGGCCGTCGAATTGGCCCGGCTTGCCATCGCAGAAAAGAACATGCTGCGGCCCTTTGGCGAACGCCGCCAGTGCGGCCGCCTCTTTATCCGTTAGGGCGAATGCGCCGGGCAAAACACAAGCCACATAGTTTTGTTTGGCCAGTTCTCCATTTTCGATCTGCTGCGAGGAAACAAACTTTGGCGAGTAACCGAGGTCCGTCAGCGCTTTGAGCCAGCCGTCTCGCACTTTGAGGAGACGATTGTTTTCGGACTCGTAGGAAGAAAACCGGCGCAGCCATGTCGAGCCATCGACGGTGGATTCGAGAAGCCAATCGACCTGGATGCTTGGATGGGAATAGAGAATCGCAATCGGATCAAATTCCCGTTCGGCCCGCAGGAAAAGCGAGGCGATGGGACCGGTCATTTCTTTGAAAACTGGAGCGAGTGCCTTGGCCTTCGGCGTGAGGGCATAGTCGTCGCTCTTCCAATCGAAGCAATCCTCGCTCCACCAAACAATACAGCCCTTGTCACCTTCAAGTAACAAGTGCCACAAACGCCGTTGCGCGTGGCTGGCGTTTTTCTCAAAGACCGTGGTGATCACCGCTTTGCCCGGCATGAACGATCCAAAAATTTCCCGCGAATTACCAATATCATAGGCTTCAACCCAATCGATTGCCTGAGAAAGACGCCACAGATCGTATCCCCCAAAAGCACTGGGCATTTGCGTGCCTTCGATGCCCACCGGAGTCTGCGGGTCGATCGCACGTGACGACTGCCGAATGTTATCCAGGGCTGTCGCCAACGATAAATCCATGTAAGTCCGAAAATCACACCAGGGCGCAAAGTTCCAGCGGGTTGGTTGCTTGATTGCCTCCGCGGGATCAAACTTCAGCGCTTCGAGGGCCTGCCAGTCGGGATTGCCCCGCGGCAGCGCGTCGCCGGAAGACATGCGATTCTTGATTTGATCGGTCGTAAACGGCTTTACGTCACTCCAATCCTTGAATTCTGTTTGCCATTCCTGATTCAGCGCCGCGATGCTGCCGTATTCTTTCTCCAGCCATTTGCGAAAGGCTGCGAACGTGATCGGTGAAAAATCGTAGTCGAAAGGATTGGCGGAAATGGTTGTCGAAAGTTCGTCCCGAATATCGTAAGCGAGCGGCTGATGGGCCATATCCTGGCGAACCGTGTGCTGCATATCCTTCACGGCGGAAGCAAGCCATGCAGGATCGTCAAGGGAATAATCGCGAACCAAACCGGCCTCGTCTCGCTTCTTTGCCCATGCCGTAACGAATTTGCTCCAATCGGTCACATGCGAGTTATATTTCAGGCACAGGCCGCGATTGACGATGTTTTCAACGTAAAACGGGAACTTGTTATCGACATGCTCCTTGGGATCGGCGTCGTGATGCAGCATCCCCGTGTTCACTCCCATCTCGTGCATGCGCTGGAAAAAGAGCGGGATTTTCTCGGGCTTCTTCCACGGGCTATCCTCGATCCACATAATCACCCGATAATCGTTCCAGGGGCGCAGAGGCGCGGAATCCGCGGCCGGCGCGCTCCTCGCATATAACAAACTAAGAAAGAAAAAACCAGCAAGATGGAGGGATGAGGAGTGCAGCGGCTTCATGGGGACACCAAATCAACCCTCGATTCAGAGCGGAACTTAGCCGGGTTGGCGGGAACTTCAGACTGGCCGATTACTCCCGAAAGAGAGACCGCGTCGCGGCTGGCCTTATACGCACCGTCGATTTGCTACCAGTTCGCGACCCACTTCGCCCACGTCGCTTCTGGATTCTGAGAAGCGGGAGTAGCCGTGATTCCTCCCGTGGACCACAGGTCGAACGGCACGCCGTTCAAACCGTGCGAGTCGGAACGAGTAGCGTCCGGCTTCGACTTAACTTGTTGCTGAAACAACTCTTCGTCGAGCGCGGCCGCGGTAGAGTACCCATAGCTGTTGCCCCAGGGATCGCGAAGGTAATCCACGGCGTGCCCCGAACTTTGCGCCAGTTGCGACGCCGAAAAAGCAATATAGGGAGCGGGCTCGTTATCCTGATGAACTCCGTCAAAATTCACATCGCCCGTCAATTCACCGTATAAAAATCGGCTCGATGCCTTGTAGTTATCCTGCCGCGGATCGCCATTCTGCCGCGGATCAAGCGGGACGGCTTGCTGGACGAAATTTGTGATCGCGCCTTCAGTCACGCCCAGTTTGCGCGGATAAGCACCGTGATCTGATTTGTACGCCTCACCCGCCGCGGTCATCGCACGAATCTCACCCACAGCCCGTGCTCTCGCCGGTCCCGGACTATGAGCCAGATTCAACACGATCGCCGCCAGGATCGCGATGAGCGTGATCACCACCAACATTTCGACCAGTGTAAAACCCTGTCGAAGCGTGGCGCGCATATCCAATCAGCCGTTTACCAGTTCTTGATCCACTTGGCCCACACCGCATTAGCATCTGAACCGCTGCCACCGGGATCGGTCGTGCGGCCCCCCGTGGACCACAGATCAAAGGACGTATTGAAACCGTTTTGGGTGTCATTCCTACTGCTCGGTCCGCCCCCTTTCAGATTCGCCTGAAAACACTCCTCATCGAGCGCGGCCGCGGTAGAGTATCCATAGCTATTGCCGTAAGGATCAAGAAGTCCGGTGATAACACTTGAAGCGTTAACCCGCAAAAGTTGATCCGGTTTAAACGGCATATAACCTGTCGGCTCCATGGCTGCAGCCCCGTTGGGATTCGAGGGATCAGTCGCATTGTCCCGCTTCCCATTATAGTTCCAATCTCCGCTCAACTGGCTATAGAGGTACTGGCTGGCGTCTTTGTAGGGCTGCTTGGTCGGATTCCCGTCTTTCATCGGGTTCAGCGGCACATTGCTCTGCTTGAGACTGGGCACGGTGGTCTTGTCCGTATCGCCTTCCGTCTTCTTAGCCATTCTCGGATAGGAGCCATTGTCACTCTTATAGGCTTCGCATGCCGCGGCAATGGTATGGATCTCGCCATCGGCGCGTGCTTTAGCAGCCTTGGCGTTCACAAAGCCGTGAACGTTGAGAACGATGCCCGCGAGGATGCCAATGATCAGCATCACGGTGAGCATCTCGACGAGCGTGAAACCTTGATTGCGTGTACTTTTCATGACGGAGGGGAAATGAAGTACAGAGCTTACTGGCCGCCGCCAGCTCCACCCTGCATGTTTTTGATGATGTCGATCAGCGGCATAAACAAGGCGATGACGATGGTACCCACAATCAACGCGAGCAGCACGATCATGATTGGTTCCAGGAGCGAAGTGAGCGCCTCGACGGCGTTATCCACTTCGTCGTCATACACCTCGGCGATTTTCAAAAGCATCTCTGGCAACTGGCCAGTTTCTTCACCGACGTCCACCATGGAAATGACCATGGGCGGGAAAACGCCGCTGGCTTCCAAAGGCTGGACAATCGATTCACCTTCTTTCACCGCGTCGTGCACCTTGGTGACGGCATCGGCGATAGTGGCGTTACCCGCAGTGTCGCGCGTAATGTTCAGCGCCTGAAGGATCGGAACACCGCTCGTCACCAGCGTGCCGAGGGTTCGCGAAAAACGAGAGATCGAGCTTTTCCGCAACAGATCTCCAAACAGGGGAAGCCGCAGCTTGATCTTATCGATCATGGCTCGTCCGGATTCAGTACCGGCCACCGATTTGTAAACTACGATGATCAGGAAAAAGCCGCCAAGAATCCAATACCACTGCGACTTGATCGCATCGCTCACGTCGATCACGTACTGCGTAAGGGCAGGCAGCGGCTTGCCGTTGAGCATTTCCTTAAAGATCGACTGGAATTTCGGCACGATAAACGTGAGCAGGAACAGCATGATGATCATGGCGATACAGAGCACGATCACCGGGTAAGCCATCGCAGAGACGACCTTGTTTTTGATCTTCTGAGCCTTTTCCTGGAACTCAGCGAGACGATTGAGCACGAGCTCAAGCACACCGCCCAATTCACCCGCTTTCACCATGTTGATGTAGAGCTTGTTGAAAATGCGGGGGTGCTGCGCCATCGATTCCGAGAAAGTGGAACCGCCCTGCACGGCATCCGCCAGCGAGTTAATAGTATTGCGCAGCGTGAGATCTTTCTCTTGCTTGGCGAGCACGTTCAGTCCGCGGAGCAACGGCAGACCCGCGTCGATCAGCGTCGCGAGCTGGCGCGTGAAAATCATCAGCGTTTTGCTCTTCACCGTCTTCTTCTGGAACAAAACAATTCCGCCCCCTTTGGCTTTGGGCGCGGAAGCCGCCTTCATCGCCTTCTGCACTTTCTTGGTAGATTTGGCGCCACCACCGCCGCCACCGCCTTTGCCTTCCTCCACCACGCTGGTGGGAAAGTAGCCGGATTTCCGCAGTTCCCCGACGACATCATTTGGATTGCTCGCTTCGATGACGCCGCGCGACTCCTGCCCTCGCGCGTCCAAGGCAATGTATTCAAATTTTGGCATAATTAGGGGGTTCGCTCGCGGACAGAAGGATTCTTACGTCCGTTGGAGGGAATTGTCGATGGAAGATTTGGTAAGTGGAGAACGGAAACTGCCGGAAAAAACAGCAGAACGGCGATGAATCAGGTGTACTTCAGGACTTCTTCGATGGTGGTCTCGCCATCGTAGATACAGCGGAGGCCATCTTCACGCAGGGTGTTCATGCCCAATTCGATGGCCTTCTGCTTCAGCACCACCGAAGGAGCGCGCTGGTTGATGAGGTCGCGCAGCGGATCGGTAATGTGAAGCAATTCGTAGATGCCCTTTCGACCGCGATAGCCGGTCTTGTTGCAGTTATCACAGCCTTCGCCGTAATAAAAATTCTTGTCGCCGATCTCGTGCGGAGAGAGGCCCATCTGGTTGAGCACCGTTTCATTCGGTTCGTAGGGCTTTTTGCAATTGGGGCAAATCTTGCGGATAAGCCTCTGCCCGAGAACACCTTCCAGCGAAGCCGAAATGAGGAACGGCTCCACCCCCATATCGATAAGACGCGTGACGGCGCCGGGCGAGTCGTTGGTATGCAGAGTGGTGAGCACAAGGTGCCCGGTGAGAGAGGCCTGAATGGCGATCTGCGCCGTCTCCAAGTCGCGAGTCTCACCCACCATGATGCGATCAGGATCCTGCCGCAAAAAGGCGCGGAGCACTTTGGCGAAAGTGAGGCCGATATTTTCATTTATAGGCACCTGCACGATTCCCTCGATGTCGTATTCCACCGGATCCTCCGAAGTGAGCACTTTGGAATCGATGGTGTTGATCTTGTTCAGCGCTGCATAAAGCGTGGTCGTCTTGCCAGAGCCAGTCGGACCGGTGACGATGAAAATGCCGTTCGGAAGCTCGATTGTCTTGCAGATGTAATCATACACACCCTTCGGCATGCCGAGCGCCTCAAGATTGAGGTTCACCGTCGAGCGATCGAGCACACGAAGCACCACGCTTTCTCCAAACTGGGTCGGCAGCGTCGAAACACGCAAATCCACCTGGCGCCCGGCGATATTTTTTTGGATACGACCATCCTGCGGCAGGCGGCGCTCGGCGATGTTCAAGTTCGACATAACCTTGATGCGCGAGATCACCGGGAGGGCCAGATGGCGCGGAGGCGGCGACATTTCGTAAAGCGCACCGTCCACGCGATAGCGAATTTTGAACTCCGTTTCAAACGGCTCGAAATGGATATCCGAAGCGCGATCCTGAATGGCCTGATATAGGATAAGATCGACGTACCGGATGATGGGAGTGGAAGCCGCTTCGGCTTCCAGATTTTTCAAATCAGGCGAGCCATCTTCGCCAAACTCGACCCCGCCGAGTTCTTTGAGGATGTCGTCCATGCTCGCGGCATCGCTGCCGTAGTATTTCCGGATCAGGTCTTCGATCTGGTATACGGGAGCCACCACCACCTGGATTTCCTTGCCTAAGCCAAAGCGAAGATTTTCCGCAGTCTGCGGGTCGAGCGGATCGGCGAGGGCCACTTGGATGGCTGTCCCATCCACTCCCAGAGGAAAGGCCCGATGAAGCTGCACCATGCCGGACGGGATCAGCCGCAATACTTCCTGTGGCGGCTCGAAATTGCGGAGATCAGCATACTCCACCCCGAGCGAATGAGCGATCGTTTCGTAAAATTGCTCCTCGGTGAGGAACTGGTAATCGACCAGTGTTTCCGGCAGGCTCTTGCCGGTCTGCGAGACCTCTTGAGCGAGATCATCTACCTGGCTGGAGTCGATGATGC
>FTBG01000363.1_pt1 | contig 15277 bp, 9 predicted proteins | sample 1639311 | NCBI WGS metagenome assembly FTBG01 (sample SAMEA3914864, study PRJEB12502) | metagenome | biome: forest; material: soil | place: USA | collected 2012-03-12 | depth 0.3 m | reverse complement strand
GTCCGTGTGTAGCCACGGCACTCTGTGCCGTCCGTCCGAATGGCGGAACTAGACGTAAACGACTCCATTTTTTTCTTTTTCTCGGTCATCCGGCTCCTATCCACCACCCGTCACCCTCTCAAACTCCGCCGCCTTATCATCCCACACCGAGCCCTTCACCGGCTCAAACACCGTCGGCTCAAACGACGCACTCACAATCTCACGCCCTTCCTCCAGCGACGAAATCTCCCCCGTCGCCATGAGCTGCGCCAAAATATTCCCCGCCGCCGTCGCCTCCACCGGACCCGCCATCACGCGCAGCCCCGTGGCATCCGCCGTCATCTGATTCAGCAGCGCATTCTGCGAACCACCTCCCACCACATGCAGCGTGTCCGGCAAATCCGGCATCCACTCGCGCAATTGCTGCACCAGCCCACGATACCTTAGCGCCAGGCTCTCCAAAATAATCCGCGTCGTCTCATCCGGCGTCCTCGGCACAATCTGCCCCGTCCGCTTCGCAAAATCCCGGATCGCCTCCGGCATATCGCAGGGCTTCGCAAAGGCCTCATCATCGGGATTCAACAGCGTCGTCGTCGTCACCCTCGAGGCCTCTTCCACCAGTATCCCATAGTTCCGCGTATCCCCCTGCAACGCCCAGGTGCGTTTGCATTCCTGCAGCAGCCACATCCCCGCCACATTCTTCAGGAAGCGCGTCGTCCCGTTTAGCCCCTGCTCATTGGAAAAACCCACTCGATAAGTCTCGTCCGTCACCAACGCCGCGTTCAGTTCGCGCCCAATCAGCGACCACGTCCCCGAGCTAAGAAATAGCGGTTGCGTCGTCTTCGCCGGCACGCCCGCCACGGCCGACGCCGTATCATGACTCCCGCAAGCCACCACCTTCAGCGCCCCGCATCCCGTCTCCGCGCTCACCGAGGCCAGCATATGCCCCACCGCCGTCCCCGGCTCCGTGGTAGGCTTCAGCAAACGCGCCGGAATCCCCATCTTCTCCGCCAGTTCCAAATCCCACTCCGCCGACCCCGCCTTCAGCAACTGCGCCGTGCTGGCGATCGTCCGCTCCACAATCCGTTCCCCGCTCAGCCAATACGTCAGCAAATCCGGCATGAACAAAATCTGGTCCGCCGCCGCGACGGCTTCCGGACTCTTCCGCACCTCCGCCAGCCATTGGAAGAGCGTGTTGAAAAACATGAACTGAATCCCCGTCCGCCGATAGATTTCCTCGCGCGGCATGATCTCCGCCGCCGCTTCCATCATCCCATCCGTCCGCGCGTCCCGATACATCCAGGGCAGCCCGAGCAGCCGCCCGTGTACATCGACTAATCCATAGTCCACGCCCCACGTATCCACCGCCAGCGACACCAGCGATTTCCCGTGCCGCTTCTGCGCCTCGCCCAGCCCCTTCTTGATGTCCGTAAAGAGCTGCAGCGAATTCCAATGCCAGCCCGACGGCAACTGCACGCCCTCGTTCGCAAAGCGGTTCATCTCCTCGATCTCCAGCGTCTTCCCGTTGAAGTGTCCCGCCATCACGCGCCCACTTCCGGCGCCGAGGTCAATGGCTAGATGGGTGGTTGTCGCCATATAAGAATCCTAAGCAATCTCGATCCGCACGCCTTGTGCTTCCACCTCATGGCGGAAAGCTCCCTCTGGCGCCTTGTCCGTGATCCAGACGTCCAGGTCAGCCGTCTTGGAAAAATAGAAACTCGAGCTCACGCCCACTTTTGAGCCGTCCGCGAGCAAACAAACCTCCTCCGCGCACTCCACCATTCGGCGTTTCAGCCGCGCCTGCTCCTCCGTCGCCTCACTAGGGCCCCGCGACGCATCCAATCCCCGCGAGGAAATATACGCCGTATCGATCCGGTAATTCTCCAGCATCATCTCCGCCGAGAGCCCCGTGCACGAAAGTGACCGGCTCACCACCGTGCCGCCCAGCATCACCACATGCACCGCTGGCTTCTCCGCCAGCACCAGCGCCGTCTGCAGCGCATTGGTCAGCACCGTCAGCGGCTGGTCCGGCAAAAGCTGCGCCACCGCCAGCGCCGTCGTGCTCGCATCAAACAATATCGTCTGCCCCGCCTGGATCCGAGTCACCGCCGCCCGCGCAATCCGCAGCTTCTCCTCCGCATGCTGCGCCGCCCGCTCCTGCGCCGGAAATTCCCGACGCGAAGCCTCCAGCCGCACCGCTCCGCCATGCGACCGCATCAACGCCCCTTCCGCCTCCAGCTTCTCAAAGTCCCGCCGCACCGTCTCCTCCGTCACCCCCAGCGTCCGCGCCACCTCCGCCGTGCGCACCCCTCCCTGCTGATTCAGCAATTCCAAAAGCAGTCGATGACGTTCGAGGGCGAGCATTCTGTGAAAGTGTTGGAATAGATTTGAATGTTTTTGCTTGCAGATTGCAATAAAACATTTCAAAGATAAACACAGACAAACAAAGATTCTCTCCGAACCTCTAATTTCTCCCTTTATGCCCTATAAATATGTGAATTATTCCTGGGACGACGCGAAAGCGGCCGCCCTCGACCCCGTCGCCCAACTCATCTATCGCTCGAATATCCTCGGCGACGACCAGCGCGTCACCAACACCGGCGGCGGCAACACCTCCTCCAAGCTCATCGAGAAGGATCCCCTCTCCGGTCAGGACACTGAAGTCCTCTGGGTCAAAGGCTCCGGCGGCGACCTCCGCACTGCGAAGCGCGAAAACTTCTCCTCGCTCTACCAGGACAAGCTTATCGACCTGCAGCGCGTCTACCTGGCCCGCCCGGACAAGGGCCTCAAGTCTCAGGCTGAGGACGACATGGTCGGCACCTTCCCGCACACCACGTTCAACCTGAACCCCCGTCCTTCCTCGATCGACACCTCGCTGCACAGCTTCCTGCCCGGCAAGCAGGTCGATCACATGCACCCCAACGCCATCATCTCCATCGCCGCGAGCAAAAACTGCGAAGCGCTGACCAAGGAGATCTTCGCCGGCCAGATGGCCTACGTTCCCTGGATGCGCCCCGGCTTTGAGCTCGGCCTCGCCATGCAGGAGATCTCGAAGCAGCAGCCCGAGATCCGCGCCATCATGATGGGCCAGCACGGCTTCATCTCCTGGGACGACGACGGCAAAAAGTGCTACACCCTCACCCTCGACCTCATCGAGCAGGCCTCCGCCTACATCGAGAAGAAGTACGAGGAAAAGGGCGGCCACACCAAGGCCTTCGGCGGCGCCAAGTACCAGACCCGCGAAGACCGCCTCGCCGTCCTCGCCGGGATCTTGCCTTGGCTCCGCGGCCAGGTCAGCCAGCAAAAGCGCTTCATCGGCACCGTGCAGGACGACGAGAAAATCCTGCGCTTCGTCAACAGCGCCGACGCTCCCCGCCTCGCGGAACTCGGCACCTCCTGCCCCGACCACTTCCTGCGCACCAAGATCAAGCCCCTCTACGTCGACTGGAATCCCCAAACTGAAGATGCCGCTGCTCTTAAAGCGAAGCTCGCCGCTGGCATCGAAAAGTACCGCGCCGACTACGCCGAGTATTATAAGCGCTGCAAGCACGCGAACTCGCCCGCCATGCGTGACCCAAACCCGACCGTGATTCTCATTCCCGGCCTCGGCTTGGTCGCCTGGGGCAAGGACAAGAGCGAATCCCGGGTCACCGCCGAATTCTACAACTGCGCCGTCGAAGTCATGCGTGGCGCCGAGGCCATCGACAAATATGTCGCCCTGCCCCAGCAGGAAGCCTTCGACATCGAGTACTGGCTCCTTGAGGAAGCCAAGCTCCAGCGCATGCCCGCCGAGAAGGAACTCGCTCGCCAGATCATTATCGTGGCTGGCGCCGGCTCCGGCATCGGTAAAGAGACCGCCCATCGCCTCGTCAAGGAAGGCGCGCACATCGTCTGCGTCGACCTGAACCAGGAAGCCGCCGAAGCGACCGCCAGGGAAATCACCGATAAGCTCGGCCAGGGCATCGGCGTGGCCGGCACCGGCCTCAGCGGTTGCGGCCCGGCCATCGGCCTGAGCTGCGACATCACCAAGCGTGAGAGCATCCGCCAGATGCTCGACGAGGTGGCGATCGCCTACGGTGGATTCGACTCCATCTGTGTCACCGCAGGCATATTCGTCCCGCCGGACACGACCGGACACATCCCCGACGACAAGTGGGCGCTCACCTTCGCGATCAACGTCACCGGCAGCTACCTCGTGGCTGACGAAGCCTCCAAGGCCTGGAAGGAACAGGGCCTGCGCGGCAACCTCGTGCTGACCACCAGTGCAAACGCCGCCGTGGCCAAGAAGGGCAGCCTCGCCTACGACACCAGCAAGGCCGCCGCCAATCATCTCGTCCGCGAGTTGGCCATGGAGCTGGCTCCGCTGGTCCGCGTGAACGGCGTCGCTCCGGCCACCGTGGTCCAGGGCAGCGCCATGTTCCCCCGCGACCGCGTCATCGCGTCGCTGGCCAAGTACAGCATCCCTTATAAGGACGATGAAGCAACCGAGTCGCTCGTGACCAAGCTGGCGCAGTTCTACGCCGACCGCACGCTCACCAAGTCGCCCATCACGCCAGCCGACCAGGCGGAAGCCTACTTCCTGCTCGTCAGCCCGCGCCTAAGCAAGACCACCGGCCAGGTGATCACCGTGGACGGCGGCCTGCACGAGGCCTTCCTCCGCTAAGCCTCAGCGAGCAAAGCAAGAATTCAGCGCCGGTCCCGCACGTCGGGCCCGGCGCTTTTTCTTGGGAAAACCTGCGCCTTCTACCGCGCAGGCATCCGGTATTGACTATATCCTCGAAATCGGCGATATTCATCAAATGCCGATAAACAAAAGCGAATCACGGGCCGCTCCGCATATGCTTGCAGATGCATAACACTCGTTTTCCCAAACTTTCTTTTTTGGAAAAACGGGCTACCTCCCGCTAGGCCGGGACTTTACAGCGCGAACTTGACCGTCGTGATCTCGAAGGGCTTCACCTCGAAACGAATCGAACCATCCTTGATCGGCAGCACCTTGCCCTCGCCTTCCATCAAATCCGAAAGCCACGCTTTGCGCACTGGCAACGTCGTGGAAAGCGTGGCCGCGCCGCGCCCACCATGCGCTTCGTAGAAGCGAACGATCAGCGACTTGCGATCTTCCGACACCTTCACCGCCTCGATCACCGCACCGGCGCGATCCATCTGGAAGAAGGATTGCGTCGCAGGCAGCGATCCCGCATGGGCCGTCGTCTTGCTGACCAGCAGCGGCACGTTGAGCGCATAGGCCTCCTCGATCACCTTGCCCTGATACAAATCTCCCGCGTGCGGCAGCAGCGAGTAGGTGAACTCATGCTGCCCACGATCCGCCAACGGATCCGGCGCAATGGGCGCGCGCAGCAGGCTGAGGCGCATCACATTACCCTGGATATCGTAGCCGTACTTGCAGTCGTTCATGAGCGCGACGCCGTAGCCGGGCTCCGAAAGGTCCGCCCACTTTTGCGCGCAGACCTCGAAACGCGCCAGATCCCAGCTCGTGTTCGTATGGGTCGGCCGCTCGAGATGACCATACTGAATTTCGTAGGTCGCATTCATCGCCCGAATGTCCACCGGAAAGGCGACCTTGAGAATCTTCTGCGATTCCTGCCAATCCACCTTCGTCGGAAAATCGATGCGGGCCGATCCGGCGCGCAGCACGATATTCTGCTCGAACTTCGATTTGCCAAACGTGCGAACGATCTTCACCACCGCGCGCAAAGGGCCGGACTCGACCAGCTTCAATTCGCGGATCGCATCAATCGTCTGGCACTTTTCCTTGTAGAAAATATCCACGTCCCACGCATCCCACATGTTCGGGATATCCTCGTGGAGGTGCAGCACGTTGCCGGTGCCACTCAGTGCCTCGCGGCGAGCCTGCAGGTCATAGACGCTGGTGAGTTGCCCCTTGGCATTGATCTTCACGCGCACCAGGCCGTTTTCCAAAGTGATGCCCTGCCGGGTCGCTTCGGCTTTCACCGGGCGATCCGTCGAGCGCAGCGCTTCGTCCGCCCCGTCCACCACCGAGTAACCGCAAGCCGGGATGGTCACCACCGCAGGCTTGCCATCCGGCAAGTCGATGACTTCCTCACGGGCAAAGCCCAGCGTATTGGAAACCACCGCCGGAGCCGAGAAGCCCTGGGTATCAATCACCGCGTCGAGCGCGGCAAAGGCCGAGTTGCGCACCGATTCGCCGAGAATGCGCACCGTCTCATAATCACGGTCGCTGTCGCGATAAACCCAATGGATCGAAGAGCCCGGAATGATGTCGTGGAATTGATTCAGCAGAACCAGCTTCCAGGCGCGATCCAGCGCGGCCCGGTGCGTATTCGCCCCCGCCTCGCCGAGTCCCGTCACGTCGTAAACCGCCCGTTCCGGATCAGCCGCCAACTCCTTGCGCTTGGGCGCGAGCAGCAGCGAGACCGCATCAAAGAACTCCGCATCGCGGAGGAGAAACTCCGATTTGCGATTACCGCGCTTGTTCTTGGCCTGCGTGGTGTAGGTACCGCGATGCAGCTCCAGATAAAGTTCACCAACCCACACGGGCAGATCCTTGGCATCAGCTTCCGCTTTCTCAAAGAAGGTGATCGCCTTCTCCTGCTTGAGCTTCGGCACACCATCGAAATCACCAAGGCGGCTCGCCTTTTCCAGCATTTCAATGCTCGGGCCTCCGCCGCCATCGCCCCAGCCGTAAACCAAAATCGAGCGCGTGGCACGGCCGTGCTCCTTGAAGTTCTTCGTGGTCTTGAGCAAATCCTTGGGACCCGTATCTGCGTTGTAATCGTTGGCCGGAGGGAAGTGCGTAAACATCTGCGTCCCATCAATGCCTTCCCAGAGGAAGGTCTGGTGCGGGAATTGATTGAACTGGCTCCACGAGATCTTCTGCGTGAGAAAGTACTCCACCCCCGCCTTTTTCATGATCTGCGGCAGCGACGCGGCATAGCCGAACACATCCGGAATCCAGACATCGCGCGTCGAGTAGCCGAGCTCTTCCTGGAAATAGCGTCGTCCATGCAGGATCTGCCGATTGAGCGACTCGCCCGAGGCCAGATTGCAATCCGTCTCGATCCACATCGAGCCGACCGGCTCCCATTGCCCCCGCTTCACCGCCTTCTTGATCCGCTCCCAGATCTCGGGATACAGCGCCTTCATCCAGGCATACTGCTGCGCCTGCGAGCAGACGAAGACATACTCGGGATAGCGATCCATGTAATCCAGCGCCGTCGAGAAAGTGCGGGCGCATTTGCGAATCGTCTCGCGCAGCGGCCAGAGCCAGGCCGTGTCGATGTGCGCATGACCCACCGCCGAAATCTGGTGCGCCGTGCTGCCGTTGCGCTTCGAGAGCACTTCCTTCAGCGCCGCCCGAGCCGCCTTGATGGTCGAGGCATCCTCGTAATCCAGCAGGTTCAAGGAGGCGTTGAGCGCGTAGCACAACTCCGCCCGCCGCTGCGAGTCGGCCGACAGGCCATCCATCGCCTCGCGGGCCACCTTGAAATCGTAGTAGTAATCGAAGGCCTCCCGGCTGAAGACCGCGAGTTCCGCTTGAACGAGCCGGAAGTTCGGCTTGCCGTGGTAGTCGGGCATATTCAGCCCCTCGGTCTCTCCGGACTCGTTGGTTCCACCATTGGCCGCCGCTTCCACAAAAAACTCAAAGGCCTCGCCGCCCTTGGCCCGCTTGGCGATGTCCACATCGCGGCGATTTGCATTGATCGCCCGCACGATTTTCCCGTGCTGGTAAATCAGCCCCTCCGCCGTAAAACCTTCCCGTCCGATACTGGTCAACCGCACCCGGGCCACAACGTCCCGCCCCTTCCACTCGCGAGGCACCTTGCCGCGAAAGCGAAACCACGAGGTGTCCCAAAGCCCACCCCACATGTCGCCGACCGCGAAAGGCACATACTTCGCCTTAAAGGCCTTCTCCGCCGCCACGGGCTCGCCGCCCACATTCCAGATCCCAATCTCCACCGGAGCCACCGCCGGGTAGATGAGCTTGTGAATGCGTTCGAGCGCCTGGGCAATGCGCGTTTCGGTCTGTACAGGATGTTTCAACATAGAAAATTTTGGGAGCGGCGAAGGGCTTTGGAAAATCGGCGCGCCGAGTCGAGTGGGTTATAGGGCTTCAGGGGCCTGGCCGACAAATTGAAAAATGGATGGGCTAAAATGAGAGTTTCTCTGGACAGGAATAAAGCAATTTCGCTGCTTTCCTCTCAGAAGAAAGGCCCAAGTGCATAGCTCTGTCAAAATGAAATAGTCCCCTGCTCCCGGAACCCGGCACGAAGAGCCCTCGATTCGGCGATTGTTCTTTCCCCCGGCACCCGCTAACGACTTCGAACCATGAGCGAACCATTCGGGCAAAAGAAGAAATCGGGGCTGGCGATCACGAGTCTGGTGCTGGGCATCCTCAGCCTCATCTGCTGCCTGTTTTTTGCCGGTATTCCGGCCATCATCTGCGGGCACATCGCCCGGGGAAAGGCCAAACGGGATCCGCTAACCTACGGCGGCGCCGGGCTCGCTCTAACCGGGCTCATTCTGGGCTACCTCTCCCTGCCGGTTACGATTGGTCTTGCCGCCATGTTGACCATAGCTGGCGCACCGTTCGTCCAATCGGGGAAGCACCTCGTTGACGCACAGCAGATTCACCTGGCCATCGAGAAGATGGTGAGTCACGCCCAAACCACCGAAGACAAGAGCCTGGGATACCCCGCGGACGCCGGCATCACGTCAGCGAGCGAACTCAAGGCCCGTCTCATCAAGAGCGGTGCCCTCACCGAAGCCGATGCAACCCGTCTGCATTTCTCCGCCTTTAAGTATGGCCACATCAGCGCCTCTGACCCGGGCAACACGATTGAAATAATGTTCGAGCCCGAGTCGGCTGGCCCCACCGCGTTTACCGTCGTGGTTGATAAGGTCGGAACACCTCGCCTCCTGCCGGCAGGACGACTGAATGAGGTACAGGCTCCCCCGCGCGAGCCCGCCTATCTCGCTCCCTAGCCGCTTGCGTTTCCGAATCTGGCTGAAAGGCCCTCCCATTCGGCGATTGTCCTAAGGTCCAAAGTAAGCTAACCCCTTCGAGCCATGAGCGAACCATTTGGGCAAAAGAAGAACTCGAAACTGGCCAACGCAAGTCTGGTGCTCGGGATTTTCGGGTTTATTTGCCTGGGATTTCTGGCCGGAATTCCGGCCATCATCTGCGGACACATCGCCCGCGGCAACATCGAGAAGGAGCCTCACAAGTACGACGGCGCCGGAGCCGCTCTGGCGGGCTTGATTCTGGGCTACTTCTCGCTGCTCAGCACCATCGTCATTATTGGCATCCTCGCCGCCCTGGCGCTGCCCGCCATTGCTGGGGCGACTCAGCGGGCCAAGGCAACTCAGGAGCTTTCCCATGCCAAACAAATCCACTTGGCGATCCAGCAAATGGCGCTCGATGGAAAAACAACCGGCGATAAAACCCTCGGTTACCCGGCGGATGTTGGCATTACCACTGTTTCTGAGTTGAAAGCCCGCCTGATCAAGGGCGGCTATCTCAACCAGGACGACTTGAAGGAACTCCATTTCGAAACGTTTGAAATCGGCAATGTGAGCGAGAGCGATCCAGCCGACACCACTCTGCTGAGGGTCCCCCTCAGGCCGCCCGCGCGTTGGTGGATCGTCTTTCAAAAAGGCGGCGACGGCATGATCCTTCTCCCGAGACAGCAGGGAAATCCGCAGCTCGATCACGCCCCTCCACGCGAGCCAGCCTACCTGGCACCTTAGCCCGCTTTACAGCCGGGAGGCCGTCGATCCGCGATTCCCTGGCATGAGTGTGTTTATCCTCCTCGTCGTCATCGCTTTGATCCTGGCCGTCGTTTCCTTGGTCAAGCCGAGTTGGCCACTGATCCCCGTCGCCGTGATCCTGCTCTCCCTCGCCCTGATCATTTCCCGCCGGGGCTTTTAGCCGGCCGCTGGTGCTTTCGCGCGTCGGAGCCGATGAACTCCGGCAAGGGCCGCTCCCAGCGCAAGGAGCGCCCAGGTACCGGGCTCCGGGACAGCATAGGGAGTGAAGCCGATGCGACCGTTCTCCAGGTCGTAGGTGACTTGGTATTCCTGAAAAAGCTTGGTGCCGATATTCAGGTAAGTATCTCCGCCGTCGCTGCGCTCCTTTTCATACACCAAATTCTGCCCATAGAGATCGCCCGCGGGGAATTGGAGGACCGGCTGCTCTGACCCGCCCGAGGTCGGAACAGCCTCAATCTCGAGAGTGACATTGTTGCTTAGCCGGCCATCCGTGCTGAAAGGCGCCAATATGCTCCCATCTTCGGGTTTATAATCGATCCCCGGCGTGGGATTGCCCGTATCGAGGTTGACGCCGATGGCGAAGCCGTGTTCATCGCCACTTTCGGTGCTGAGCTTGACCTTCGCCGTAAGCAGTTCGGCGGCGAAAGTGTGAAAATTGCTCCCGGTGAACATCTCGCTCGAGCTGCCCGACATGGTGAACCACGTGGTGTTCGGATTGGTCAGGTCCGCCTGCGTGAGCCCAACCTGCACGGTACCAGTGCCATTCGGGCTGCCGTAGGTACCGGTGGAAACGATGTAGCCCCCAGAGACTCCATTGCCATAACTGAGCTGCGCAAAGACATTCTCAACGCCATGCGCGCCCTTTTTGAGGCTGAGTCCGAAATCCCCGTAGAAGGCTCCCTGCACTGGCGGCGGAGACGAGGCCGTCGAGGTGCCCGACCACAGCGTGGTGCTATCCTGCGTGATCGTGTCGGCTTTCCCGACGGCGAAGGTGTTACCCAGATTCAGGATCGGACTGCTGCTGCCGGCCACGCTATAAAAGGCCAGCCCTGTACCGGTCACCACGTTGCCTCCATAGCTGATATTGCTCCCGAACGTCTTGGTAAACGATTCGCCCGCCGGGCCTACTTTCGGCCCCCACCAACTGTCCGGCGCATAGGCCGCATAAAAGCCCTCGCCGCCCGTATCAAACTCAAAGGTTTGCGCGGTTCCTCCGCCAATGCCGATATTGATCCCATATTTGTAGTAGGTCGAAGCGCCGTCCACGAAAGCGATCGTCTCGAGCGGGATCTGATAGACCTGCTGAATATCCTGCGCGCGAAGAATGGCGGAGGAAAGGCCGACCAGCATAGCCAAAAACATCACCAACCGGCGCGGAGCAGAGAGAAGAGAAGCCTTGAGCATGCGGAATGTATTCTAGCATGCGCGGGGAGGGCCGCAAGTTTGGCACGAAGGGTGCCAACTGGCAGGGCTACGAGAACAAGCCATGAAATCTCGATTTCAAGAAACACACACACCTTTGCTTTGCCAAAACGATATCTCTTCCCAAGCCGCAACCGGTCATGTACTGGCACGACTATGCAATTTCGCTTAGCATCCCTTCTATCGGCCTTAGTTTTCTTTGGATGCAAGCCCCCGACGCCTGTCGCGGCCCCCGTACCCACCCCGCCGCCAGCGCCAATATCAACGCCGAGTCCCGAGGCGACGCCTGCGCCGGTCGCTGTCCAGACGCCTGCACCTGCGCCCACGCCTCGGCTTGCTCCCGAGGGGATTGCCTATCTTACAAAACGAGTTTCCATCCCGACTGATACAGGAATTACCGCGTTCATTGAAGGCACCGAGGTCCAAGTTAAGAGCGCCAGCGCGGATGGCATTTTACACGTTGAAGCGCGAGGAACACCCTTTGATGTTTCCCTGAAAGACACGACCACCGATCTCGATAAGCGCGACTCAATTGTGGCGACCCGCGAGAAGATAAATACCACCGCAACCGTCGCGATCGCAGCCAAGGCGACGAATAGTCAACAGCGGGTCGACGACAGTCGCGCCAGCAACCGAGGAGAAATTCTCGCGAACAAAAAGAAATCCATGGAGACAGCAATTGCCGCGGCGCAGGCCGAGAAGGACAAACTTCAAAGTGAATTCGATGATTCCGTGAGAAAGTACACGGAACAGCACACTTGGAACGGGCGGTTCCATCGAAACGTGGGGAATTCCATATCGGGCGCATCACCGGCAGACTCTCCCAATAACGTAGCCAGAAAGAACAGAATCGCGGAACTTGATGCCTTTATCCGAGCCTCCCGGGAGCAAATCAATAGCTTGAAGTAATACGGATGGTCGGAAGGGCGTAGACAGGAACAGCAACGATGTCGTCCACAAGCGCATCCTGCTTCCCTATCGCTCAGCCAATCGGAAGGCTGCCTCGATGTCACCTAGGACGAGGCGGCGAAGAGACGGCGCCAGTCCCGGGGACTGAAGCCGGTTCGCTTGCGGAAGAAGCGGGCGAAATAGTTCGCGTCGGGCAGCCCGACCTCGGTCGCAATCTCGGCCACCGGACGTGAGGTTTCGCGCAAGAGTCGGCAGGCTTGATTGAGCCTCCGCCGCTCCGTCCAGTCCTTGGGACCTCGGCCGGTTTCCTTCCGCACGGCCCGGTAGAGTTGGAAGCGAGAAAGACGCAACGCGGCAGCCAACCCGTCCTTCCCCACCTGCGCCGAGGGCTGGCGACGCGCGGCCGCCTCCAGGCGAGGAAGCACCGGCGCGGTCTGCCCCCGCGAGGCCGCCTTGGGCCGGAAGAGATCGAGGAGCAGCCGGTAGGCCTCGGCCGACTCGTCCCGCGTCGAGGGCAAACCGTTGCTGCGGCTCCGCAGCAGCGACCGAACTATCTCGGGTGATCCGGCCTCGGTAAACCGCACATCCGTCTTGCTCAGGGCGTCCAACACCGACCGAAGGGCCGGGCCGGCCCACATCATCCAGATGAAATGCCATGGCTCATCGCCTCGGCGGTGGAAGTAGCAATGGTCGGACGGGATTCGGAGCAGAACCCCCTGACCAGGGTCAAGCCTTCGCGCCGGGCCGCCCGCAACTTCGATCCAGCCATGACCAGAAAGAGTTCTTTGCCAGAGCGCAATCTCATCCGGACCGCGTTGGAGGCCATGCCAGCGGTAGGACGATGATCGTCGCGTCTCCTCCCCCATGCCGACCCAATAGAGGGGGAGCCCTTCTGGAGGCGGCAGAAACAGGCTATGAACATTATCGCGGCGTGGCATCGCTCAAAAGTGCTAAAACACATTACTCCTCTTGGCGCTTCGAGGTCAACCGGCTTAGCGTTTACCCATGGCTTTACCAAAGATTGTTATTGTCGGGGCCGGCGGTGTCACCTTTCCGATCGCACTCCTCATTGATCTCCTCAGCTTCGGCTCCCTCAAGCGCGCAACTGTCTCCCTCTACGACATCCATGCCGGGCGCCTGAACCGCACCGCCGGGTTGGCGAAGAGCCTGATCGATTCGCACTCCCTGCCGACAAGACTCGAAGTGACCACAAACCTGGAGACGGCTTTGCGGGGCGCCGATTATCTTATCGTGGCCTTCCAAGTCGGCGGCCTGGACGCCTACAAGATCGACAAGGATATCTCCCGCAAGTACGGCATCGACCTTTGCGTGGGCGACACGTTAAACGCGGGCGGCGTCTTCCGCGGTCTGCGCAGCCTCGGCGCTCTCTCCGGGATCACTCGGGCCATGCGCCGCCTTTGCCCCGATGCTCTCGTCCTCAACTACGCCAACCCAATGGCAATCAATTGTTGGGGTCTGAGCGAGGAAGGGATCCGTACCGTGGGTCTTTGCCACAGCGTTCAGGGGACGACCCGGATGCTCGCCGAACAAATCGGCGCGAATTATGACGACGTGACCTTCAAGTCTTACGGCATCAACCACCAGGCTTGGCTTACAGAATTCAAGGTCAAGGGCCGGGATGCCTACCCGAAGCTGAAGAAAGTAATGTATGCCAAGTTCCCCTCGCCCTCGGAGGGAAAGGCCCACGGCGATGTGGCCCGGGGCGGCGATAAGGGATTAGCGGTCGACCACGGCGAGGAGATCTATCATTACGAGCGCGTCCGCACGGAGATCATGCGAACGTTCGGTTATTTTCACACCGAGTCGTCCCACCACGGCGGCGAATACGTTCCCTGGTTCCGCAAGGACAAGAAGACGATCGACTCCTACATAAAGACCCGCTGGGACTACTACGAGTTGGGCGTGAACTTCGACCTAAAGGGACAGGTCGCCATGGTGAAGAGGAAATGCCGGGAGCCGCTGCAATGCTCGCTTGAATATGGCGCCCGGATCATCAATGCCATGGAAACTGGCGAGCCAGCCGTGATTTACGGCAACGTCCCCAACTACGGCGCACCCGGGTCCGATCTGGCCTCCAATGTTCATCTCATTCCAAACCTGCCTCGAAACGCCTGCGTCGAAGTCGCCTGCCTGGTCGACCGGAATGGGATCCAGCCCACCGCTCCAGGCCCTCTCCCGCCCCAGCTGGCCGCCGTCAACCGGACCAACATCAACGTCCAGGAGCTAGCCGTCCTGGCCCATCGGACCGGCGATCCCTCCTACGTGGAGCAGGCGGTTGCCCTCGATCCCCTGACCGGCGCATTACTCACCCTGCCGCAAATACGCTCCCTGGTGAAGGAGATGTTCACCGCTCAGCGCCGCTGGCTGCCTCAATTCGGGAAGGCCTGACCCGGACTCGTCTATCTTTAGCGAGATCGGCTAACGCCTATACGAGCAAGCCAAGCTTTGCACCTTTGCCAAGGACAGTTGCGTTCCAGCAAGCGGCACCTCCATCACCGAAATCGTCGATATGCCCGACCGTAAGCGGGGACAGCTCTTGATGAGACGCCGTCAAAATGGTGACAAATTGGCCCGTAAGCGAAAAGAAAGAGAGCTCTGAGCTGACAAGTCGCGAAATTACCGGCATAGCGGATGCCTGCCCTGATGCCTTTTCGGCTGCAAAAAACGGCACCCAGCTGCAAATTGGATTCCGTCAGCGAAAAATCCGCAGAATCTTTATTTGAGCGGTCTCCAGAGTGATTTTGCCTCTGTAAAAAAGAAAGCGGGTAGAGGGAATCGAAGCCTATACTTTTTACCTACGTACAACATTGAATTTGACCTCCGGTGACAAACCGGTGACAATTTCGACATGAAAAAAGGCGTCGTCGAAGTCGTCGAGTCCAAGGGCGTCAGGATTCCAATTTACAGCGGGTTGCATCATGGCAAACAGAGCTACCTTGTTGCGTATTACGCAGACGGAAAACGCATCAGAGAACGCGCACAGACGCTTGAGGGTGCCCGCCAGCAGGCGAAAGCCAAAATCCAGCAGCTGACTACAGGGGCGGCCCATGTCGGCACCCTGACGCCCCGACAAACCGCAACGGTGACCGACGCCATTGCCACCCTGAAAGGCATCACAACCCCGCTTTCTCAAGTCGCAAGAGAATATGCGGAAGCCACCAAAATTTTGGGCGGT
>FTBG01000546.1_pt1 | contig 15480 bp, 9 predicted proteins | sample 1639311 | NCBI WGS metagenome assembly FTBG01 (sample SAMEA3914864, study PRJEB12502) | metagenome | biome: forest; material: soil | place: USA | collected 2012-03-12 | depth 0.3 m | reverse complement strand
ATGCTCAAGCCTGACCCAAAATCGATGGCCGCCGAGCCGCCGAGCGTAAGTGCACCCACCGTGTCACTAAAGCCCGCGGTGCTGAAGGTTCCGCCATTGAAGGTCGCGGTAGCAGTATCGTTAACGAGGTCACTCGCGCCCAACTGGAATGATCCACCATTCAACGTGACAGAACTCGTGGCGCTCAGCGATCCACTCACGATGAGAGTGCCGCCATTCACGGCCGTGTCTCCGGCGTAGATATTCGGACCCGTGAGTTTCAGGATGCCATTGCCCGATTTGGTGAGGGCGCCATTTTGGATCGTCGGGCTCACCGTGGTGGTGCCGGAGACGATGTTAAACGTGCGATCTCCACCGAGGAAATCCACAAGGCGCGGGCCGGTCGTATTGGGATTGCTAATGGCGCTGGTTCCATTCCCCGTGACATCGCCACCGAGATTTACCAGCGCGGTGAACCCAGCGCCGCCGGGCTGGCCCAACTGCAATGTGCCGTTGCTGAGCGAGAGCCCCCCGGATCCGATATTCACCGTCGTGATCGCAGTATTGGCCCCCAATCTGAAGTTACTTGATCCACTGATGCTCAAGGCGTTGAAGGTATCCGTCTGGTTGCTATTGACGTCGTGGAGGCCGGCGGTAAAGGAGGCCGTGCCGGTGATAGTTAAGGCGTTGAGCGACTGCAGAGTCGCCGTGCTCACCGTCAGATTGGCGAAGGATTCAGCGAAATTCGAGGCATTGCTCCACGTCCCTCCGTTGTTAATAGTTACGCTTGCCGCCGGATCAAATTGATTGGCCGCACTCAGCAAGAGAGTGCCACCGGAGAGCTGTATATTGCCGCCAATGGCCGCGACATTGGTTTTCGTGAGCTGCAGGGTGCCGGCCGCGACCGTCGTCGTGCCGTTGAAGGTATTCGGATCGGTCCCGCTGAGGGCAAGTGTTCCTGCGCCATTCTTGGTAAACCCAAAGCCGCCACTCACTGCGCCTGCCAGGGTGAAAGTGTTCGCGGTCACGTTCGCAGCGACATTTCCGCCCAGCGTCACCGGACTGCCAATCGCTCCCGCGACGCCCAGACTGTCCAGACCGTTTCCATTCCAGATCATGGGTTCCGTAACATTAGTCGCGACCGTCGCGGAAAAACCCGCAATGGTCCCGGCATTGTAAGTCACCGTCCCCGTGCTCGCGAGCACCTGCGTCGCGCCATCAATCGTCAACTGGCCGCCGTCCACCACGATGTTGCCGTTCGTCACGGCCACACCGCCACCGATACGAAAGTCATTGCTCCCGATCTTGTGCAGCGTCTTGCCGGCGAGGTCCAGAGTCTCTCCTCCGCCATTGACGCGGATATCAAATCGCCCGCTGCCGCCAATCGAGGCATCGTCCGTCAGCGTCAGAAAACGAATGGCCGTCGTTTGCGCCGGCCCGTTGTTCACGAGCGCTCCGGTCCCGCCTGGCCCGGTGCCCGCAATCTTGATCACTTCCCCTCCGAGATTCTGGCCATTGATATCCAAAGTCCCGCCATTCACCAGCGTCGGCGAGTCCACGGTGCCGAGGGCGCCCGGACCGCCCGCCCGCAGCGTTCCGGCGTTCACATTCATCACTCCCGTAAAAAGATTGTTACTGTTTAAAGTAACGATGCCGTCTCCATTTTGCGAGATGCTTCCGCTGCCGCTAATGAGGTTGGTGACCACAAAGTTATCCGGCCGATTAAAAACTAAACTCGCATTGTTGATCACCGCGCCCATACCGAATTGTCCGGCCCCATTGGTCACGCCATCACCGATTTGAATCACTCCACCGGTGATAGTGGTGGTTCCCATATAATCGTTTACCCCGGTATTAGTCAGAACGAGCGCGGCATTCCCCTGCTTGGTGAGACCCGTGGTGCCACTCAATTTTCCTGTCCCGGAGAAAATATATGTCACCGCGGAATTATTGATCGTCACATTCGCCGGAGTGAGCGCGCTGGTCAGATTTACCGTCGAAAGGCCGCCCCCCACACTATCATCAAAAAGCACCGAGTCGTTTCCGCTCGCGCCCTGGATGTAGGTGGTAATATTTCCACTGTTCACTTCATGCCAGTTTTGGGTCGTGGTGTCCCAATCACCGGCCGCACCGCCCGTCCACTTTGGATAGTCGATCGCGGTTAGGTTCAAATCCACCGTGGAATTTGCCGAATTATTGACCAGGGTGCCGGAAGCCCGCGGCGGAAGAACGAGTTGCAGCGCCCCAAATCCAGCGCCGACGAAAGTGTTATATTTGATCAACGAAAACGTTCCCGGAGTTAGATTCGCTCCGTTGAAGGACAAATTGACCGTCCCATTTGTCGTTAACGTCTGCGCCGTCACCACCGGTGAAGCCGGATTGCCAAATCCACCCAGACCGAGATTCAGCGAGGCGCCCGACGAACTCCCCAGCGTCAGACTTGAAGCCGTGAAAGTTTGTCCCGCCGCTGCGGTCCTCACACCGAGAGTTGCCCCGTCCGCCACAGTGATTGCGCCGCTGGCCGTGGAAGTAGAATTCGTGATCAGCGTTCCCGCGGAAATCGTGGTCGGACCCGTATAGCTATTGGCCCCATTGAGCACCCACGTGCCGGCGCCGTCCTTGGTAAGAGCCGCAGGATCAACTGTATTCACCGGGTCATTGCGAATGATGTTATTGATCGTTCCGTTCCCTGGCCCTGATAAATCCAGAGTCCGATTGCCCACGGTGGTGGTATTTGAAGTAATCACCCCATTCAGCGTCAGTGAGCCGGCGCTCACAATCAGCCGCGTGCCACCGCCTCCCGCGATCATCGAAAAGTTTCCGCCAATCGTATTGTTCCCGGCCTCGTTCACGATCGTGCCGGTTGCCGTGTCATCACTGGTCGTGAAAGAAAAGCTCGCCGGAAGATCGATGCTCCCATTGCTTGGATTCAAATTCAGGTGAGGGGTTTGGGTTCCGCCCACGTTGCCCACCACCGAAATCGTCTTCACACCAACGCCGAGCGCATTGCTATTCGTAATCCGAATCGCCCCGCCGCTATTGCCAATCGACACATTTCCCGTGAAGGCTGGAGCTCCCGGAAGAGTTAGCGTTCCCGTGCCCGCTTTAGTCAGATTGCCGCTGCCGGAAAATGGCCCGGCAAATGTGATATCCTGCCCATTGGTATCGACGGTGTCCGTTCCCGCATTGAATGCCACCGTCCGCGCGGAGGTGATGTCGATATTAGTTCCAGACCAGCGCAATCCTCCCCCCGCAAAGTTAATCGCTGTGCCGAGGCCAAGATTATTGAGTGATGAAAAGATGAGCAAACCGCCATTGAGATTGGTCGCGCCTGAATAGGTATTGTTTGCCGCAACCGTCCAAATTCCCGCACCCGTCTTCGTGAGCGAGGTGGGGCCGCCGTTGTCACTGATGATCGGGTTGAAGATATTGTTTCCCGTGCTCGATCCCGCCAGCGTGAGCGTCCGCGCGCCCGTGCCGGAAAGAGCGAAGGCGCTCGTGCTCGAAAAAATCAACTGGCCAGTCCCTGAAGCTGAAGAATCAATCGTTCCCCCATTAGTAGTCAACGTAAACGAACGATTCGTACTCCCTCCCGCACCCGTGATCCGCAGAGTCCCGCCATCAAACACTAGATTGGAAGCCGCGCTCGACGCCGCGCCGAAAGCACTGACCACTCCGCCGTTCGAAAGGGAATCGCCAGCCAGAGCGGTGCTGCCTTTCAGCGTGATCGGCCCTGTATAGTCATTCACCAGGTTAGTGAGCGTCACAGTGCCCGTAGTCCCCTGGATGATGAGCCCGGCAGAACCGTGGATGGCCGAACTGATTGTGAACTGGCGGTTTGCCCCAGTGGTCGTATCAATGGTCGATGCCGCCTGCACGTTAATCACACCTCCGAGCAACGCTGTGTTTGGAGTGACTCCGACATCTCCTTGAAGCAGCGAACCTCCATTTAAAATGAGATTGTTCACCGTAACGAGCCCCGATCCTTTAAACAAAATGCTGCCGTTTGTATTAATCGAAAGAGAGTCGCCCAAAAAGGTAGCTGCACCGGTTCCAGTAGGTGTACGTAGTTGAAACGCAGTCACATAGCTATTTCCGGCGCTGGGCGCGGCATCGTTGTCCCAGCCGCTCGGCGCTGCTTGCGCGGCATTAAATGAACTAGTGCCCATGATATCTGAACCGCGCAAACTGACAATGACGGACCAACTCGTGGTGCCGATGAGACTAGCAATTCCCGTGGCGAGAATTAAACGGACGCGAAGTGAAAGACTAACTGGTTTTTGCATGGGAAAACGGAGACGTGAGGAAACAGCGAGGCGCTGCCGTTGGGGTTGCGGCGGGCAACTGTGGGAGAATCAGGGAATTTACTCTCCCCTCCGCACCGACGTTCGGCGCATTTTTCCGGTTCGCAACCGAAAGATTACGATTTAGCAAATTTCAGGAAAAAATCGCATCACGACTTCGACACGATCTCTCCGTCCCCTTCAAGCATCGCCAGCGCCTTATCGTAACTGCGCCGCTCGAGATAGTGCGCGAGTTGCGGAGGGACCATCGGTTTCGGAAGCGCTTGCTGCAACGAATCGATTTGTTCAGAGACAGATTTCAGTTTCTCCAAATGCGCCTCGGGATCGCGCGCATACAGTTCGCGATCCGCGATGACTGCAAGGCGCTCACGCAGTGCAGCGGCGAGAAGTTGAAAGGGAGTTTCCATGAATTGCTAAACTCCACCGTCTCACCTCCGATGTCCAAAAATCTTAGCGCATGTTTGTTACCTCGCTTCGCGCAAGATCGCGACGAGTCGCGCAGCTGCTTCAAAAATGCCCGCCGATGAGGAGGTTAGGAACAGCGGGGCGGAAACGCAGGCGTGATATCCCCGCTTGATTCCGGCTTCCTAAAAAAGCGCAGAGGCGCAGAGGGGCTGCGCGATGCTGCGCCCGCTCGAGAGACGGAGAGTTCAGTTTCGCACAGGAAGGCAGCAATTCCCTTCCTCTGCGCCATTCTGCACCAATTCTTTGCGCCTCTGCGTTTTTGAGCGGCCCGCTAAACCTTGGTCTTCGGACTTTTCCGCTTCTTCCTCGTCTCGGCAAAAATCTGCCGCTCCGCTTCGAGCCAATCCTGGTGAGAATCTCCGGCAATCCCCGCGTTCCGCCGCTTTTCCGAAATAAAGTAGGCGCGCAGCGCGATGTCCTCGTGGCGGACCATTTTCGGCTTCGCCGAAATCGCCGCCGCCTTCGCTGGCTTTGCCGATGCCGCTTTTGGGGATTTCGGCGACGGCGCCTTTGCCGTAACCTTGACGCCGTTCCCGCCTGAAGCCGGGGCTTTCGGTTTCGCCGGCGCTTTGGCAGCGCGCTTCGAAGCGGTGACGCGTGGAGTTGAGGGTGGCGCGGGTGTCACCGCGGGAGCCGCGGCTTTCGGTGCAGAAGTGCTTTTTTTGGCCATGGAATTTCAATGTGTGGTTGAAAACCTTGCCCTGGGGTTCGCCGATCCCCGAAGGAGAGCAGGCGAGCGAACAGAAGCGCGATGATACGGAAATCCACCGGCGCGTAAATCATCAAACACAAGAAATCTGCCCAAGGGCCGACCGCCACTCCTTGACACCACCCCGCATGCTTCTAGCCTGCAAAGGCTCTCTGCTTATGCCGGACGATCCTGCTGACTCTTCCTCATCCACTCACCTGCCCACCGAGTCGCCTGCCACGGAACTCGTGGGGGCCACCGGCCTCCCCGTGAACGTGGCCGCCGCGCTGGCGGTCATGATTCCACTGATCGGCGGCATCGTCCTGCTCTTCCTCGAACGCAAGGAGCGCTTCGTGCGCTTCTACTGCGTGCAGTCGATCGTGCTCGGAGTCCTGCTCGGCGCAGCGTGGATGATGCTGAGCCTCATTGAGACCATCTTCAAACCAATCCCCGTGCTCGGCTCTGGTGTGATCATGGTGGCCAGCTTTATCTATGGACTCTTCGCGCTGGTCTGGCTGGTGATCTACTTCATCGCTCTCTTCAAAGCCTTCACCGGAAAGACCTGGGCCATTCCCTATCTCGGGCCGCTCGCGAAAAAGTACATGAGCCCAGGCTCAATCTAGTATTCGCGCCTAGCGCGTGATCCTCAGGCGCAGGAATCTGCGGTCGGCGCTCGCAGCACTTATTGTATCGCGCACTTCGACGCTCACCGTGCCGTCAGAATTCGGCGTCTCCGCGATGACTCCGACTCCGGTTGTTAGACCTCCACCAATGCTAGTTGCGACCGGCACCCAAGGTCCATCTAGCGTACCGGCCGTCAGCACCTCATAAGTAATGTCCACGTTCGCTGGGTTACGCGAAAATGTATAGCTCAGGTAATTAGCTGCGCCATATGTTTTGAGAACGGCCGAAGGCAACGGTCCCGAAGGCATGGTCGGGTCGAGACCAAGCGCGTATTTCATCAAATTGCATATGCCGTCCCCCGTGGGATTGCCGTCGTCGGCATAGATTCCGCCATTGGAATTCGTATTGAAGTACTGCTGACGCCACACGTCCATCGGGTACGGAGCCACAAATGTGTGATCCCCGGAACTAACAGAGGAAGAATATCCAGGGGAGCTGCGCGAAATAGTAACAGTATAGTGATAGGTAGCGCCCGGTATAAGGCCTGTCAGCTTCGCGCTCACGGGAAATGAGCCAATTCCTGAAACCGTGGCCGGCTCTGCTGGCACGATTGTGCCCCAATCCGTTGTTAAGCCGTAATTAAATACCACTTTGTCGGTGCCGCCCGTTTCGTCAATATTTGCATTCAAAATGGCAGAAGCGGGAGACAAGCTGGTCACCTCCCGAGCGGTGATGGATCCCATCGAAAAGTCCGTCGTAAAAATCGTATCATCTCCAAAGACCGTCCCGCCTGCATTCCAAGCGACGAGGCGAAAGTGGTATGTAGTGCCTGGAAGCAGTTGTGGATAATCCCAAGCGAGACCGCTGGGTGCGGTTACCACGATAGGATATCCATTTCCAGATGTGCCGAAAGAGAGGGAATCTCCATAACTCAACGAAGTGCCGTACTCGAAATAGCCGTTCGCCGGACCATTTACCGTAATTTGACCCTGAAACCGGGCGTTCGAGCCGCCGACGCCGGCAGACACAGAAGCCGCCAATATAATGGGAGGCTGAACCATTTGCACGGTGGCATCAGCTCCGTAAGCCGTGCCATAGGCGTTTGTTGCATCAACTCGATAGTGATAGACAGCATTCGGAGTCAATCCACTGGCTGTGGCGCTGATCAATGCATCTAGGTTGGTTGTTAAAGGTCCAGGCAGTCCTCCAATCACGTTTCCATAATTGGAGGTCAGACCGTATTCAACAATCGCCGTGGTTGGATAGCCATGGCCATTGATCGTGCCCCGAAAGACGGCGTTGCCAGTCGTGCTGCCCGTGGCGGTGCCAGTCACCGCTACCGGAAAACGGGAGGATGTGGTCGTGAAAATTTGATCGTTCCCGTAGGCCGCTCCGTAAGGTGATGCAATGACAATGCGATAGTGGTAGAACGCGCCGTCCGTCAGTCCCGTTATCGTGCCGCTCACATTTTGCGAGGAATTACTCTCGAGCGCGACAGCGGGCGCTCCATCGACACGAAGACCATAGTTTGTATCCAGACCATAGTCAAAATAGAGCGTACTTCCGGTTGCATTGTTAAAATAGGTACCATTCAACACCGCACCCGACATGTTGATTTGAGTTGCAGGTTGCGTCGTTGCGCTGATCTGTGGCGCGGGAGTTATGAACGTCGCATCTCCGCCGTAGATCGTCGCGTGCCCATCCGAGATCACCGCTCGGTAATGGTAAGTCGTCGAAGGAATTAGCCCTGAAATCGAAGACGAAGCCGTTCCGTAAATCTGGCCAACCGGGATTGGAGAATTATACGTCGCCGATGCACCGTAACTAGTATCAATCCCGTATTGCCACGAGACCACCGCTGCATATCCACCAGCGGCAATATTCGTAGCCGTCAACACCGAACCCGTCGCCGTGGGAGTCGCCGTACCCGTGATGACTGCGGGCAAGCTCGACGCCGACTGTGTGGTAAATGTCATATCCGCTCCATAAGTAGTATTGGTCCCCGACCCATCGTCGCATTTAAAACGATAGTGATAGGTCGTATTTGGCGTCAGTCCCGTCAGCGTCGCCGTCGCACTACCTGTGATGGAGCCAGGAGGGTAAGTCAAATTTGCACTTGCAGTGAATCCGTACCCGGCAGTGGTTCCATATTGGAAAGTCGCGTAGGTCGTCCCCCCGTTTATCGTGCCGTGAAGCACAGCACCGATATCCGTCACCGACGTGGCGCTGCCAGTAGTCACGGAAGGAATGGACTTTGTGACAAATGTCGAATCCGACGTGGCGCTGGAACCTTCCGCATTGGTAATTACGACGCTGAAGTGATAGAGAGTCCCTGGCGAGAGCCCGGTTACGGCGATCGTTGGGAAGATCGTTGTCCCCGCTACCAAAGGGGACGAATAGGTCGAATGAAAGCCGTAGCTTCGCGTGGGCCCGTAATCCACGCCAATTGTTGCAGTGGAACTGCCCGCCTGAGTGCTCGACAGATCGATGTATGCGCGATCTGTATATGCTGAGGTCGAAATTACTTGGCCGATACTCGGGGGTGTATGTGCCGCTCCAGTCGTGAACGTGCTATCCGCTCCATAGAAAAAGCCATCGACGTTAACCACTTTCGGCCGGAAATGATAAAGGGTCATCGGCGTCAAGCCTGAGGGAAACACAGAAATACTAGTGTCCGATGAACCGCTTACACTCGGAGGATACACAGCCACCACAGATCCGTAACTGGTGGACAAGCCATACTCAAAACTCGCGATCGAACTGACCCCTCGCACGTTGACAACAGCGTTGAGTGTTGCACTCAGGTCCGAAACGCTCGAAGCCGCACCCGTCACCAGACTGGGAACATCCGTGGTGGTAAACGTCTGGTCAATGCCAGCCGTTGTCCCTTCGGCGTTGCTGGCTACGGGAGAAAAATGATATGTCGTATTTCGCTGTAGATTTGACACCACGGCGCTTACCGTGCCGTAGGGATGATTCTGCGGCAAAGTAACAACAGCCACACTTTGACCGTAATCTGCAGTAAGCCCGTAATTGAAGACTACATTGGCGGAAGAGCTGCCGGTGTTTGCCAATGTAGCATTTAGAGATGCCGTGGTCGCCGTTACCCCGCTGGCCGGCAACGTGTTGATCGCCGGCGGACTCGCTGCTGCCAGCGTCGTAAAGCTCGCGTCCGAACCATAAAAGGAAGTGATTCCATCGTCCACCTTAAGGCGATAATGATAGGTCGTGCTCGGTGCAAGATAGGGTGGTTTCGCCATCATGGCGTTCAATGTACTACCATTGATGCTTGAAGGGGTGGCGCTGACCGAAGAGCCGTAGCTCGCAGTCACACCGTACTCAAAAGCAGCAGTATAACTTCCGGAATTCGCGTTGGCCGCTCCGTTAAGGGTTGCCGCAAGATCAGTCACACCACTGGCCTCTATGGTGGAGAGCCCAGGCGCCGAAAGGGTCGTGAAATTCCCGTCTGTCGTTACCACGCTTCCTTCACTATTGGTTGTTCTCGCCCTGAAATGATAAAGCGTGCCGGGGGCCAATCCGGCGATGGACACCAGAATCGAGCCGTAAGAACTATTGATTGAAAGGGGGAATGAATAGGCTGCCTGCATGCCATACGCAGAGGTCGGACCATACTCGAAAATCAGCGACGACGACGAACTCCCGGTGGTAATGGTGCTAGCCGTCAGAGTCGCGGAAGCCGCGAGCACGGCAGAGGCAGAGGCCGATCCCACCGTGGGTGGAGTTGCGGCCTGCGCCATCACAAAAGTCGCGTCTGTGCCATAGTAGTAAGTTCCACCACTGTCATAGCCTTTGATCCGGCAATGGTAGGTGGTGCCTGGAAGCAAATCGGTTGGATTGCCCACCATGGCTACGGTGTTGCTGCCCGAAATAGCCTGGTTCGAAGGATATAGCGTTGATCCGTAATTCATCGTTGTCCCGTAGTCGAAGCTAACATTCAGGGAACCGCCGCTCGGGTTAGCCAAACCATGCAAGGTTGCCGCGAGATCCGTGACGTTTGTCGCTGGCAACGTGACAAGCACCGGCGCCGCCCGGGTGGTAAACGTCGCGTCTGAGCTGGAGGCAACCCCTTCGGAATTGGAAACCACACATCGGAAATGATAGGCACTCCCTGGCGTCAGCCCAGTTAAGTCGATACTGGCATCTGTTGAGCTTCCGGCATATAGAACTGAATAGTTTACGCTCGTTCCGTAGGCGGTGGAAAATCCATACTGGAACGTAACCGTAGCCGGGGAGCTGCCCGCGAAAATATTACCTGCTCGCAAGGACGCCTTGCTGGCTGTGACCGAGTCCGAAGATACGGAGCCAATGGTCGGCGGAGTCGAAGCTGCACCAGTCGTGAAGCTCGCATCTGAGCCGTAGAAATAGGCTCCCCCGACCACCGCATAGATGCGATAGTGGTAGGTCGTGCTGGGCTGCAGCAGACCTGAAAGAGCTGCCGTAAATGTCCTCGTATTCGAGCCCGACATAACGCTGGGGGTTGGAACAATAGTGTTGCCATAGTTAGTGTTCAGGCCAAAATCAAAATAGACATTGATTCCGCCGCCGCCGTTGGCATTTCCTGTTCCGTTTAGTGTGGCCTTCAGGTCAGTTACGTTTGTCGCCACGCCGGTTGTTATTGTAGGCGTCGCCGCGGACAGGCAAGCGGAGGCCACAAAGCACAGAATCAGCGCCATCAGGCGGAGCCATAACAATCTCATAGGGTGGTGACTGTATTTAAAGGGTGGTACATCGCCACGCGGTGGCGGTTCCAACAGTCGCGGGGCTTTCTGCGGCCTCCTTTAACACCGACTGTGCCAGCCATCCAACGATTTTTCCCGCGAGTTCCTCCTGTATTCTCCTGTTATCCAACGGCCTCCTTCATTCCTGTGACACAAAGCTTTGCAACACGCCGGTTGATTCCTCGGCGGATCTGCACTGCAAACCTTTCTCCTTCCGAAACCACGTCATTTGCCGCTTTGCATAGCGGCGCGTCGCCTGCTGGATGGCCGCGATGCATTCTTCCTGGTTGATTTGTCCCGCCAGCAAATTCCGGATTTCTTTCCATCCCAATGTTTGCTTTGCCGTTTGGCTGATCGCGTCCCCTGCTCTCTCCACTTCCTCGACGGCACCGCTCGCAAACATCGTCTCTACTCGTCGGTCGATTCGCTTGTATAACTCTTCGCGGTCACGTTGCAGGTTGATTCCACAATCTTCGATTGCTTCGTCATCCCATTCCTCGCGAAAGCTGGAAAAGGGCTTCTCCGTGAGCAGGCAGACTTCCAGCGCTCGAATCACGCGCCGCGGATTTTGCAGATCGATTTGCCTTGCACCGATGGGGTCGAGTTCCGCCAGCCGCTTTTGCAATTCCGGGAGCGGTTGCGACGAAAGTTCCGCGCGAAGATTCGGCTCCGCGGTCGGCAGTTCAGCGATGCCGCGAATGAGGGCACGAATATAAAGTCCCGTGCCTCCCACCACGATCGGCACATTCCCGCGCTCGCGAATGGCGGCCATGCGCTGTTCCGCCAATCCTAGATATTGAGCGACGTTAAATTCCGCGCTGAGCGGTATTTCGCCGATCAGGTAATGAGGCGCCGCGGCGAGTTCTTCAGCCGATGGCTTCGCCGTGAGGATATCGAGGCCTTGATAGATCTGAAAGGCATCCGCGCCGATGATCTCGCCACCGAGCTGCTGCGCGGCTTCCACAGCGAGCGCGGATTTTCCGCTACAGGTCGGGCCGGCGATGACGATCGCTTGATAGCGGGAAACGAGCGGTTTGGGCACTTGCTTGAATTGCCGATAGTTACTTGTTTATGAAGCCCGTTTGAGTTCAAACCGCTGTTGGCTATCAGCTTTCAACTCTCAACACCCAACACCCAACACCCAACTCTCAATTGAGCTGCTCGCTTGGACTTCAGTCTAAAAAGAAAACCGGGAGACCCCGCTTTGCGGATCTCCCGGTGTAAGGACAAGGGCAAATGCTAGCTGCGCCGATCCGCCGGAGTCTTTGCTCCGCTGACGACGAGCTTGCGGCCCATGAATTCTTTGTCGTGGAGGACTTCCACTGCGCGCTTCGCTTCTTCCACCGATGCGAGCGTCACGAAGCCAAAGCCCTTGGATTTCTGGGTGTGGCTGTGGGTCACGATCTCCGCGGTCTGCACGGCGCCGACGCCGTTGAAGAGTTCCCGGAGGTCAGTTTCTCCCGCGTCGAAAGACAGATTTCCGACATAGACTTTCGGAGATGTCACTTCTACGGCTTCAGGCTTGCGAGCCGGGCGAGGGGCGGGGGCTGTGGTTGTAGTTGTAGTTGCGTTTGTCGCCGGATACGAGCTGGTGGTGACAGCTCCGCCAGACGCGGGGCGACCCTGCGGACGGCTGGAACCGTTGCTCGCTGTCTTTTTCGGAGTGAAAAAGGCCACGATCTTTTGCCAAAGGCTCTTCTTTTCGGGAGCTTTGGGCGCTGCGTTGCGGGGCTCGCGATTATCGCGTCCCTGGCGGTCGTCCCCGCGTTGCCGATTATTTCGGCGGGGGCCACGTCCGGGCCGACGCCCAGAGGACCTTGTGTATTGCGTACTCATTTAGGATGGTTTCGATGTGTGATGAGGCCGGCGGACGTCTGGGCCGCGCCCTCATGGCGCCGGTCCAGACAATACTTCACCGCAAACTCCAAAAAGCGCCGCTGCTCTCCTGAACAGGTCGAGAGCGCATGGCGGCAGCAAATCAGGGGCGGTTTTGCCGGATTGGTGTCGGGCATCTAGGGAATGCGCGCAGCTTTGCGCTCCCTCACCCGCCGAATGGAACATTTCCGTCCACCGGGAAGCAGGGAATCCGACATCGCGAAGAGGAAAACCGCCTGGCTCATGTCAAAATTGCTGCGGGTAGGGCAAACAAGCGCGCCGCGCCTTGAAAGCCCGACAACCAAGTTACGTAAATGCAAAATTTTGGTTTAGCAAACTAAAATATCTGCCTGATTGGATTCGAGCCCCTCCGCGAACCGACATAAGAAAGGCTAATATGCGGACAAACGCACCCTTTCCCGGCTTCACAATAGGGATTTTGCTGCAAAAATAGCGGGATGAAACCCGCCCGCACCCTTGCGCCCTTTTTTTCGGATTCTCCCCGAAAACCCGGCACCGCCAAATCTCCACGAGCGTTTGCTCTGGCAGCGTTGATTGTCACGATGCTAATCACGTGCTTTTCGGCCGCTGACGCCACGATCCTGGTCTATGACGGAACGGTGAAGGACTACGATGTTACTTATTCGTCGAGCAAAATGGCTCAGCATTGTTTTCTGGTGACGGATCAGGTCGCCCAGCAGGTCGTGTTGATCTACTACTTCCGCGCACCCGGCGGGAAGAAGACGCTGGTTCTGGGGGACATCACTTCGGTGAATGCCATCGTCTTTCCGCGTCCGGATGGAAAACAGGTATCAACTTTCAGCACCTCGGTTTATCAAGACCTGGGCGGTGGCGGGTTTGTCGATCACTCTCTTTTTCTGAGCGGCATCGAGTCGTTCCTCAATACCAACACCGCCAACGGCATGTTCATCAAAACGGGAGGTGCACGTACGCTCACCGGCATTTATCGGCTGGCAGCCGCGGCCTTCGTCGGGCGCTATGACGAGCAAAGCATCACGGCGACTTTTGATCAGAAGCGAACCGTGGAAGCAAACGCCGGCCAGAAAACGCTGCAGCAGACGATGGATGATCTCGTGGCGTATCTGAAGAGCATTGGGTACAGTATCTAGCATCAGGCCAGCGGATTGATTTTGTAAGAAGCGTATTGCGCGGCGGGCTTCTTTAAACTTAACCGGCTGCTGAAAAAAGAAAGGTGCCGCGCGAATGACACTTGATCGGAGTGAGCACTGCTTGATTCCGGCTTCGAAAGAAACGCAGAGGCGCAGAGGCAGAGAGCAGAGTGTCGCAGAGGGAAGAGAAACCGCCTTTCCTCTGCGTAACTCTTCTCAATTCTCTGCGCCTCTGCGTTTTCCAGCAGTCTGTTAAGTTTTAAGAAGCCTGCCACAGTCCCGTTTCGCGCTCCGCACTCACGTCTCCACCTTCACCCACGCCGCCTCCTCACTTTCCCAACCCAGCCATCTTTCGGCGCTGGCGCGTTCACGAAATCCCTTGACTTTGCACATTCCACTAGCCACCAGGCTGAGCAGGTGAATGATCCCGTTGGCCACCGCATCCGAGACCAGCACCGCCGTCGGTCCGAGCGGTGATTGGGCGGCCATGCTTTGCACGAGATCGGCAAATCGGCTGATATCCGTTGGAAAAAGATTAAAAGTAACTTTCCGCGCATCGACCAACAACTGATAGTGAAGAATGCCTTCTTTGGCGGAGTCGTTGATCATTCCCTCGATATCGGCATAGGCCACACGCCCCTCAAACTTAATGAGGAGTCGCTGCTTTTTGCGATCGATTTCGGTGGAAACTCGCATTGAAAGGCGTCGCATAGCACGCCTTATGCCATTTGCCTGAACCGGCATTCATTTCCAAAGAGCGATGCCGGTGCACCTCAATGCTTGAGGCGCCGGCCACGGCGAATTCCAGAGCGGAGAAACAACCCATCCTGCGCTTGATTTTCACGGGCTAAGTTTGCCCGCATTTCCGGGTGAAGCACGTCATCCATGAGGCGTCTCCCCTTCGCTATCGCCGCCGCTCTTCTTTTGACTTCCTCGCCGCTCTCTGCGGAAGGCTTTACAGATGTTACACAAGCGTCTGGTCTCAACGAGATCCTGGATGCCTGGTACGCTGCCGAACCAAAGCTCTGGCTCAGCGGAATCAATCTGGTGGACGTGGACGGAGACGGGCATCTCGACCTTTTCCTCGGCGCTCACGGACAGCACGGCGCGGTCGCCTTGAATGATGGCAAAGGGCGCTTCACCCTGGCCGATTTTGCGAAGACCCCCTACCCCGCCACAGAGCTGCACATCGCGTATCCGGTCGGTGGAAAAAAGCAGCCCGATTTTCAGATGACTCACAATGATGGCGGCGGCCTTTGGTATGTAAATCAATCCGCCGCGGGAATGATCAATCTCACGGCTACGAAAATCGAAGCTGGGCAGGCCCGTGAAAATGCCATCATCGATGTCGACCGCGATGGATTTGCCGATTGGATCCATGAAATGCCCGGGACGGTAGTGATCGAACGTGGCGATGGCCGGGGCAATTTTCGCTCAGCGGAAACCATTACGGCCTATCGGGAAACGTCGGTACTGCCTGTCGATTTAAATGGCGATGGCTACATCGATCTGGTTTTGAAGGAATGCGGTTATCACGATGAACACGCCGGCAAATCGCGCATTTTGCTAAACGATACGAAGGGCGGTTTTCAGCCGGCAAACGACCCGGGTGTGAATGAAGACGGCGTGGTCATCCAGGGCATCGGCGATGTGAACGGCGACGGCGCTCCCGATTT
>FTBG01000494.1_pt1 | contig 15546 bp, 12 predicted proteins | sample 1639311 | NCBI WGS metagenome assembly FTBG01 (sample SAMEA3914864, study PRJEB12502) | metagenome | biome: forest; material: soil | place: USA | collected 2012-03-12 | depth 0.3 m | reverse complement strand
CTTCGCGGGAAAGGCGCGGATTGGCGTGATTTCAACGACTCCGACTGACTATAACCCCGCACGCTGGTGGACCTCCAGCCAGGGCGTGCGCTGCGTGCTTGGCGACGTCATCGCTTATGCCTACGTGCATGCGGGCTGCGGTCGTGCACAGCGACAGGCGGGAGCCGAGCGCTTGTGACAGGCCTGTGTATACCTTGGCTCCGTGCTGGACATTTCGGACCTGAACTCTCCACTTGCTGAAGCTCGTCCAGAGGGAGGTTTCGACGGCGCAATCCGCCAATTCACCACCGGGACATGGTGACGACAACCGCTCTGAAAGACACCCGGTTTGACAACGGCTTCCAAAGCGTCCAGAGATGGCGCCCCATGAAAAAGCTGATCAAGTCGCTTATCGAACGGAGCCTCGGCTTCCGGCTGGTACGTACCGGCGATTTCGACTCGCTTTCCGACCTCTCTCCAAAGCAATGGGACATCGTGCAATTATCTCGGCCATACACGATGACATCGCTTTCCCGAATGGCTGAGCTGGTGAACGCGATGGACTACGTGATCAAAAACGGAATTCCTGGGGACATTTGCGAATGTGGCGTTTGGCGCGGCGGGAGCATGATGATTATCGCAAAATGCCTGATTGCTAGTGGGGATACTGGCCGTTCGCTGTACCTTTACGACACATTCGAGGGGATGTCCACGCCTTCAGAAAAGGACGTCGACGTCAACGGGACGACCGCTGACAAGCACCTCCGTGAGACGCCCAAAGGTGAAGGTAAATGGGGAACGGGAGTATGGTGTTACGCGAGTATCGAGGATGTCCGATCAAACCTGATTTCCACAGGGTATCCAGCAGACAAGATCCATTTCGTGAAGGGAAAGGTCGAAGACACCATTCCCGCCACATTGCCGTCACAATTGGCACTTTTGCGCCTGGACACGGATTGGTACGAGTCAACCAAGCACGAGCTGACGCATCTGTTTCCACTACTGTCGAAGCACGGAATCATGATCATCGACGACTACGGGGCCTGGCAAGGCGCCAGGAAGGCAGTGGATGAATATTTTGCGGTGAATGGACCGGTGTTCCTGCACCGGGTCGACTCAACCGGTCGATCGGTCGTGAAATTTTGACTCCAATGGGCCACCTTCGAAAACCGCGCCGTGATCCAGTCACGAAATTCGGTGGCCGCTTTATAGAGCGCTCGGTCGTGTGGTTTTAGTGACCGCTTGAACTGGTCGTCGGTAACTTGTTGGAGCTTCACCCCGGCCTTGCGTTCAAGCCTGTGGCGGTGCAGCCTCCCGGCGAAATTTCGATAAGAAACCCCGGTTCCACTATGCCGGTTCATTTCCATGCGCGGGACGTGTCAGTACGCCTTTTGAGCGCACTGGCCTTCCGCAAATGAACCGGAATGGAGAACAAACCTGTGAAAATCTTTCCTCACACGTCCAGGATGTCCTGTGAAGCCAGCCTGTTGCACTGCTTTGGCTGGCGGGCGGGAAGCGCGGTCGTCTGCTCTGACTTGGTCTTATTATGAAGCGCATTGCCATTCTGGCCGGATTTCCACCCCACGCGCTCCCGTCGCTGGCGGACCAAAAGCCGCGCGGACACTTTGCGACCTGGTTGCCTCAGATCGCACGGTGTTACGCCTCGGCGAGTGAGTTCGATATTCACTGGCTCATGGTGTCGAAGACGCCAATAAGCAGCGAGCCGATCGAGTATCTTGGCCAGACCTTCCACTACCTTCATGTTCCTGGCCGTCTCAAGGCATTGAGCGGTTACACAGGAAATGTCAGGGCTTTGAATGCCGCCCTCTCCCGCCTGTCGCCGGATCTCGTGCATGCCTGGGGCACGGAGGACAGTTACGGACTGGCTGCTTCGGTTTGCAAATATCCTTGGGTGCTTTCAATTCAAGGTATCATTCGCGAGTATATCCGTCAGGCCCGGATGCATCCTCTGGAGCATCTTCAGGCAGTTTACGAGTGGTTCATTCTCAGACGGGCAAAGGAAATTACGGTCGAGAGTAAGTGGGGAGAGAAGGTCATCCAGAAGCTTGCGCCTCGTGCGCGGATCCATCGTGTGGAGTATGGCGTCCAGGAACTTTACTTCGATGCGGAGTGGAAGCCGGACTCGCTCCGTCCCCGAGCCATTTTCATCGGTACGACTGACGATCGAAAAGGAATCGAGGAAGCGGTCCGCGCGTTTGCCGATAGCCGCCTCGCCAATTGCGAGCTTTTGATTGCCGGAGATTCCTCATCAAGGCTTGCGAAAAAGCTTCGCCAGCAGAGCCCGCCAAACGTCCGCTGGCTGGGTCGGCTTTCTGCCCATGAAACGATGGAGGCACTGACGACCGCCTGGTGCCTGGTTCTCCCGACGCGCGCGGATACCAGCCCAAATGTCGTGAAGGAGGCAAGGGTCATCGGCATGCCGGTGGTCACCACGCCCAATGGCGGGCAGTCCGATTATATCGAAGACGGAGTGAATGGATTCATTGTCCAGCCTGGGGACGTCGAGACGCTGGCCAGCCGGATCTCCACGTTGCTGTCGGACTTTGAACTGACTTCCCGCATGGGCGCTGCCCGAAGGGCCGAGCAACGCGACTGGTTCCGTCCGGAGCGCACCGCGGAAGGGTTTCTCCGGCTGTACCGGGAGCTCGCCTAGCACCGCTGCGTCCGAAACAAAACCCTTTGATTCAGTGGCTAAAGCGCTCGGTTTTCCTCTTTGCAAAGCGGCGTCTTCGAGCCGATTTCGAAGGCCGCCCGACGGTGAGGCTTTGCCGTTGACGGAGCCTTTTGAAACGTGAAGTTTCGCGCCGTGCCGACCCGCCCGCAAATAGCCCAATGCCTGGAATACCCGATTGGTTCCTTCGGTGGGACGGAGGTATTAGTCGGCGAGCTCATTCGCGGCCTCAGCGAGGAATTTGAGATCACCCTGGTGTCGGATGACAAGACCCTGGAGGGCAGCCCGTTTAAGGATCTGGTCGCCCGCCACATTCCATGGGATCCAAGAGGTGTCTCGCGGGATCGTTGCCAGGCTTTGGCGCGCCAGCTCAGGGATTCGGGAGTGGAGATCGCCCATTTCCATTGCGGAAACTCCTTCGCCTGGGGCAACCGTCGAGTCGGGGTGGCGCCGATGCTTTGGGCAAAGGAACTGGGGATGCGGGTCCTGACGACCAATCACGGGTTTTTTTCGCCGCTGGAAGGTTACTGTGCCTTTTACCGGAGCCTGGCCTCGAAGCTGGCGCTCTTCCCGATTTCCTGGCTGGCCAAGCTGCAGCAGGTCTCGGCTGGCGAGTGCGAGATCGCCGTCTCCGATTACGACTTGCGTGGATTGCAATTTTGGTACGCACCGGTGCGCGCAAAATTTCAGCGGATCTATCATTCACAGATCAGCGAGACGGCGGCGCGTGGCGGGCTGCCGGAACGCGCGCGGCAAATTATTTGCGTCGGGACCTTTGGTTATCGCAAGGGGCAGCAATTTCTTGCGCAAGCGTTTCTGCAAATCGCCGCACGCTATCCTGACTGGGAACTCGTCTTTGCAGGCCGGATCGGTGACCAGTACATCTGGGACGAAGTCGAACAGCTAGCCGCGGCGGCTGGGCTGACCTCTCGCATTCGCCGGATTGAGGGATTGTCCAATGCCGCCATCGCCGATCTGATGCGATCCTCGGAAATCTTCGTCATGCCATCGCTCTTCGAAGGGCTTGGTCTGTCCCTTCAGGAGGCCCTCTTTCACGGCTGCGCTTGCATTTCCAGCCGGTCCGGTGGTCCTACCGACCTCATCGACTCCGAGGACAATGGCTTGCTTGTACCGAAGGCCGATGCCGGCGCTCTCGCTCAGGCGCTCGAACGCCTCATGTCCGATCCGGATTTGCGGTCACGATTCCGGCGGCGAGGGTCCGCTTCGATTTTGGAGAAAGGCATGACCGTGGAGGCCATGGTCGAGCAGTATCGACGTCTCTATCGCGCGACCACGTGAATACCCAAGATCCTCATTTCGTCGTCGCGACGCCAAACCGATCGGTCTGCGATGACAACGCGCGAGCACTTTTCAAGGCGGGTGCTCTTCGCCTCATCGCCTTGGGAACGCGACGCGGGACACGAGGCATCCCGGACGAACGGACGCGGCTGAACCCCGCGATCGGCCTGGTCGCCTATGCCTTCGCTCGCACCTTGCCCACTTACTGGGGAGAGTATGTCCGCTTTGGCCTGCTTCCCTGGTTTGATCGATGGGTCCGGCGCCAGTTAACGCCGGGCGATCACATCATCTCGAGCTTTGGATATGCCAACGAGAGCTTCAAGTGGGTGCGCAAGCATGGTGGGAAGACCTTTGTCGACGGGGGCAATTCCCACATTGAGAATTTTTGGGAGCAGATTTCCGAGGAGCATCGCCGGTGGGGATGTTCGCTGCCGCCTTTCGCGCCTCATTGGTATGAGCGTAGCCGGCGAATGATGGAACATGTCGATTTCGTCCTTTCGCCGAGTCAGTGGGTGACTAACTCTTTTCTCAAACGCGGGTTCTCACCAGATCAGATCCTGCGAAATGTCTATCCCGTCGACTTGAGTTGCTTCACACCGCCGGACCAGCCGCGTCCTGCAGACCGGCCGCTGACGATCATCAATACCGGCAGCATCTCGCTTCGCAAAGGATCGCCTTACCTGCTCGAGGCATTCCGGCTGATTCGCCGCTCCGTTCCCGATGCGCGGCTTCTTCTTACACAGGACATTGCGGGCAGCATGAAGGACATCCTTCCACAGTTCAGTGACCTGCCGATCGAATGGTCGACACCGCTGCCCCATGCGCAGCTAGCTGCGCGCCTGCGATCCGCGGATGTCTTCGTCCTGCCTTCGCTGGAAGAAGGTCTCGCCCGGACTTCGCTGGAGGCGATGGCTTGCGGACTGCCAGTCGTCGTGACAGCGCATACCGGCTCGAATGACATGGTGAAACCTGGAGTAACCGGCGAAGTGGTGCCGATCCGGGATCCTAAAGCGATCGCGGATGCCGTGCTGTCCTGGTGGGAACGGATCCGGACCGGTGAAAGGCATGAACCAGCTTTCCAGCGCGACCAACTGTCCTATGAGCGATTCGAGGCGGAGTTCCTTGCCCAGCTGGCCGAACGCGGATTCATTTCGCTGCGGCAAAGACAGCCGGAAGCTCGCGATGCCGGAACGCCCTTACCGTGAAAACGATCCCGCGAGGGACCTTTTCTTCTCCACTCACGCATTACTTAAGCCATGACGATGCCGACTTCTGCCGCTTCGCTTGCCCCGTTTGCAGCGATTACTTCGGCGCTGCCACTGGGCGGCAGCACGACCTTTCTGCTGAATCTCGCACGGGTGCTCCAGGAATCCGGACTTAGGCTTCCAGTCATCGCCCTGTCGGAGGTGCACGAACTCCATGCGGAATTTGCGGCGGCAGGAGCGGAAGTACATTTGATCCCGACCAGTTCGCGGATTTACGAGGATCGTCTCGCGGAGGCTTGCCGGAAGCTCGCCGAATGGCAGCCGCGTGGTGTGCTTGCCTGCCTTGGTTCGCCCAGTTTTGAAATCTTGCGTCTGGCACCTCCCGGGACGGCCCGCGTGGGAATCATTCAGTCGCACGATCCAGGCCCGTACGCCCTGGCCAAACAATATGGGCCCTGGATTGATGCGATGGTGGGTGTGTCCGAAGAAATTTGCACGACCCTCCGCGCCGCGCCGGAGTTCCAGGATAGTCAGGTCGCTTACATTCCCTACGGAATCCAGTTTTCCTCCTTGGCGAATCGCCTCCCGAGGCCCGAACAAGCGCCGTTGCGTGTCGCCTATCTTGGCCGGTTGGTCGAAGAGCAGAAACGAGTCAGCCGCTTTGTTCCTTTGATGAAGTTACTCCGCGAGCGAGGCGTGGCGGTCGACTTCACACTCGCTGGCACCGGCCCCGATGAAGCAGCGCTACGGGCGGCTTTCCAAGGTGTGGAAGGCGTCCATTTCAAAGGTGCCCTGCGCAATCAGGACGTGCCCGATTTCTTCGCCGCACAGGATGTCTTCATCCTGCTTTCCGATTTCGAGGGCTTGCCGCTCGCGCTTCTGGAAGCCATGGGGGCTGGCACGGTTCCCGTTGTCCCAGATCTGGAAAGCGGAATGCGCGAGGCTGTGCCCGAGGCGTGCGGCATTCGCGTGCCCGTGGGAGATGTTGATGCAGCGGCCGCGGCGATTATGCGTCTGGCGGAAAACCCGGAGGAACTGGAGCGCATGTCGGAATCGGCCCTGGCGCATGCGAGATCCATGTTTACAGCGCAGCGCATGGCCGCTGATTTCACCGCGCTCTTTCAGCGACTCTCCGGCACCAAACCGGCTGCCTGGGCGAAAAGTCCGCAGATCCCCGTACCGCTGGGAGTCAAACCTGGCTGGCTCTTTCGCGAACCGGTTCGAAGCTTGCGCCGCTGGCGCAAATCGCTGGCCGGAGCGACACGGCGGTAACGAGGGCGTGCCGGGCCCGGAGCGGGATCACCTGCCTTTGCCCAAAAGCATGCGCCACTCGTGTCGAACCGCTTGTACCGTGATTCCATAGAGTGCCGCCAATGCGATGATAATGATGACGGCGCCGATCGCATAAACCAGATCTCCGGCGATTCCGTCCAGCCGGCAGGAGCGCAGAACTATGGCGCATGCCAAGGCAGCATGCGGCCACGCAACGCTTGGGAGTAGCCATCGATAAGTGGACATATTCAACTTCCGTGTCGAGTAGACGGCGGTAGTGGTTGCCTGCACCAGTGCCGCAATGACCGTCGCTACTGCCACCCCCAATGGGGAGTGCCAGATCCAAATTGCCGCAATCGAGAGCACCAGGTTTAAGACGGCTGCGAATGCGACACTCAGACCTCCGACCCGTAACCCACCGCCGCCCGCGCGAATGCTCAGTTCCAGCGAAACGCTAGCCCCAGCCGTGATTGCAAGATTCGCTGCAAACGCAGCCTGCCAGGCAACCGGCACGTGAAATCCTGATCCAAGCCACAACGAAATGAAGTGGTCGTTGATACCAAGATACACAACAGCCGCGACGCTTCCGAGAAAGCAGATAAAACGGTTGAGTTGCGCCGCTTCCGCCTTGGCGCGCTCCCGGAGCGCGGAATCGGGCGATGCCAGCCATAGTGTAAGCTTTGGCAAGCTGACATAGGTCGCAGTTACGATCGAAAGGAGCGCAAGTTCGCAGACCTTATAGTTGAGCTGGTATGCAGGCACGAAGTCTGGCCCAAATGCGGCATTGATCAACAAGCGGTCCGAGACCGTATAGATTTGATAACCCAGAGCGATGAGATACACCCATCCGCTCCGCCCAAGGAGGGTCTTGATTTGCGGCCCATCCAAGCGAACAGAGAAGATGTGCGCCAGGGAAGGATGAGAAATACGAAGGAAGATCCACGACAGGCAGATGCCTGCAAACGCGGTAGCAGGATACGGCAGATACTGGAGCCAAAGTGGCATTCCGCTTTTCGCGAGCAGCCAGTGGGAACTTAAGGCAATCTGGCCGAGAACGAGCGAAGGCAAGATAGGCCAGGTCAGGTTCTGTACCGCGTAGTTGAGGTTTGCCCAGTAACTTCCCACGACCAGGAGCGCCATCGATGGTGCACAGACAGCAAATAATGCAGTCAGGGAGCCACTGCCGGGCACGCTCTTGAATCCGAAGACCAACGGAAACCAAGGCGATCCGAGCAGGAAGACTAATCCGATCCCCACCGCGAGCATGCCGAAGAGGGCACGAGCGGCGGCGAGGAAGCGTTGGATCTCGGGTTCATCCCCTTTGGCTAGAAGCTGCCCCACGCTCAGCGCGACTGCACCTCCCATGCCGAGGTCGCCCAATCCCCCGAGGGCAGCGATCCCCTGAAAGCTAAGGTACAAGCCAAAGAGCGCCTTGCCCATGGCGTGCAACAGCATGGGAGTCCAGAATAACGACAGGCAGGCGCCAAGGACCCTGACCGTCATCTGCAGAACAAACGCAAGCCGCGTGGACGACCGATTGCGCAGGAGCCAGTTCTTCAAGCGAACGAATTTCTAATCCCTGGGAGAGAGATCCGGTGTTCGTTTTCGAGCAAGGATGGTCCAGCCGATGGTGATCGCCGGATTTAGCCGCCAGCGGTCAAGGGCAAGGACGCCGCGATTCCACAGGCGCCGTTGAACTGATAGCCGGAAGTATTGCTGCATCATATGCAGCACCACCTGGCCCAAGTGAGCCCAAACTCCACCGCGAGGAATCAAATCCAGGACTTCAAATTCCCCACGTTCGGCGAGATACACCAAACCATGGGCAGGGAACCGCGAAAAATCGTAGGGCTGCTCGTGGCTGGGCCAGTACATCGGAGTGGTTAGCAACACCATCCCGCCGGGTTTCAAAATCCGGTAAAACTCGCGCCAAACCGCCGCCGGATCTGGAACGTGCTCCAGTACTTCGGTGCAAAGGATACTATCGTAGGAGTTGTCAGGGCGCGGAATCTGATCGGCAGGACATTGGAAATCGACCGGGCCACGGCTGGCGTCAAAATCGCATCCTTCGTAGCTGGTGACATGCTGGAAGTAGCTTTGGTACGGTTTGTTGCCGCATCCGACATCGAGAAGTTTGCCGCTCAGTTGCGACGATAGCAGCGCGATGCTGCGCTCAACCAGAGAAACGCCGATAAAACTGTAGTCCGATAAGTCACGCCAACTCCGCGGCGCATAACTTCCTGTTTCGTACAGCCGGGATAATGCATCGTGCTGCCGCGCAGTCGAAATTTCAAAGTTCATGGCAAAACATCCAGCTTCGATCCGATTGTTTCCGTCCCATCGTGCTGACTCGGGAACCAGAATAGAGGGCCGACACAGATAAGTGAGGCGGCCCTGCGGGGATCCAAAAAACGGGTCCGAAGCCAAAAGTTGACATCGGAGCCAGGAATCGAAGGGCGTTTCCCATGGATCAGGGCCGTTGCCAGGCTTCCGTGATTCCGGCCTCTCCCACCTTTGCGAAGCCAGCCACCTGCAACAATTCACGGCACTGGTTGACTCCTTCTTCCCCGATGGCCCAGGCATGCAACTCCACAATAACCAATCGGTAGTTGTTGAGGATTTCCGGCTTGGCCTTGAAGAGCGACAATTCGCTCCCTTCCACATCCATGATCAGGGCAGAGAACGGGCCGTAGCGTTCCGTCAAGTCGCCAAGAGATCTCCCAGGAACGCGCACGCCGTGGCTTGATTTCCGTTCGGTTGTGCCCCCGACAACGTAAACAGGGTGGAGATAAAACGTTGCCTCCTTCTCATTGCTGGCAGCGCAGTTTTCGACCAGAAAACCGCAATTGTTCAGGGCGCTATTGCGATGGATTGCGGGGATCAAGCGGGGATTGCCTTCCACCACCACGTGTGCCGACCGATCTGAGAGCAGCCGGTTTGTGATACAAGAGACGATCCCAAGACACGCCCCGAGTTCCAGCACCCGGTCGTCCGCGCGAATGAACCGGCGAATGAGGGCGCGTTCGTCCAATTCGTAATCATCGTGCAGGAAACACGAGCGGTACGACCGGCTCGTGAGTCCGGACGGAATTTCAAATACGCAACCGTCTGCATGGAAGCGTCCACCCTTCAAATCGAATACAAGGCCGAAAAAAGGACGGAAGATCCAGTTTTCGACCTGGCCGGCGATCCACCCCAAAGGCTTGCGCACCCGTTCCGGCAATGTTTGGCGGGCAAAGGATCGAATGGCTTCCATCACGGGAAAAGCATGGGGAACGGGAGTGAAGACGAGGTGCGCAAGGGCGTCAATTTGAAAGAATCAGTCAGGCGAAGGCCATCGTGATTATTCCGCCATTTGCAGTCGCTCCCCTCCGGAGAGGCTGGCCCGTGCCGTGGAGCTTCGGATGCTTTTGTGCACGACCAGTTTACAACCTTGGAGCTTGCTAGCGGTTGACCAATGCCGGAGAAGGCCTCGTGAATTGCCTTCTGAACTTTGGCTGACCCATCGTTTCGACGGGAGTGGCGTTCTCGCGATCTTTGCCGGAAGCGGATTGGTAGTCGTCGACTGCGCGCTCGAGCAATCGAATCATCCCGGCGGTAAAGAGGGCCGTCGGCAGATCGCCATCGAACGCTCCGAACACCAAAATGAAGTACACAGGCTTGAGGATCGCCGGCATTCCCAGAAAAAGCGCCACTGGAAAAAGGCAGGTTCCCCTGGTGCGGCCGATCAAACGGTTTGCCTTGATCGCGAGGATAATCAGAAGCCAGTAGAAAACGGCGAGACCGATGTATCCAACAAAGCGAATGGCACTGAGCGGTCCGCTATGATAGGCGCCAACGATCATGAAGCCCTCCTGAGCGGACCCGCCTGCAATTCCGCTCCCACCGTCTTCCGCTGCTTGCATAAGGGAGAGGTCATAGGCAGAGAACCCAAATCCATCTCCGAACCACTTGTTCCTGATCCATTTGTCTTCCGTCAGGACCATCCGCCACATGTCGATTCGCCATTGGGTCGAGTCATTGGCGTCCTGGACCGCTTCGTTTCGCCATGCGCCGGGAAGGAAAGAGAGGGCTCTTTGAGCGGAAAGCGGAAGGGGGATGATTCCAAGAGATAGAAAGCCGATGATCACAGTTCCAACCGCGACGATGATCGCCATGTCCCGAAAACGGCGCCGGAACCAGCTCGACATGATCACGTAAGCAAATGACGTCGCGATCGACGTTCGGAAGCCTGACAATAGATTTGCAACTGAAAAAACCCCGGCGGATAGACAGCGAAAGGGAAAGACCGGCAGGAAGAGCGTGATTGGGGTGCAATATGAATTGAGAAACAACATCCCGGTCTCCCCGACCACGCTGAGACCTCCTGCGCGATTCATGCCATCACCAGTCGCAGCCACACCAGGGAGTTCTGGAGGCATGAATCCCGTGTAGAACTGTGCCAATGTACCACCAACAGACGGTAAGAGATAGCCGACCGCAGTGCAGAACGAAACCAGCGCCGCTCCAATTAGAAGATAAAAGGGAATGGATCGCGATTCACGTAGTGAAACTGGAGCGCTACGGAGAATTAGGTAGGCGAGAACCCCGATGAAGGTGTTGAAGTACGGACGACCACCCACCATGGATGATCCGAAAGCCTGGACCCCCACTGGGTTCCGGATAAAAGCAAAAAGAAGGAGGGCCAATATGATAAAGATCACGAAGTCCACTGTTTCAAGAGGAGTCGCGCGGACGCGATACACGCGCAGGGCAATGAGAACAAGGGCCGTAACTGCTACGTAAGCGACAATGAAATCGACGAGCCGAAAGGGCACTGGAAGGGCTGGAAAGGCACCCCCTAATTGCCAACCTAGTGGAATCAAAATCCAGATCTTGTTTCGTAGCGCCAATGCGACGGCCACGCATGTGACGCCTACCAGAAGAGTTGCGAGCAATTTCTGTTCGCCGGTTGCCGTGAGCTTTCCACATGCTACCGCCACAACCAGGCCGATCGTAATGACGATCGTGCTCATGACGTATTCGTTTAGCCGATGGAGATTCATGGATAGTGGGGTGCGACGACCATTTGGCTATTTGCGATCGAAGCGACACGCGCGTCAGTTGCAAGATGCCGAGGGAGCGGAGCGACACGGAGCCGCAGTTTCCGGATTTCTGCAAGTGACAGTTTTATCATGAAACGCTTTCTTTGTGAACCGGACTGAGGCGCAGGCTGGCGCTCTGCTGGGATAGAAGGCCTATCGATGCCTGATGAGGGGCTGGAAGCAATTTCGTACAGTCGGCTATGATGAAGGCGGCCACCCGAATCCCAGGTTGTTGACAGAGAAGCGCTTGCGCTGATCAGGAGAGTCCTTACTATAAAGCATGGCTTCGATGTTCCTCTTCTCGTAAGCCCCTCCTGCCCATTTTCGGAACCGATGGATCAGCTTGACCATTGGGACTAGGACTCGTTTCCACTCGCCCTCCCGGAAACGGCAGATTTCTTCAAATGCGAGAGGTGACGCGCCGAGGTTGCCGCCAGTAAAGGCGAAAGCTGCCAGCGGTTCCTGGAGAACTGCCATTCGAATCCCCTCAGCAAGCATTCGCTCGACCCATGCGGCATCGCCTAGCGTCTTCCAGCGGGTATCGAAGAAGTGTCCGCGCTCGATCACGGAGCGCCGGAAAAACGTGCTGCAGGTCAAGGTGTTCAGATGGACCCATTTTACGTGGGAACGCCAGGGGAGGATGGTCCGCCGATAGGAGATGGGAACGCTGTTGCCGTCCGTGAGGAGCGCGTCGCCAAAGAGTACGTCGATTTCCGGATAGGCATCGAAAAAGTGGGACACCTTCGAGAGGGTCTCGGGGAGGTATTGCTCGTCGGAATTCAGATAAGCGAGCAGTTCCCCCTGTGAGCGCTTCAATCCGCAGTTGATCGCGTCGTACATCCCTTCGTCGCGTTCGACAAAAACCTTTACGGCTCCATCGCTGCGCAGCCAGTCCAGCGTCCCATCGTCGGAGCCGGCATCCTGGATGATGTGTTCATGGCCGATATCCTGGTCAGCAACAGATGCGAGGCAAAGTTTGAGCCAGGGACCGGGGCGGAAGGTCGGCGTAATGATCGAGAAGCGCATCGGGAATATGGTCCAACAAGTGATTTACCGTTGGGGGCAAGTGTCCGCCGGTCACGCCAGCCAAGGCAGGCATCATTCTGCTTCGACCAACGTTATCTGGGCGCGACCTAGAGAGACGTCGACACAGGGACATTGATTTCAGCGTCCCGGGGCGCTCCAACTGGTAGAGAGATCATCGCTCTCGAGTTGCGGAACGCTGCAAAGGCCAAGGCCAGACACGCTAACCCGGCTGCGGCGATAGCACCCGCCAGGTGGCTTGGGCGGTAGCGGAAATGCAACGCTGTAACCCCCGCAGGAATTTGGATCTCAGAGCAGTACACTGGCGTCCGGTTGATAGGCAACGCGGTTCCGTCTGCTAGTTCCACGGTCCAGCCCGGAAACCAAGTGTCGGTGCGCAGCAGCGAAGAAGGCGGGCCTGGTGGAAATTCGAGATCGAGACTGTTCAGAGACTCGGAGCGGACTGTGATATGGCGGGTATCACCCCTGGCCCATGAAAAACGAGCGTTCCCAAACGTATTCAAGCGAATAAGCGACCCTGAATCCCAGGGAGGTTCGCTGGCATACGCGTAATCAGCCAGCGTGGCTGGCGTGGAAGTCGGAAAGTTCGCCAGCCAATTTGGCTGTAGTGCAGCATAGCCATGCGCCGAATGGACGGCGTAAAGATGTGATAGGTTCTGGGGAAAGAGCCGCTCGAATTCGGCGGGAGCATCGTCAAGCAACCTGAAGTGGCCTTGAGAGAGAATCTGAACGACGTGCCTTTGTTCCTCACTTCCATCGAGTAGTCGATGCCAGGTTTCTATCGGAGCGCGGGGGATGAATCGGTGCGCGAATAGCAGGAGGGGCAGCAGATTCAGAGCAACGAGGCACCCTAACACGAGGCGGCGTGACCGAAGTCGTGGCGAAAGGAGGACGGCAGCCAGAAGCGCGAGACTTGCCCACGCTGCAAGGGTTTCGGGGTTGGCGAATGTAATTTCGTGCGGAAAATTCCGAACTTGAAAGTGCCTTAGTTCTTCATCGGCTCCTCCATAATTTCCGGCCTTTGCGTGCGCATTCATTGCCGCGGACACCCTCCCAAGGAGCTGAGGATAGACAAACCAGGCAAAAGCATGGCTGAGCGCAGCGATGCTCACGGCTGCGACAATCGCCGTCCAACCGCATTTCGGCCAGCGGACGGGCGATCGCAGGACGGCCTCGAGTCCGATCGCTGCCAGCACGACCAGCCCGGGAATCGCGAGGCCCGAAGTTCGAGCATAGAGCAAGTGTGCAGCCGGGGTACCGATTATTGCTGCATAGGATAGGACTAATCCGATCGCAACCCGCTTTGCCCGGATTACTGCTGGGCGGTCCGCCCGGGAAAATGTTCCTATAAGGGCCAAGGCGAGTGCGGCTGTTCCAATATATGCCACGTAAGAAAGATTGTGGTAACCGACAGTGCGAAAACTCCCGAGAGCCCACGGATAGAAGTTCATCAAGGAAAGCGGACCATCGAAGATCGACCAACCATCATTATTGCTTAGCGAGCGATGATTGAGTGAAAAGAGCTCAAGCTCTGGCAGCAGGACGGGCGCTGCCAGCATGGCGCCAAGGAGGCCAGTGGGAATCACGATTCGCAGCGCTTTTTTCCAACATAACCAGGACCTGCCGCTCAGCGCGACCATCCAGGAGACAGCAAAAATCGGCAAGTAGCTATGGGATTGCAGATTCCCGGCATAGAATACGGCCGCAGCGAGCAACGGCGCTACGATTCTTGGCCAGCGCCGGGAAGGATTGACCCACGACTCATCCCAAGCGATCCAGATCCACGGGTAGTAGAGAAAGGAAGCTTGTATCCAGGGATGCCCGAAGTAATTGATAGTTGCTCCGGAGAATCCACCTGCTAGGGCCAGTGCGCCGGCGATGAAGCCGGAATAGCCTAATCTACGCAGAAGCACAAAGAGTCCCAGGCTGCTGGCAAGAAAATGAAGGATCCGTGTCCAGTTGTAGGCGAGTTCGAACCGTGGTAAGCAAAGATAGCACGCTACGCGGATGGGATCCGCAGCACTAATGTGTGCGTCCGCGAGAAATGGGCGTCCTCCGGAATCGAAAGGATCCCACCACGGGATCTCGCCACGCCTCACTGCATGATAGATCGTCCATTGCAGTGGAAGGTCGTAGCCGAGTTGATCGATGATGAAATGATTGGCGGGAATGCGGCCCGATGCTGGATCGACAAATTTATAATGGCCGAATAAGGTTGGTGCCAGATCGACCGGTGCGAGTAAAGAACCTCCCCATAGCCCAGCTTTAAAAACGACGCTGCAAATAGCCAGACTGACCAGCAGAAAGCGAAGGGAGTCGCCTATCCAGTTTCTACGAACAGACTGCTTGACTGTTTGCTCCAGGCATTGCTCAACGTGCATCATGGCTTATAAAACGCTCAAAGGGAGAGGTGGCATTCACTTCAGTGTAGACAATAAGATGATACAATGGGTTGTAGCGATAGAGGAAATCGGAGGAAAGGATGGTATGGGAAGAATCCGGAGACGGACACGAGAAAGTGCAACCGAGTTTCTAAGCATCCACTGAAGGTTTTTGTGACAGGTGAGAATTGCGTCTGGCGTTGCAAAGGAATTGCTATAGAGCAGGGGTTCGTCCGACGACTACCGTGGAGAGTCCGCTTGTGGGCAGGACGCGATCCAGCACTCTGAAGATCGGCGTGAGGAAATTGTAAACGCGAAGCTGGAATGGCGTGAGCGCCTTCTGCTTGCCGATGGTATTGGCGACGTACCAGGCGATGATGCCGAACTTATTGAAAAAGAACTGCGTCTCCACCTCGAATCCCGCCTCACGCATTTTGCCTTCCAGTTCACCCGTTTCGTAACGGCGGAAGTGGCCCAGTTCGCGATCGAAATCGCTGTAGAGCTTCATGCCGAACGGCACGAGGATCACGACGCGGCAGCCGACGGGAATGGTCTCCATCAGGCTTTGAAGCACCGCGCGGTCGTCTTCG
>FTBG01000251.1_pt1 | contig 15551 bp, 11 predicted proteins | sample 1639311 | NCBI WGS metagenome assembly FTBG01 (sample SAMEA3914864, study PRJEB12502) | metagenome | biome: forest; material: soil | place: USA | collected 2012-03-12 | depth 0.3 m | reverse complement strand
TCGTGGTACAACGGTGGCCTCAAGCTCAGCTTGCTTTCCTCATGCCGGGTAAACGAGAACCCGGATTCCAGCACGGATAACTATGGATTTCGCATCGTCCGGGCAACGGAGCCTCGGGGGAAAGGCAAGTAGCGAGGAAAGGTTTGTTACGCGGGAATTATAATTACCATAAACGCTTTGGGTTATTTTTCGCCAGAAATCGTCCCTGGAAATACCGGTACCACGGTTAGGAAGCGTTTTTTGTGAAATACAACCTTTATCGGTTGTTTTCAAAGTAACCGAGTCCATCGCTCAGCGATCTAAGAAACTCAGTTTGTGCAGGTTCTGTTAACATCTGCGTCGGGCGGAGTTTTGCGATTGCGTTTTATCACTGGCTTCCCCAGCATAGCGCCGGAACCCACCACACCAACCCTACGATGAAAAACCCACTTGGCCGTTTATTGTCCTTTGCCGCCGGGGCTATGGCGGTCGTGCCCATGACCTGTTCGGCGCAGGAATTTTTTCGTGATTTAGGAACCTCCCGGTCGTCGGGGGGCATCGGCCCTGTCGCCCCATCCGAGTACACCTATCGCGACTCTTTGCCGAGTGGTCTGGAGGCGCCCGACGAAAACAATCCATCCGTGGAAAGTCCGGACGTTCATCTTTCTTTTGGCAGCGGCTCGGAGTCACAGAAGACCGCGGAGGAAAACTATAATTTCGCGATCGGCCCGATTCGCTTCAGCATGGCCGCTGGAGTCGGCGCCGAATTTAACGACAATATCAACCTTTCTGACCACAACCGGCAGAGCGACATCATCCTGCGCCCATCCTTGAATTTGGATGCGGTTTGGCACTTGTCGGACCTGAATACGCTGCGCTTTTCACTAGGCGCCAGCTACGCAAAATACCTCGACCATTCGGAAAACGATACGCATGGCGTTTTGCTTTCACCGACTTCGGAAATCGCGCTGCAGATGTATGTCGGCCAGGTGCATATCCGGGTTCGCGATCGGTTTTCCTATCAGGAAGACACTTACGACGTACCCGATCTGAACAATGTCTCTCGCTATCGGCGCTGGGAAAACCAGGCAGGCATCGTTGCTGATTGGGACGTGAACGCCGTCTTCACCGCCACTGCCGGTTACGACCACTACAATCTTTGGACGACGCAAGGAGGAATCTTCGATGATCAAACGCGAGCCATCGACACCGTCCTCCTTAAGCCGACATTTAACATTACGAAGACTTTCAAAGCGGGCGTGAATGCCGCCTATAGCTTCATCAATTTTGAAAGCTCCAATCGGCCGGATGGCCAGAACCTCATGGTGGGGCCTTTTGTGGACTGGCAAATCACCCAAAATACAAATTTCTACCTGGAAGGCGGCTATCAGCGCCTGAACTTTGACGGCGCCACAAAGCTCAATCAAACGACGCTGAACGATTTCGCTCACACCTTCGATCTGAGCTCCGCGCAGACCAATGCGCTTGCGGTCGATTCGGAAGACAATTCGGACTCCAGCACCTGGTATCTCCGATTCGAGCTAAACAACAAGCTATCAGATGTTTTTCAACAGCGGCTCTCCGGTTCGAAAACCTCGGAGATCGGCTTCTTCAGCAACTTCTACGACCTGTATCACATCGAATATAGCGCCGACTACACCGGGATTCCCGACACGGAATTGGGCCCGACGCTGTTCTACGAGTACTACAAGAGCTCCGGTCCCGACGCGGAAAAGGCGAATCGAATTGGCGCCGGATTCGGAATTCGTCGTTACGTAACAAAATCTCTCACGCTTGGGCTCGATTATCGCTTTCTGTGGAAAGACTCCAACATCCCAGGAGGCGATTATTATCAAAATTTGGCATTTCTCAGCATCTACTATAAGTTCTGACCCTTCACGCGCCTATGGTCCAACGCTTCATTCAAACTCTTAGTTTAATGTCGGTGTTGGCGGTAGGAGCGATCCAGGCTTCGGGCCAGTCCTACATTCCCCACGGACAGACAGCGGCGCCTTCCTCAGCCGCAGCCCCTGCGGAGGCCATGGCCATTCCGACTGAGCGGCCCAATCTCATGGTGGACCCGGATCGCAAGCTTCAGCAGGGAGATCAGCTTTCGTTCAGCATTGAAGAAGATCATGATCCAGCCGTCCCGCTGGTCGTGAGCGCAGGCGGGGACGTGCGCATCGAACCCCTCTGTGCGGTGCACGTCGCTGGCCTGACGGTGGTCGACGCTTCCGGGGCAATCAAGCGCCGGTTGGAAGCGGATTACTATTACAAAGCGACGATCCGTCTCGCATTGGAGCGCGTGAACCAGAATTTCTCGCTGGGAAATGTCTATCTCAGCGGAGAAATCCAGAGGGTAGGGGGGCTTCCTATCTATGCGGACCGCCCGCTCACCCTCAGCCAGGCGGTGACTAACGCCGGTGGATTTGGCCGTTTCGCCAATGGCCGAAAAGTTAAAGTAACGCGCGCCGGCAAAAATGGTGCGACCGAAACGATCGTGCGGGATGTGAAAGCCATCCTCGAAGGTGGGCACAAGGAACTCGATATCCCGTTGCAGGACGGCGACCAAATATTCATTCCACGCGCTACGTTCAATTTTTAGTTCATGGATTCTGCCACTCCACAAGCGCCCGCTCCGGATTTCTTCGGCGGGCTGGGTCTCAAAATATATCGCTATCGCGCGCTCATCCGCCGCCAATGGTGGATCCTCGCGCTGACCATTGGTGCCGGCCTCGCGCTCGAGGGCTGGATGGCATTTAAGCAACGCCAGCTTTACTCGTCGCAAAGCGAGCTGAGCATTCGCCAGCAACTGAACCTGCAGGAAGACTCGTTTAAATTTCAGCAGGAACTGACGACATTTGTCGCAAATACCAAAGCAATGCTCACCGGACCGGAGGTGACGGAGCGCGCCAGCCGGCGTGTCGCTTTGGAGAATCCAAATCTGAAAGGAGAGACTCCCAGGGTGGAAGCAAACGACATCCCACACTCCACGATTTTCCAACTCAAGGGAACAGGGACCAGCGCGGAATATACTCAGCGTTTCGTGGATGCCGTGGCCACTGAATTCATTGATTTCCGTCGGGAACAGGAGAGTGGAGTGATCGGCAGTGTTTCCAAAGGGATTACCACGGAACGGACCCAGCAACAGAAGGATCTGAATGAAGCTAGTGCTGCACTTCAGGCCTTCATCTCGGAAAACAATATGCCATTTTGGACCGAGCAAATCAAAAGCCGGGCCAACTTCCTTTCGGGCTTGAAGAATCGGCAGGCGGAATTGCAGACGGAATTGCAAAGGCTGCAGAATCTCACACCGGATCAGCTTTTGGTTGCTCCGCCGCCCGCAGTGACGAAGTCAAAAACCAATGGCGGCGATGATAGCGGAACAAATCACGACAGTTCCTTTAGCGGTGAACTCTATCCCCTCTATGTTCAGCGCATTCAGGAGCTTAGCCAGGCGCAGGCAAAGCTCGATGAACGGAGCAAAGTGTGGAAACCGAAGCACCCGCGCCTGCAGGAGCTCCAGCGCGAACTGGAGCAGGCCCAGCGGGCTGTGGATGTGCTCAAGGACCAGAACAAGGAGATCGTGGCGAAGCGCATCGAAGCGATCAAAGCGGAATTGCTAAGTTTGGAAACAAGCATCGGGGATTGGAATAAGAGAGTGCTCGAAGCGAGTGAGAAGGACGCCAAATTTCAGGCTCTCCAACAGAACGTCGATCACGTGAAGGCCGTTCTGGAAAAGACGGACGGTCGCAAAGAAAGCATCGGTGGATCGCTGCCGGACATTCTTATCATTCTTTCGCCGGCATCGCCCGCTGCGCCCGTGCCGAAGGCCACGGCCACGAAGTTGCTCACGGGCGCCATGGGTGGGCTCGTCATTGGCATTATCATTCTCGCTCTCTTCGACCGCGCGGATGACCGCATTGCTTCATCCACCGAAGTGATGGAGCGGTTTGACGAAGCAATCCTCGGACAGATTCCCAACGTGGCGGATTCGCGGGGAGCGGCGGGCTTGCCGTTGTTGCAGCCCGAAGATGAGCGTTTTACCTATGCAGAGGCCTTTCGAAGTCTGCGCTCATCGCTGATTTTCATGCCCAATCAGGGTGATCTAAGGACGTTACTTGTCACGAGCGCCATTCCCAATGAAGGCAAATCCACCGTGGCCAGCAATCTTGCCATCACCATGTCGGCTGCCGGAGCCCGGGTGGTTTTGGTGGATGCCGATTTGCGCCGCGGCGATTTGGCGGCGCTTTTTGACGCCGACGGGCGCACCGGCCTTTCCAATATCCTGAGAGGAGATGTGACCTGGCAGTCCGCCGTGAAGAGGACTCCCTATCCCTCGCTTTCACTCATACCGCGGGGTCCCGTGACCAATCAATCGGGTGAACTGCTCCTGCTTCCTTCATTGGATGCGTTACTTGATGACCTGAAGAACAATTTTGACCTGATTGTTTTCAATACGGCGCCCATCCTGGCGACGGATGATACGCCGACGCTGGCTCCGCATTTCGAAGGCACGCTCATGATCGTCCGCGCGCAATTCACGTCGTCGCGCCTCACCCAGAACGCATTGAGCGCGCTTTACCAGCGGCAGGTAAATGTTCTCGGATTGATCCTCAACTGCGTGGATGCAGAAATGCCGGACTACTATTACTACCGGTATCCCAAGTACTACGCAGCCTGACGCCAGAATACCGATGGTGTCCTAATTTGAAATCAATCGGTGGGCGGAGGAAGGCCTTTAGGTGGCTTTTTTCCCCATGCGGACCGCCACACGAATACATTTCCGGAAATCACGATTGCGACAAAGAGCCAGTGAGGAATGAGGCACTCGGCGAATGCCAGCAATAACGGGATCAGAAAGAAAGCGCCGAAGATCTTTGCGAGAGGTGTCATTTCCTCTTACTTTTAGAAGAAATCGCCACCCTTCATTCGGGAAATTCGCCGCATCAATCCAAGGGATTCTTTTGAAATGCACCCCAACCCGGATCAAAGTGGATCAAGACGCCGTCCTTAAATGCATAGACATGGTGCTTGTCGTTAAAGAAGGTGAGTTCAACGGATTTTTGATCGGGTGAAAATCTCCACGATTTACCAGCCCACCCGGTGCCGTGCTGAACAAGCTTCCCGTTTGGATTGAACTCCCATTTGTCCTGGTGATTGGACCAAAGGTAGCCACACAAAGCGGCTTTGGCGCCGCCTAAATCAGATAAAACGGCAACACGTTTAATCTCAGTAGCAATTTCATTTGCGGATTTCGTATCATTTCGCAAAAGAGCGGTCTTCTTCGCACTTTCGAGGGTCGCGAGATAGCGATCGCGAACTGGCTTCGTCACCATCTCCAATTCATCCTCGTAGCGTGCACGCGCAGATTGAATTTCGGCATCGTCCGCCAGAATTTTGGCACCGAGACTTAGAATGACGGCCAAGAGAAACGCAAGTTTCATGGGTTATAGGGGTGAAGGACGTCTAGCAAACTCGCACCTCGCGATCAAGTGCGAATGCCTTGGGATCTCCATTTGCGGCTAGCCCTTTTGATGATTAAAAGAGTGGCTGTCCCTCCAAGCCGGCAGGAATCGGAACATTGAGCAGGCGAAGGATGGTGGGCGCGAGATCGATAATGCGCGGCGTCGTTTCCGGCCAGCGGCGGCCACGCACGTAGAGCATGGCGTCGCCAAAGGTATGCATGCCGTTCAGATTTCCTAGTTGAGAAAGCGAGGGATGATTGAACTTGCCCTTCATCTCAAAACCATCGCGGGAGTGGAGCACCAGGTCTGCCGCGAGGTGTGCCCACGGACCACTATAAATCTCCTCGCGCCGCATGATTCTCTCGAAAGGCGAGATCGCTTCCCCTTGCCACGGTACACGAATCCGTGCTTCCGCCAGTCCGGCGGCAATTTCCTCGCGCAACTTTTCCACATCATCGGGAGCAACGCACCCGCTGGGCTGGCGCCCACGAACGTTGATGAAGATGCGGCCCGGATCCAGCGCGAAGGCACGCGACTTCTCTGCATCGATTTCCATCAGCGGGACACCCGCATTCGGTTTCTTCATCACTAGATAGCCGTGTTCCGCCAGCCAGTGGTTCAGGAAAATCTCCTGCTCAATGCGGCAGAAACCGTGATCCGCGAGGATGATCAATTCATCATCGGGCTTTGCGAGCGCCGCCAGATGGCCGATGATCCCATCAACGTGCGCGTAGAATTTGCGCACCCGCTCGTATTCGGGATGCGACGGCTCCTCGATTGCATCGAAAAAGAAATGCTGTACTCGATCCGTCTCCGTGAAGACGCCGATGAAAAGATCGTGCGGCTCATTTTCCAAAAGAGCATGCATCACCCGAGCCCGTGCCTCGAGAGATTGGCCGATTGATTTCCAAAAGACATCCGGTTGCTCGGTCACACGTTCACAAGGAACATCGAGCAGATATCCAGATTTTTCGAGGTGCGGCAGCAGCAGCTTTGGATAGACGCTCTTAGCCAGATCGGGAGCGATGAATCCTGAAATCATCACGCCGTTAAATGGGGGCGCCGGATAGGTGCCGGGAAGATTGATGGAAACGGTGCGCTTGCCGTGCGCCTGCGCATAATCCCAAAGGCCAGGAACCTTGACGTCATCTAGGTCCTGGAACCAGATTCCATAGGCGTCGAGCTGCGCTTCGAAAAAGCCAAAAATGCGATGCCGTCCGGGATTTACGCCCGTGAAAAATGTGGTCCAGGAAACCGAGGATAGCGGAGGATAGATGGTATCCATCGCCCTGAGATCGCCCTGAGCCACCAGCGAGCCAAGTTGTGGCATTACTCCCCCGGCAATATAGCGCCGGAGAAGGGAGCATGGGAGACCGTCGAGGCCGAGGACGATGACGCGGCTCATCCCAAGTAACCCAGCGCCTCCAATCGCCGCTCGATTTCCGCGTTTTCTTGTTTCGTGTATGTCTGGGCCGGTTCAACTAGAGCAGTCGGCTGCGTCTCCGGCGGGCTCACCGCAAAAGTAACACGCCCTTTCATCGCCGCCGGCACAGGGATGCCCGCATGAGTGAGCAGGGTGGGGGCGACATCAAGGATATCGATATCCTGCGCACCAGCCGTTGGTAGGACACCAGGCACGACGAGCTGGAAAAAACCGTGCTGCGCGTGGTTTGCCTCATCGGGACCGGTGTCATTTTCAAAAATATGGAGAGAAGGCCATCCCAGTGTTCCTACGGCCCTCCAATAAAGGCCGCCAAATATAGTGATGAGGTCCGGCGGGATGCCTTCCACGCGAGGATAGATCTGCTGAGGCCGATGCGAAACCGTCGAAATAGCCGCGCCGCGATCATCGGGAATACGGGCTAGACGATGAGCAATTTCCCCGCGGGTTCGCTCGAAATCACGCGGCTCGACAAGGCCCCGCGGTTCGCGCCCTTTCACATTGAGAAAAATGCGGGCGTAATAACCGCCTTCCGCCCAAGCCGTGGTGCGATCCCAATCGACGTCACACTTCGCCAGCGGCGTGCCCGGAGCCGCTGGCTCACTCTTTAGAACAAGTAACCCCTCCCGGCGAAGCCAATCGTTCACACAAATGCCGCCATCGAGCCGCTGGCCGCCGTGATCCGAGATAAGCAGAACCATCGTGTCCCGCAGATCGATAAGTTCCAGCAACCGGGCAATTTCGCGATCCAGTGTAACGTAGTAGTCATGAATCGCCGGCCCGAGCGCGTGCCCGGCCTCGTGCTTTCGATGCTGCGAATCCATGTAGTGCCAGAAGCCGTGATGGATGCGATCGCTCCCCATTTCCACCATCGCAAAGAAAGCGGGCTGCCCGCGTCTGAGCAACTCCCGCGCTACCGTGAAGCGTCTTCGAGTCATTTCATGGATATCTGCCAGGATGCGCGGTTTATCGCTCGTGCGAAAATCCGGCACATCAAACAAGTAATCAGCTCCGCCCAGCCATGTGCGGATGTCCTCTTTGAGTGACGGAGGATGCACCCACGCGGATTCCTGGGAAGGCGTCATGAAATCTGCAACCATTACGCCGTTGATCGGACGTACCGGATAGGTGCCGGGCACACCCAACACCGTGCAGGATTTTCCAAGCCCGCTAAAAATGTCCCACAGCCGCGGCACTTTCACCCAATCGCCGGTGGCAAAACCCAAAGTATCGTAGCCGTAGCCTGTGCGATTGCGGAATCCGTAAATGCCGAGTGCCCCGGGATCGCGCCCGCTCATCATGCACGACCAGGCAGGCACGGTGATCGGCGGTGTACAACTCCGCATCCGGCCCCACGCCCCGAGCGCTCGAAGCCGGGCAAACGTCGGCAATTCCAGCAACCACCGGTCCACGAGAATCGGTTCAAGGCAATCAAGGCCGATGATGCAGATTTTCAAAGCGCCTGCTTTATCTGCGATAGCGGAGATTCCGGAAAGCGAAAAGCGGGGTGCGATTTCGCGTGCGTGCCTAGGAGATATTTGGTGTCTCTTTCCGATCCCGTTATCTTAGCCTCGTGGAGTATTCCTCAGTTTCCCCCAGCCATTCTTCGCCGTGGCGCATCGTCCTGCTTTGCGCGGCGGCTGGCGCCTTCTATGGAATCGTGCACGACGAAATTACCGCCCGGCTCTCGATTGAGTATTTCACCATCGCACATCCCACGATCATTTCCACGAGCTCGCCGACGGTGCTCGGAGTGGTTTGGGGGGTAGCGGCAACGCTGCCGATCACCATTGCTGCAGGCTGGTTGGTTGCGCGAGTAGCTTTGTCGCCGGGCCATGCGCCGGAATCAATTGGCGCCATTACGCGAGGACTCGGTCACGTCTTGGGCTCCATGGCGTTAGCGGCTGTGGCTTGCAGTTTTGCCGGTTGGTGGATTTTGCGGCACAGGCTAGTCTCACTTCCCGCCATCTGGGCGGACTCCATACCTCCTTATGCTCAGCCAGGATTCGCAGCAGCATGGGCTTCGCACACGGCAAGCTACGTGGCTGGGTTCACAGGTTTGGGCCTTTTTATTTGGAAAATGTGGAAAAGGAGAGAGCGGCCCAAAGTAATCGCGCTTCTGCCGGAAAATCGCTATGCTTTGCTGCGATTGATCACTCTTCTCGGCTTGGCTGCTGCCTTGATGCTCTGGCGCTTCAGTTAGATTGTTTGAGAAGTATCCTTGTTAAAAAGCGGGGGCCGGGAGCCAAAAGCTCCCGGCCCGATTCGTCGATACCCTCGCTAAATGTTGCCGCCGCTATTGGGGCGTGAGCGTGATATAATCGATGGCAATCCCGTAACCGGTACTGCTGGCATTCTTGCCGGTGACCGTAAACCGGAAGGCCTTGTCGCTGGTCGATCCGGGGGCCCAGCTTCCGAGGTTCACTTCCGTATAGGTTTCATTCGCCGTGTATTCGTCCACGGGCGAGCCGACATTGGTCGGCGTGGATTGCTGGTCGTATCGAGAAATCGCCAATTGGAAAGTGCCCTTGTTATTCCAATCCTTCATCCCAATCTTAACGTTATAAACGCCTGCCAAAATATTGGGGACGGTGAAGGTCACATATTGTCCGGCGGTGGTAGCATCGAAGAATGAGCCGTTGCCCGCACTAAACCGCGCGTCGGCGACGATGCGGTAGGTCACTCCTGAGGTTTGCGCGGCAACGGCAAGATTTTCGGCCTCAAATTTACCACCGCCCGCGATCGGCTGATCTTCCAAACTAACGGCATCGTTAACTCCAATGGTCAACGGCGCTTCAAATCGCCGCAATGCCATGGTGGTGCCGGGGTAGTTAGTGTTATTCAGCGCATTTTGGATGTAACTGGGCTTGCTCAGCGTGTGCCAGTTGTCGGTGATCAATTTTCCCGGGCCGTAGAAGCCGTTCGATTTGAGATAGTCGAGAGCAATGCTCGAACTGCTGCTCAGGTTCCCGCTGAGCGTGAGGCGGATGTGCGTAGAATCCAGCCGAGATGCCGTAGTCACCGATAGACTAGTCAAGCCGTCCGTGACCGTAAATCCCCCCAAGGCGACTCCACTTGGAACGATGAGATCCGTGCCTTTGTCATGCTGAACCGTAAGATCGATTTGATTGGCGGCTCCGGAAACACGGTCGAAGCGAATGACTTTCGGCCCAAGTTTCGGGAGCATGGAGAGATCGTTGATGGCATAGCCGTTGTCATAGAGCCATCGTGCAAAGCGAATCGCCATGCGCGCGCAAGCCTGAGCATCGCCCGTGGCATCCATATGCGAAGCGTCACCCTGGTCGTTGCAATCACTCACGCAGCCCCACGCCCAGTGCGCATTGTTAGCACTATTGTTAATCTCCGCCAGCCACGCCGCGCGTACCGTTGAAAGGCCTTCGGAAGTTACTCCAGACCAGAAGGCAGGCGATCCGTAAAAGACCGGAATCTGCGAAGTAGGAAGACCCGTGGCCTGTCGCATTAATCCCACGAAGCGGTGATTAGCGGTCGCATAATAGCTCGCTTCGGTGCCCGTCTTTTTAGTGTCGTTTTCACTATGAATGCGAAAAAAACCGAGCGGCACTCCTGTCCACGAGGAATACTGCGATTTCACATAACTAAAGTAGGTAGAGCACGAAACGCCATCTGTACCCAGGGGCCACGACGTCGGATCGGTGCTGTTTTCATTGAGCCAAAGCGATGCATCGCCGGCATTATACGTCGGAGTTCCGCTGTAGAGGCTGAGTCCATTCGGACTATCGTACCGGTTGGAGTATTCATTCACCTGCGAAACGCCAGTGAGTCCAAGGACCATGGGTTGAAATACGTTCTGATAGTGATACCCAGTGTAACCGTCCTGCATGAATACGGCATTGGATTGCCCTTGAAGGATGGTGACCACGTTGGGCGCGGCCGCACGTGTGGTGATCTGCGCGGATACGCCGATACCAATGGCTGCAACGGCGGGAAGAAAGCTAAGAATGCGGGTAGCTAGTGCAGAATTCGAGAGAGAGGGGGGCAATTTCATGGTTAATGGGGAGTTCATTTCTTCTTGATTTTGCGGCAGCCGTTGACGGCAAGCCTCGCTTGCTGGGCTCGGGTCAACGGCGCCTGGGATTCGTCGCGCTGGTTCGAGGGAGTCGCAGCGCAAGTCGATCCTGGTGACATTTCCAAACTATTCCGCGACGTGGTTTTTCGTCATCTACGCAAGAGTAGGACAGCGAAGTAGGACATTTCTCCCAGGCCGTTGAGAAAGCGATATGGCCGCCGACGGGATCAGGTCTCCTCCTTAAGTATTTCAAAACGGTAATTTTCTCATTGCATCGCAGGAGCCGTTATGAACAATCGCCAGCCCCGCCCCCTGAACCATGAAAATTAAACGCGATTACCTGTTCTCGCGCCGGGCCGTGAAGCTCGGCTCCCTCGTGATCGCAGCGCTGGCAATTTCGGCGGTGTCCAGCTCTGCGGTTAACGTAACCACCCAGAAAAACGATAACAATCGAACCGGTCTCAACGCTAGCGAGACCGTCCTTACCACGGCAAACGTCAATCAATCGACCTTTGGGAAGTTGTTCGAAAAAAGCGTCGATGGAGACATCTATAGCCAGCCGCTCTATTTGCAGGGGCTGAGCATCGGAGGCGGAACGCATAATGTCGTTTTCGTCTCGACGATGAACAATACGCTATATGCTTTCGACGCAGACAGTGGCGGTGCCGCGGCTTATTGGACAAAGCATTTGGCCACAGCCGTTCCGCAAGGCGATGTGCAGTGCTGTTGCACCGACGTTTCCACCGTCATCGGCGTCAACTCCACGGGTGTCATCGATACCTCGACGAATACCTGGTACGTAGTGGACAAGCAGAAAAACGCCGACTCCACCTACCATCTCTTCCTGCACGCCATTGACGTGACGAATGGCAACGAGAAATTCAGCGGACCCAAGGAAATCACCGGCAGCAATGGCGGTGTTACTTTGGATCCAAAGATCAATAATCAGCGTGCCTCATTGCTTCTCCAAGGGGGCAATATCTACTTCGGCTGTGCTTCGCATAACGATTGCGGCGGCTATCATGGCTTCGTATTTGCCTACAGCGCCTCCACACTTAACCAAGTGGGCGTGTGGGCCGCGACTACCGGCAGCGGTGCAAAAGGCGGAGTGTGGAATGCCGGAGGAGGCTTGGCGGGAGACGGCACCTCGGTTTATTGCACAACCGGTAACGGCAATTTCAACGTGAATACCGGCGGCAGCGATGTGGCGATGAGTGCGGTGAGGCTCAATAGTTCCGTCGTGCGGCAGGATTTTTTCACACCACACGACTGGAGCAGCTTGAGCGGCTCTGATCTGGATCTTGCCGGAGGCGGAATCATGCTCATCCCGGGCACACAACGCCTCGTCGTGGGTGGAAAGCCCGGACGCTGGCACCTGATTAACACCACTTCGATGGGCGGTTTCAATTCCAGTGCCGATTCCTGCATCCAGACATTCATGGTCACCGATTCCGGCGAATCGCTGAATCACCTGCACGGTGGGCCGTCTTTTTTTAACAACACCCTTTATGCAGGCGGTGAAAGCGATCAGCTCAAGGCATTTAGCTGGAACGGCACCACCATCAATACCACACCGACAAGCCAGACAAGCTTTGAAGCAGTGGCGAACAGCATGCCCGGATGGCAGCATTGCGTCTCGGCCAACGGGACAAGTAACGCGATCCTCTGGACTACGCGAGTGTTCAGCGGCAATGCCAACAACGCCACCCAGCCAGGCATCATCCACGCTTTCAACGCCACGAACCTGGCCACCGAGCTCTGGAACAGCAAACAGAATTCGGCACGCGATGATCTCGGCAATTTCGCCAAGAATCCGTCGCCGACGGTAGCCAACGGCAAGGTGTATTGCCCGACCTTCTCGAATAAGCTCGTCGTTTACGGTCTGCTGGGAACCGGCACACCGCTCATCTTCGAGACGGAGAACCTCACGGTGGTGTCCACCTCAGGAGATACCCATCGCATCATCACTGATCCGGCCTTCAGCAATGGCTCGGGCACCATCCTGGATGCGAACGCCGTGGGTGATTTCGTCACCTACCTCGTGCCGGGACTTACTGCTGGAAATTACGATCTGCGTGTGGGCGTGAAGAAGCTTAACACCCGCGGCATCTGGCAAAATGCCATCGCAGCCGCTGGGGGCAGCTTCACCAATCACGGCTCGCCGATCGATGAATATGATGCGGGCACGGTGTTCACGGAAGTAGACGTGGGCGCTATCACGCTCGGGTCGAGCAGCGACAAATGGTTCAAGTTTACAGTGACAGGCCAGAATGCCTCGAGCACCGGCTTCAGCATTGCCTTCGACTATATCAAGTTGGTCCCGCAATAAGCCGACTCAACTAATCCATGTTCGGTTCGTGCCGCCGGCGATCTCGCCGGCGGCGCTCCTGAGAGCGCCTGCCTTCTTCCGGGCGAATTTCTAAGCCAAGTAACCGGCAGTGAATTCGCGCCGAAAAGCGTCGAAAGTCCCGGCTTCTATCCTCGTGCGAGCTTGCGCCATGAGATTGAGGTAGAAATGCAGATTGTGCAGCGTGACCAGGCGCAACCCGAGGATTTCCTCCGCCTTGATGAGGTGCCTCAAGTAACCACGCGTGAATTCCCGGCAGGCGGGACACTCGCAGCCTTCCTCGATCGGGCTTTTATCCATGATATACGGCGCGTTTTTCAGGCTGATCGTGCCCCGAGCCGTGAAAGCGGTTCCGTTGCGCGCGATGCGGGTAGGGAGCACGCAATCAAACATATCGATCCCTCGCGCGACCATCTCCAGCATCTGCGGGGGGGTGCCCAGGCCCATGGCATAACGCGGCTTCTCCGCCGGCAGCCAAGGCTCACTATTTTCGATCGCGGCCATCATTTCTTCTTCTGATTCCCCCACGCTCACGCCACCCACGGCGTAACCATCGAAGCCGAGTTGCACCAAGGCCTCCGCGCTTTCACGGCGCAAATCGGCAAAGGTGGCCCCCTGCACGATGCCAAATTTCATTCCGGGAGTAGGCACTTGGCGGCATTGCGCGGCCCAGCGCAAAGTGCGCTCCAGGCTTTCTGCGGCGTATTCGCGCTCGCAGGGGTGGGGGGGGCATTCGTCGAAGACCATGGCAATGTCCGATCCTAACGTTGCCTGAATCTCCATCGCCTCCCGTGGCCCGAGAAACATCGGCGACCCATCCAGGTGATTTTGAAAATGCACGCCTTCGGGCGTGATCTTGCGCAGCTTGGCTAGCGAGAAAACTTGGAAGCCTCCGGAATCGGTGAGGATCGGCCCGTTCCAGCGCATGAAGGAATGCAGACCGCCGAAATGGCGGATCACATCCAGTCCGGGACGGACAAATAAATGATAGGTATTTCCGAGAATGATTTGCGCTTTGAGGTCCCGCAATTCAGCAGGTGAAACCGCTTTGACGGTTCCCTGGGTTCCCACCGGCATGAAAATAGGAGTCTCAATCTCCCCATGAGCCGTGGTGAGCCGGCCCCGCCGAGCCTTGGTCTGTGCGTCGATTTTTAAGAGCTCAAACATGGTTTTTGGCTCAGCTCGAAGGGTGCTTAGATTTAACGCAAAGGCGCAAAGAACGCAGGATATGCAAAGAACTATTCATCACGCACTAGCATCGGACGCACCGCCCGCGGTCTTCGGCGCAGTCAGGCGGATCGCCAAAATGTAGAGCGCGCAAAACACCACTACCGCGATCACCAGCGGAATCGATTCAGCCTTGATTGCTTTGACCATGGTCTGCGGATCGTTGATCAAATCGGGATTTTCGCGGGACATCTTGTCCCCAAACCAGGCCAGCACGAGGCACCAGAGGAACGAGCCCGCGACCGTCATTGCGCTGAAAAGCCCGAAACCCATTCGCACGATTCCCGCGGGAATGGAAATGAGGTGACGAATCACCGGCAGCAATCGCGCGAAAAAAATTCCGCCCGCTTCATAGCGATGGATGAATCTTTCCGCCCGCTCGAGCTTGGCTTCGCTGAGAAAAAAGTAGTGTCCATGCCGAATGATCACCACTCGCCCGAGCCAATAGGCCAGCCAGTAGGTGATCGCCGATCCCAGCCACGAGCCAAACGTGCCCGCAAGCACCACACCCCAGAAATTCATCCCCTGACCTTGAGCCGCCCAGAAAGCCGCGGGAGGAATCACCACTTCGCTCGGGACAGGAAAGATCGAGCTTTCCATCGCCATAAGGACGATAATTCCCAAGTAGCCTCCGCTTTTTACCCAGCCAAACCAGACAGTAATGAGATGATGCAGCATTCGGCTGCTCTACAGAGCCGGATGCGAAGTGCCAAGTGCCAAGTGGGGCAACTCTGCGCTTCGTCCGATTCGAGGAACTATCCTCTACATCATCTTTACATCATCCAACGGAGGAGTAAGGCTGCCATCACAGCGCCCGCTGCGAGTTCCAGTGCCGTTTGAAGGCCGAGAAGGTCGAAATTCTTGAGGGGGCGGGGGTATTTCATAGGGATACAGGATTGAAAAGCATCGCTTGTGCCGACTTCACTCCCGTTTCGGAAAGGGAAGGACTGACGGATGTTTTCGCCGCTCTCCCGTGGCCGCTTACAGAACCTCCGTATCCACGTCGTGGAAACCGTGACCGTGCCGGATTTTATCCAGCTT
>FTBG01000093.1_pt1 | contig 15587 bp, 13 predicted proteins | sample 1639311 | NCBI WGS metagenome assembly FTBG01 (sample SAMEA3914864, study PRJEB12502) | metagenome | biome: forest; material: soil | place: USA | collected 2012-03-12 | depth 0.3 m | reverse complement strand
TGCCCAGCCTGTCCAAAAGTCGGCAGCCAATATCGTCTTCCAGCGCCCGCATGGCGTGAGAAATGGCGGACTGTGTGAGATGCAACTCGCGGGCGGTATCGGTAAAGCTGCCGGTGCGCGCGAGGATGGTAAACGCTCGAAGTTGCCTGCTGTCCAGCGGTTGCGACATGGATGAATCGAATTCATCATTGGACGCGAAAACCCGCAATTCCTTTTTCCGGGTGAAACGAGGGAATTGGCACGGATGCCGCTCCTGCCGCGAGCCTCCGCCTTTATTGATCGAGTTCTAAACACAGATGCCCAAAAAGAAATCCCTGCCCGCCGTCGCTCCACTGCATCTGGGATTTGTCGCGCTCGTGGACTCGGCGCCGCTCATCATGGCGCAGGAATTGGGTCTATTTACTAAATACGGGCTGAACGTCGTGCTTCATCGCGAGGTAGGTTGGGCGACGATTCGCGACAAAATCGTTTATGGCGAATTGCACGCGGCGCAGGCGCCGGCGGGCCTCGTCGTCGCCTCGAGTTGCGGATTGGGCACCGTACAAGTGGATTGCCTCACGGGGCTCGTGCTCAACTTGAATGGAAACGCGATCACGCTCTCGCAAGCTCTGTGGAATCGCGGCGTGCGCGATGGACGCACGCTGCGGGAAGAAATCGTCTCGTCACGGCAATTGTTAACTTTCGGAGTCGTGCATCCTTTTTCGTCGCACAATGTGCTGCTTCGCCATTGGCTGCGCACCCACAGCATTGATCCCGAGCGCGATGTGCGCATCGTCGTGGTGCCGCCGCCGCAGTTGCATGGAAACCTCAAGGCCGGCCAGCTCGACGGATATTGCGTCGGTGAACCGTGGAATTCCATGGCCATCCTCGCGCGAACCGGATGGTGCGCGGCGATCAGTGCCGAACTCGCGCCGGAACATCCGGAAAAGGTTTTAATGGTCACACGCGCCTTTGCCGAAAAATCCGAAGAGCAGCATCTCGCGCTCATCGCCGCGCTGACCGAAGGTTGCCGCTTTTGTGAAAAGCCCGAGAATCGCGAACGCATCATGGAAACACTCGCCAAGCCACGAAACGTGGGCGCGTCCATTCAGGCTTTGCGGATGAGCCTCGGAAGCACTTTTGATTTTGGAAATGGCCGTTTGGAAAAGGTTTCCAATTTTCACATCTTCGCTCAGGGAAATGCCAATGAACCGACCGAAGCCCGTGCACACTGGGTTGTAAATGGGATCAAGGACTGCGGGCTGGCGGATGACGATTCCCTTCCCGAGGAGAAAATCACGGAGTGGTTTCGAACGGATATCTACCAACAGGCTTCGGGACGACTACGGCGGACCGGCTGATTTCCCGGAGACCCTTCGAGTTTCTAAACTTCAGTTTATTCGCGAACGGGTTGCCAGTTGATCCGGCAACCAATCCTTTCGCTTAAGCAAACCGGCTTACCCGTGGATGCCGATCTCCACGTCACTCTGCCGATTCGCCTTCTGTAGTTCTTCACGCAGACCCTGGCCTTTGTGACCGCTCCACCAGAGAACGATGGGCGACGCAATGAAGATCGACGAGTAGGTTCCGACGATGATGCCGATGAGCATCGCGAAAGCGAAGTCACGCAGCACCGGACCACCAAAGAAGAAGAGCGCAGCCACCGACAGGAACGTACAACCCGAGGTGAGCAATGTACGAGACAGCGTCTCGTTAATCGACGCATTCATGATGTCCTGAATTGTGCCTTTGCGTCCGCTGCGCAGCCCTTCACGAATCCGGTCGTACACCACGATGGTATCGTTAATCGAGTAACCGGCGATGGTGAGAATAGCGCCCACCATCACGAGCGTAAGCTCATGTCCCGCCAGCGAAAACACGCCGATAGTGATGATCACGTCGTGCAGCAATGCCACCAGCGCGCCGATCGCAAACGACAGTTCAAACCGCATGGTCACGTAGATCAGGATGCCTAGCATTCCATACACAAGCGCCGTCATGGAACCTTTCATGAGTTCGCCGCCCACGATTCGACCGACGTGCTCCTTTTGATGTTCCTTGAAGCCCACATCGGGAAATACCTCCTTCAAATGCGCCTCGATCTTATCGGCCGTGTCCGACGGACAGCGAATGCTGATAAATTCCAACGCCGTGGAATGCTCTTTCTGAATCACCACATCGCCAAGATTCAGCGGCGCAACAGCTTCCCGAACCTGCGACTCGTTTACGGGTTTTTCGCTGGTCAGCATGAGCATATCGCCGCCTCTGAAATCGATGCCGAGATTCTTCGGATAGAGCAGCGCAAATCCGGCAATCGAAGCCGCGATCACCGCGAGAGAAATACTGATCCAAAGCTTCCGCTTGCCCATGAAGTTGAAATTCTTTCCCGTGGGAATGATGTGCAGCATCGAAATGCCCTTCAGCTTATTCAGATGCAGCGCCCAGGTGAACAGCGTGCGAGTCACGACCATCGCCGAAAAGACCGACGCGATGACGCCCACGGTGAGCGTAACCGCGAAGCCTTTCACCGGCCCGGTCGCTTGCCAAAATAGGATCGCCGCCGTGATCAAGGTGGTGGCGTTGGCGTCAAAGATAACGGTGAAAGCCTTGTCGTAAGCAGAGGTAATCGCGATGGCCAGCGATTTACCCGCCGCCATTTCCTCGCGCAGACGTTCGTAAATCAGCACGTTGGCATCGACGGCCAGGCCGATGGTGAGGATGACGCCGGCGATGCCCGGCAGCGTCAGCACAAAATTGAAGAGCGACATGCATCCCGCCAGAATGACGATATTTACGACCAGGCCGACGATGGCGACGAAGCCCGCAAAGCGGTAGTAGATCACCACGAAAACCAGCACAAGTAACAGTCCGCCGATACCCGCAATCACACCACTCCGGATCGAGTCGCTGCCGAGGGTTGCGGAAGCGCTGCGCTTTTCCATCAGACGCACGGGCGTCTGCAGCGGATTCTCCAGCGCGCTGGCCAAATTATGGGCCTCCTTGTCCGTAAAACTCCCCGTGATTTCCGCGGAACCCCCGAGGATCGCTTGATTGATCACCGGGGCGGAAATTACTTCGCCATCGACGACGATTGCAAATCGATTTCCAACGTTTGCTTGAGTCAGCTCACCGAACTGCTTTTCGCCTTCTTTGTTAAATTCGAGCTGTACCTCCCATCCCTTTTGACCGTAGCCGGCACGGGAATGACTCACCTTGTCGCCGGTGATATCTGGCTTCTTGTGAATCGCCAATTCATGTTCCACCGTCTTGCCGTCCCGGACGTATTTCTCTTTGACCTTGATATAATTGGGATCGGGTTCGACCTGTCCGGAAACAATGGCCTCGCTCTGCGGGCTGACGAGGCGGAACTCCAGTTTCGCCACCTTTTTCAACTGCTCTTCCGCATCGTTGGTTTTCTCCTGATCCAACCCGGGAATCTGGACCAGAATACGATCGGTTCCCTGCGGCGTAATGATCGGCTCCGACACGCCGAAGGTATCAACCCGTTTCCGAATCGCCTCTATCGCTTGCTCCACCATGCTCGTGGTGATTTCGCGCGGCTTGCCATCGTCTTCCGGAGGCGGTGCGAGCTGGATGAGGAACGACGTGCCGCCTTGCAGATCCAAACCCAGGTGAATCTTGCCCGCCGTGAGAACTTTCCCGGCAGCATCCTTGATATCAAATGGCGGATTCACCGACAGCAGGCAGAATGCGGCCAGACAGATTGTCAGCACGGTGCCTAAAATGCGCTTGGCTCGGTCGTTGTCGGTAAAGAGGTACCAGCCAAAGACAAACATGAGCAGGCAACCAATGAAAAATGTCCGCAGATTGGGATCCATCGTAAGTCGAGAGGGGAGAGTTAAGAGTCGCTAGTGAGAAAATGAAACTGCTGTGCCGGGAAGCGTCTTCAGGAATTGCCTGCCGTAACCGCGGCGGGAGCCGCGCTCGCCGGGCTGCCTTCCACGGAAGCAATCGCCGATTTATCGACTTCGATTTTCACATTGTCCGCCACCTTCAGCATAAGGGTCGGGCCGTCCTTGACGTTCGAAACAATGCCATGGATTCCGCTGTTGGTCACGACCTTGTCCCCGGTCTTCAGGCTGGAAACGAGGGTCTGGAGGTCCTTTTGACGCTTCTGCTGGGGACGAATGAGGAGAAAATAGAAGATCACCCCCATGAAGATCAGCGGATAGAACAGTTGTCCCGATGGCGGGGCTTGCGGAGTGGCAGGCGCGGCATCCGCGAGTAAGGCAAAAGCTGAATGGATCATGCTGGAAATGTGAGTAAACTGGCCGCCGGGAAACGTCCGGCGAAAAGGGCTGGAAGGTTATTCGGAGTCGGCGGTTTGTCCACGGTTTTCGTCATCCTCTCATCCTGGACATACTCATCCCTCCTCCTCTTCCTCCTCTTCCTCCTCGTCATCCTCAATAACCATTCGATCTGAGGACGAGGATGAGGAGGAGTAGAATCGCGCTTGATTCGCCCCCCTTTCCGAACGAACCCTCCTCCAGCGCCTGCCTCTCGTGAATCCGCCTCCCCTTCCTTTTGCTCCTCCCATCCAGGCATCTCCGCTTCCAAGGGAAGCGGTCTATCCTGTCCAATCCTCGACCACGGGAAAACCGGTTCTCGAAATCCGAGGCCTGCGCCGCACTTTCGGAAAAGTGCCCGCGGTGGATAGCGTCGATCTTACGGCCTATGAGGGTGAAATCTACGGCTTTCTCGGGATCAATGGCGCTGGAAAGACCACAACCATCCGGCTGATCATGGGCATCATCGCCGCGCAAGCCGGAACGATCACGCTGCTGGAAGAAACCACGCGCCGCACTTCCGTGGCGCAGAAGCGCCGCATCGGCTACGTTTCGCAGGAGCAGAATTTCTATCCGTGGATGAGTTGCCGTGCGCTCGGAAAATTCGTCGGCTCTTTTTACCCCACGTGGGACGCGGCGGAGTTTGCGCGCCTGCTCGAGATGTTTGAAATCCCGCCGGAACGCCGTTCCTCCGAGCTCTCCGGCGGCATGCGGGCCAAGCTGGCGCTGGCCCTGGCCATTGCCCCTCGACCAGCCTTGCTCATCCTCGACGAGCCGACGGCAGGCCTCGACCCTGTGGCGCGCCGGGAATTCATGCAGATCATCGTCGCGCAGGCGCGCGAGCATCGACGTACGACGTTTTTTTCTTCACATCTGATCGATGAAGTGGAGCGGTGCACCGACCGCGTGGGAATTATTCACCAGGGCAAGATGCGCTTCGAGGGACAGCTGGCGGAATTGCGGCGGCGTGTCCGCCGGCTGACCGCGGCGGTGGAAGAGCCGATGATCCTGCCGGAGCAGGCGGAGGTGTGGCGTGATGAAGAAGTGGCTGGTGTGCGCACCGTGGCCGCGAGCGCCGATCCCGCCGTCTGGGAAGCCTGGAACAAGCCCGCTTTCATTAAAACAAGTAACATGACGCTGGAGGAAATTTTCATCGCCTGCGTCGGCTCGCGGCACGTGCGGGTATGATTCGTGGATTGCTGGAAAAGGAATTCCGCCAGCACGGGGTGGCGTTCGGCTTTCTCCTGGCCGTTCCCGTGGCCGCCGATCTCTTGCTGGCTCAGAGCCACCGATTTACGCAGTTAACGGGCACCAGCCTGGAGAGTCTCCACATTACGGTTTTGTTTTTTTCCCCGCTGGTTTGTTTTCTTCTTAACCAGATCCTCATCTCCGGAGAATTCCGCAACCGTACGCAGCTTTTTCTCGAAGGATTGCCACTTCCGCGCTGGCGAATGATAGCCGTGAAATACGTTCTCGGTGCGCTCGTGGCGCTGGCGGCCATCGGGATCGCCTTCGCCGCTTCGCTTTGGAAGAGTGCCCAAAAGGACGCACTGACGTGGATGTTCAGCGGCATTCTGGCTTCTCGTTGCGTTGCCTGGACTCTCTTTGCCTTCGGCGTTTTCTTTGCCCTGGCATTCCTGGGTCGCTACCGGATTCCCATAGGAGTGCTCTCGATTCTGGGATTGATCCTCGCCGGCGAACGGGGAATTCCGGTCTCCCGGTTCTGCGCCTTCCAATTGATCGATCCGCGATTTTCGTATGAACGAATCAACTATCCCGGAGCGGAAGTCGGACAGACGCTCGCCTTCGCCGCCGGCTTTGCCGTGCTTGGCTTTTGGCTCGGACTGATGCGCGATGCCACGGTGGCCGCGTTACTTGCGGAACGCATGTCGGCGCGCGAAAGGCTGGCGCTGACTTTTGTCTGTTTTGGAGCGGTCATGGGCATGGCTTATATTTCCGCTGAACACAATAACGCCCTGCCCGTTTCCCTCCCGGGCGCTTACGAAGTGGATCGCGGTCCTGCACACGTGGCCGCAGCACCCGCGGTGGACATGCCAAGCGCCGCGGAAAATGCCGCGGCCAGACGGATCGCAGAAGCCGTCGCCACCGATCTGCAAGCGGTTGCTAGTTATCTGGGATGCTCCACCATGCCCGCGGTTTTCATCGTTCACCGGCGCGATTTCGAAAAGAATCGATTTGAAAACGGCGATCTCAAGATGACCCAGGGACTCATGGTGCGGGCAAATCTCACCGCTGCTGATTTCGATGAAAAGCTGTTGCACCGATGGATCGTGCACGAAGTCTTGATCGTCAAAAGCAGCGGGCGCGCGAATTTGGAAAAGAACTCGTGGGTTCTGGATGGTTTTCCGCTTTGGTGGGAAGAGACGCACGGAACACAACCATCCATTGCCGGGCAATCGACGCAATTGACAGAAGCGCGCGCCGCCATGCCCGGCGAGTTCTCTGTCGATTCGCTAAAGACATGGTACGGCGTGCGCAAGGCGGCCGGCAATGACAAGTCACGCGCGCTGGCCTGGAGTGGGCTGTCGCTTCTCGCCGCCAAACACGGCGCGGATGACTGCCAGCGATTCCTGGCCGCGATGCTCGGACATGACGTCTCCAAAGATGCCCGAGGCTGGTTGCGCGAAGTATTTCATCCGATGGCGGCGCAGTTTCACCGCACCACCGGTATGGAACTCAAAGCTTTCGTGGCGGAATGGCAAGCGGCCCTGAAGAGCGACCCGCCGAGCGGCGCACCAACGGCTGGCAATCCATGATCCCGGCTCTGATTTGGAAAGAACTCCGCGGCCTGAAAGCCTTTGTCTGGCTCATTGTCGGCGTCGAATCGATCGGTCTCATTTTCACACTGGCGACGGAAATGCCGGACGCCAAGCCGCTTAACCTGGGCGAACAGGCGCTGAACAGCTCCTCGTCGGTCCTCATATTTTTTGCTCTGTTACTTGGCGCCAGCCTGCTTCTCCGGGAAGCAACCGACGGCACACTGCATTTCCTGGATGGTCTTCCGATTTCGCGCTCGCGGATTTTCCTGGCAAAGATCATTGCTGGGATTCTCGTGCTCAGCCTGGTGCCTCTGCTGGAGATTGTTCCCGAATTACTTTGGGGATTGCTATCTCGCACTTCGGTGGATGCGCCGTTTCCGTGGCCCTTTGTCACAAGGCTCCTGCTCCTTTACTTGTTCGCCACAGTCTGCCTCCTCTGTGTGATTTCGGCCATGGCGTTACTTGGACGCTGGTTTGCCCTGGTCTCGGGTTTGACGGTAGTCGCGATCCTGGCCTTGCAAATGCGCGGCGTTCACTGGGTGGATTATCTTAAGCCGACGGCGCTTCTGCCGAAACAATCGGGATCACAGATTCTGCTTCCCTATCGGCACATGGCGGTCCAAGGCGGCATGGCGCTTGCCGCACTAGCCCTCGCGTGGTGGCGTTTTCAAAGCCTGGGAGCTCGCTCCCGCGATACCGCGGATCGCGCCAGCCCTTTTCTCCGTTTTGTCCTCTTGCTCACCCGCATCGCCGTGCCCGTTGTTTGGATCGTGGCTATCGTTCTTGCGGTTAGAAGTTCCGGTTTTGACCCTGAAGAATCGTCGGCTCCCGGCGGCGAATCCGCTTTTGTGAGTCAAAAGACCGAGAGCTATGAATTTCTGTTCCGCGACGGCCAGCGAAACGACGTCACACCGCTTCTCAAATATGCCGATTGGGTGCATGGCAGGGTGGCGGAGTTTTTCGGCATGCTCACGCGCAAGGATCGCATCGTCGCCGATCTCGACAGTCCCATTCCTTCGCACACGCTAGGCGTGACTAATTGGACGAAGATTCGCGTGCGCGTTTTTCCCAAGCAGACCGAGCCCGATTTTCGCCGTGTGCTCGGCCATGAAACGGCGCACGTCCTGATGCAGGAAATCGGCGGCCAGCCTTTCGTGCACGACGGAAATTCCACGCGCTTTTTCAATGAAGGCCTCGCCACTGCTGTGGAAACGAAATATTTCGATAATCCCGAACAAGTCGCAAGCCTCCATCGCTTTGGTGCAGCAGCGATTTCGCGCGGTGCAGTGCCTTTTCATTTGCTTTGCGACGACGACGCTTTGGGCAAAACACGCGATCAGACGATTGCCTACCCTTTGGGCCTGGCATTTTGCGAGGCCTTGATCAGTGTCTGCGGTGAACATGCTCCGACCCGGATCCTCGAGGAATTCAAACGCGGCCGCTTTCAAGGAAGTTTCCAAGGGGAATCGCTTTGGCGCGAAATCTTGCAGCGCTGTGGTTACTCTCTGGATTCTGTGATCTCCGCCTATGACGCGGAGCTAAGCCGATGGCAGACGGAGGAAGCCGAATATCTTAAACGGCTCCCCATGATCTCTTCGACCTCAACCAGCAATGGCGATCGTGTCGTGGTGCATCCGAAGTACACGGGCGCAGCGCCAGGCCGGCTGGTGTGCTGTGTCGAATACCCGGGAGGTATCGCGCCGGATACAAAATGGTACTACGCGGGGCCGGACGGCTCTATTTCCATTCCGCGCGCAAAGTTCACCGGTGTTACTTTTCGCTATATGATGGGCTGGTCCATAAACGGAGAGTATTGGCCCGTTTTCGGCACGTGGACGGAAGCGGCTCTTTGATCGCGCCTACACTGAATTCTTGTCTCACCGCCGAAACGAGGCTTTCATTTCGAGGTAAATCCGCTGATTCCCTCACATCCTCACAAAGCCATGCCCGGCCCTGCGCCTAAACCATTTTCTGCCGATGAGCTTGTCTCGCTCGCGCAAGACGTGATGAAACGAGCCAAATTCCCCATGCTTGCGACGATCGATGGGGATCAAGCGCGGGTGCGACCTGTTTCTCCAGTGCGGGTGGATGGGTTCACTGTGTATGTAGCCAACCTCCGCTCGTATCATAAGACGGGCGAGATTGCCGCGCAGCCAAAGGTGGAATTGTGTTACTTGGATGAAAATCACGACCAGGTGCGGATCACCGGGGTCGCGGAAGTGCTCGGCGACCGTCCGCTGCTCGAAGAAATCTGGAATACCAATCCCCTGCTCCGCCGTTATCTCGGCTCAGTGGAAAATCCCGAGCTGATCATCTATCGAATCCAGCCGGAATGCGTCCGCTTCATGCGGGAATGGGCGCTGGAATACCACGACGTGCCGGTGCCAGGTTGAGCAACTCTGCGGCGCGTGGGGTGGCATGGGCGTCTCGCCCATGGGAGGAACCCCGGGCAAGATGCCCGAGCCACGGTTACTTGTCCTTGCTTTCCTTTGCGGCGCTTTCCGTCGCCTGAAAATAGGCCTGCAACTGATCGCGGAACTCTTCCGGCCACTCGGCGGAATTGGCCGCGCCAGTCTTCTCGACGTTGCGCGAGTTCGCTTTCGTCTGGCCGACTGCCCCTTCCGCAGATTCACCGGAGAAGCTGGCTCCAGATTTGGAGTTATTCCCGCCTGGTGTCTTTGCCCGACTGGTCTGCGCCATCATCTTCTGCATCATCTGCTGCATTTTGGAGTTGGAATTTCCACCCTTCTTATCCGGCGGCACCAGCAATTCGATAATGGTTCCTTCCACACTGGCCACTTCATCGTCCGTCTTTGGCTTACGCAGATTAGTCGTGACTTCCTGCATCATGCCTTCGACAGCTTGAAGCGTTGGCTTCACCTCCTTGAATTTCGTTTTCTCTCGAATCTCATCAACCATCCAGTAGAGCTGATCCTGCTGGCCGGAAAGCTTCCGCGCATCATGCACGTGCTCAGCATCGTCTTTCTTCGATTCGAGCAAACCGGTCGCTTCGCGAATGTTATCTTCCGCCTGCGCAGCCCGTACCAGCGACACGATCAATTCCATCTGTTCAGGATCCATTTCACCATCGCCGCCCTGCGAATGGCATTCGCTTTGCAGCATGCTCGCCCAGGTATCAAGCTGATCACCCCAGCGAGTCGCTTCCGTCACGGAGCGCAAAGCTTGATTTGCCCGAACATAATCTGCCAGTTCGTTCATTGCGGAAACGACCTTTTTATCCTGCATTTCCTTTTCTACCGCTTCGTATTTCTCATTCGGCACGCGCTTGATGAACTCCGCCATATCGTTGGCGATTTTGTCCACATCTTTGATGTTATCATCCTGCTTCCCGGCGACTTGGTTAAACGTCTTTTTCAACGCTTCGCTAATCTCTTCCGGCTTCAGCCCGACGGTATCTTTCACGAGCGATTTCAACCCATCGGAAACCTGATGTTCCGCAGAGGCCGCCGCGCGCAGACGGTTATAGAAATTGCGGGCATAGAGATTCTGCGCAGTCGTATCCATCTGCTTCGACGCCTTCCGCATGGCTTCAAGCGCTTTCTGCTGTTGCTCCTGCGTTTGCGCCAGCTGTTGCTCGCGCTCGCCGGGTTGCTGGCCCGCCTGCTGCAACGATTGAGAGGCCCCTTGCATCGGCGGATCGGCTTGTTTTTCGAGCAAATCCTTGAGCTGCTGCCAATCGGCGACAGTGCCGTTGGGAATTTCCTTGTTGCGAAGCGCTTCCTTCATGACCTCACCCATTTCTTCAGTAAGTTTGCCTAGCTGGCCTTCATTCTGCCGCTCACCTGCTTCGATGCGCTTCAAATCCTCGGTGGTGCGATCCGAAGCGAGTTCCTTTTTGTTTTCCGCGACATTTTTGGTCTCATCCATCTGGCGCTCTTCATCACGGATGCGCTCTTCAAGTTGCTTGAGCACTTGATCCATTCGTTCACGCACGCGCTCGGCATGCTTTGCCGGGCTCAGCACGTACACCGTGTATTTCCAGGAGCGAACCGGCTTGCGCGCTGGAAAATAGTCGAGCGCATAGGCCGCCAGTTCCACGACGCTATCTTCAGGCACCTTTTCCAGTGCGGGCGAAAATTCCGCTTTAGCCGACAATTCTCTACGCGTGTGGTCTCCCAACGCATGGCTTGCCTCCCCTTTGGCAAGGTCTTCCTTTTTCTCGCTCAGAGACCGGCTCGTCCAGCCGAGCCATGCATCTTTCAATCCATAGTCATCCGTCGCCGTCAGATTTAACCGGAGGACTTCTTCGGGCAGAATCGCCGTCTCCGTTTCCAGCCCTTGCAATTCCACGCGCGGCTCGGCGTCTTTGGTCGCACTTACCCGCACCACGTATGGCTGCGCCGGCGTGAGGCCATAGCTATCCGCCCAGCGGAAAGCCGCCTCACCGGCGAGATCACTCACCGGCCATTCGGGCGTGGTGAAGCTGTCATTGCTCACCGCTGCGGCTGGTTCAGCTTCGCCCTTCTTCATGGCGGCATGGCCAAGCTTGCGTGTTACTTTCCCGGAAAAGCTCACTTTCCCCTGAAAACTCACTTTGCTGCCTTCCAGGAATTCCGCGGTGCTCCCAGGGATCGGCACCGTGGCATCGGGATAGCCAAGATAATCCGGCATCGTTACTTTAGCCGCGAGTTCGCGCATTTCCGGACGATGCAGAGGACGAATGTCTATCTTGTGCATGGCATCGCCCATGCGCAAAGAGAGGACGCCATCCTGCGTTTGCCCCTCGAGATGAAAAACGGCTTGTCCGTTTTCGAGACGCGCTTCCTTTGGCTCCTGCCGATTCAAACGGGCAGTCGCCGTCTGCGGTTTCCACGCGGAGTTCGCTTTTAAGCGGCAAGCGATTTCAAACGGCTCGCCGTGAGCGACAATCATTTGCGACGGCAGCGTTTCGAAGCTGGCGAAGGTATAACGATCTACTTTCTCCCAAGGCGCCAGCCAGCGCAGGAGCGCGTTACTTCCCGCCTTTGGAGCAATGATGAAAGGCAGAATTGCCATCGTGACCAGCACCACCGCCGCCAAAGCCCAGCGCCGAGCGGGGCGCACCGGCACCGCTTCCGGAAAATCAAACCGGCCCGATTCCTCCGCAACCTGACGCACCGCCGCGCGAAGCAGCCCGGGCGAGACATTGGACGGCAGATCCGACGATTCCGTGAGCTCGATAATGCCTTGCAGCCGATCGCCCAGCGTCCGGAAATGACGCTGCAGCAGTTTGGCTAACTGCGCAGGTCCCCGCCGATGCCAGAGCCAGTAACGCGCCCACCGATGAGCGATCCACGCCGGCAACAAACCGCCCGTGAGTGTGAAGATACCTCGCAGCCACTGCGGCGTATCGACAAACCGATCCATGGCAAAAAGCACCACAAACGAAGCCAGCAACCCCACGACCCCGCAGGATACCGCCGCCAGCGTCTCCATCCTTCGAAGCCGCGCCTCGTAGGCGCGAAGCTGCGTGACAAGTGAGTCCGGCAGTGAAATTGGGTCCATGACGCGGCGGTTTCAGGGACCGTAACGGATTTCCCGGAAAAGGCACGTGGTTTTCAGGATGGAGATTCCGGCGGCGGAGGGAGTTGCGCTGCCGCGCGGGTCAACTCTCAACGTCCAATCAAGGAATGGGGCGTGACCGCAAATCCGTCTGCCACCAATCTGCGGATTTCGCTCGCGCCGGCACTCGCCGCATTCCAGAAAGCCCTCGGTCTTGGGACGACTCTGCAATTGGATGTTGAGAGTTGGGAGTTGAAATCTGAGAGTTGGCCCGCGCGGCAGCGCAACCTCACACGACAGACTTAACTTTCCCAGTTTTCAATCCGCTAGCCGGGCCCCACTTGTTGAAATAGGTGTCCATCACTCCAAAAACAACTGCGCCATGCCAACCCCGCTCCTCAGGTATTTCGTGATCGCTGCTCTCGCCTTTTGCACAAGCTCTTCCTTTGCCGAAGACATTGTCCCGCGTGGTCCACTCGTCGCGATTGCCGGTTACAGTCAAACCTTGCACCCTCAGGATGGCTTGCGCGCTGTCACCGTGCTCTCGCAAAACCACATCTGGTATATTGCCGCCGGTTCGCGTGGTTACACCGTCTCCGTTCCAAAAGCGAAGGCGCAAGAAGCGCGCGTTTTATTGGCGCACGCCATCCAGGATGAAGCACTTCAAGTGAGACTGTACGCGGATGACGATGGCTTCGTCACAATCCTCAAACCTGAAGATATCTTGAATCCAAAACGGAATAAGAAATCAAAGTAACCGCTGCCGCTTCCCGCTTGAAAGTTGGCCGCGGGCAGTTGGCTGCCGAGGGTTTTCTCAAAATCCTTTACCCCTTTATAACGCACCCTCAGCCACCCGCCTCACTCCTTTCCCGCATTGAACCGCCTCAACGTCAAAACCATCTCTCCTTTTCCTGGATAACTCCCGACAGATTTCACGCAGCCAGTCTTGGGGACCTCCCAGAAATCCTCCTTGAAACTTCCATCGGTCGCTTCCTCTCGCAAGTGACAGCAGTTCTTATAGGTGACACCATTCACGGTAACATCTTCGAAGCCCACCACTGTTCCTTTGCGGGCCTTGCCATTTGATAGGTATTCCCAAGTGTGCCCCACCACCAAGGGAAGCGGGATTTCCGGTTGTTCCACCGCATCCTTCTCACCTTCGTCGATCGAATAGAAACCGCTCTCATCTTTGCGCACAAGCTTGCTCAATTCCTGAACGGGAAAACCCGCGATCTCGATTGACGTCTGAGAACGACAATAGGTCTTACCCTCTCTTTGCACCGTGTCAGTTATCTTTCTGCGCCCCGTTCCGTGGATGATCTCACCCTTCGAAGGAGTGAGCACTATATCCATCGTCCAACCAATGCCTACCCGCACAGGGAAGTAATCTTTCTGCTCAACATCGGCAGCCAGGCCAGATCCGGCCAGCCACGTGCAAAGCTGTATCGTCAGAAAAAGGCAGATAAATATCCGGCGTTTCATGGCAATTTGTATTACGGGCGATTGGAGATTTTGTTGAGCGCGAGTTCCACGCTCTTTTCTACGACCCTTTATAGTGCACGCTCAGCGTCCGAAAAACGTTCGGCTGGCTCTGCGCGGAGTAGTAGAAGAGCTCGATGGCCGTGTTGTTGATATTCCACTTGTAGCCCACGAGCGTTTCGGTGACTTCACCTTCCGGCGCGGTGCGCCGCACGATCTGCTGGCCCGCACCAAAGCGCTTTTCGATCACCCGCCGAAGCTGGCTCATGTATTCGTTGTACTTGGCTTCGTCCCAGTCGTCTTTTTGATATTGCAATTCCACTTCCACGAGCTCGCCGCGGTGAAAGTAAAAGATGGTGCGCTTTACGCCACTCTGTGAAACGAGACCATCCACATCCCAGGCATCGCGATCACCCTGAATGTGGCGCTTGCGCGTGATATTGGCCTTTGCGCCTTTGAGCAGGCGCTCCAATTGTTCCGCGGGCAGTCCCCAGGAGAGGTTGAATGGCGGCTTAATTTCATTCGTCACCGACTGCGCAAAAAGAGCCTGATTCGCGAGGAGGCAGCAGCAGCAGGTGATGAGCAGATTTCGGAGCGACGGAAACATGGAGCGGTCGCGTCAATTTCATACCGTGAAATGGCGCGAATTTACGTCCCATCGGGAGCCCGCATTGTCAATGCAGGAGAGAAGAGTGGCGGTCCATGCACGAAAAGAAATAAATAGAGTCACCAACCCATGAGCCTCCAACACTACCAGAGATTTGCGAACCTCTCACACAGCGGATGGATTCATCGCGCGAGCTACTGGAAATTCTGGTCCGGAAGGCTGATCGAGCTCCTGTCGCTCTCGAAAGCGGATCGCATTCTCGATCTCGGAGGAGGGTGCGGCGATTTAGCGCTCGCGCTCAAAAAGAGGATCCGCTTTCGCCACGAAATCGTGTGCGTCGATCCAAGCGAGGCGATGCTGGCCGTCGCAAAAGAGGCTGGATTGAAGACTATTCACGCCAAAGCCGAAGTCTTTGCGCGATCCGCTCCCCGGGCATCATTCGACCGGATCATCATGAAACAGATGATTCATCACATCCCCTCTTCAAAGCGAAATTCCCTCTATCGCGAGCTTCACGGAATTCTCGCTCCGGGTGGCCGCGTGGCAATTCTTACCATGCCGGAAACAATCCTGTATCCCATGTTCCAGGCTGCGATTGACGGCTTCGAAAAGAAACAAATCAAACACGCCAGCCTGGCGCGAGGTTTGTCTGCCTCCGGCTTTCGTGTGGAAATTCACCCATGCGATTATCCGGTGCGAATCAGTTGGGAACGTTTCGCATCGGCGGTGCGCGAACGGTTCATCAGCGATCTGCGCCCTTTCAGTGACTCAGAGATCGAGCGCGGTCTCCGTGAAATCCGCCGCCAGACAGGCGAGAAAAAGCAACTCTATTTTCACGACCGGCTTGTCGTTTTCCTCGGTTTCAAGGAAAGCTGAAGCTCTCACCTTTTTCGCCTGAACCAAGAGATCGCTCGCAGGCAGCAAGTGTTAACG
>FTBG01000540.1_pt1 | contig 15625 bp, 7 predicted proteins | sample 1639311 | NCBI WGS metagenome assembly FTBG01 (sample SAMEA3914864, study PRJEB12502) | metagenome | biome: forest; material: soil | place: USA | collected 2012-03-12 | depth 0.3 m | reverse complement strand
TGTGGCCTGGGCCCGGGGTTCCCACGGATGGAGTGGTGAGGTCCTTGGGAATGTTGCCGTCTTTGTCCTTCAGCGGGCCGGTCGGGTCGCCATTGGTCAGATAGGCTTCCAGGCCTGCGACCCGTTGTTCAAGGGTGGGTGTCGGCGCTGCAGGGGCCGCTGCTGGAGCGGCGGCGTCAGCGGGTTTGTCTTCCGCGTGCACAGCGCAGAGCTGGCAGAGCGAAATGACGATCGCGGTGAGTGTCCATTTACCAAGTATTCTCATGTCGATTTTGGGCGGCTGGGAGATGTTAGTTAGGCTTTGCTGTTGGAGTTATGCCGTGAGGGCGAAGACCCGTAACGGGACTCGCTGTACCGGCGCGCCCGGCGTTTAGCACTCGTCGTGCCATGTTGAGAAATGCGTGTGCTCCCCAGTGTGATTTGGCTTGAGTGCCAAGCGGAAATTTCGGGGCGAAAGGGGGATTGGATTAGAAAGCGACAGTCGGAAAAATCAAGGTGAGCAAGAAGTTGTCAGTACGAGCGGTACTTGATATGTAGCGGTATACGTGACATCATTGCTTTTGACCTTGGTTCATGGAGTTCCAGCACTGGTGAGCACGCAACTTGCCTTCGCTTGTCGATAAATGCCCATTTCTCATCTCGACCAAACGCCCTCTAAAAGCAGTCATGAGTTGCACGAGTGCCCGCCAGAAGCCATGGATACCACCACGCATCCTCACAAAATGAAGAACGGCAAAACCAAGGTCGTCATCGTCGAAGATCACCCCATGTTTCGGGAGCGGCTGGCGCAACTCATCGACGGAGAAAAGGATCTTCAACTTGTCGGGGAGAGCGATAACTACGAAGAGGCCGTGAAGGTGATTCGCGACGCCAAACCGGATTTGATGGTGATCGATATCACGCTCAGAGGAGGCAGCGGGCTGGTGCTGATCAATGCCTTGCGTGGCTCGGGGGTGACTGCGCCGATCCTGGTGGTGTCCATGCATGAAGAATCGCTCTACGCGGAGCGCGCCATTCGCGCGGGAGCAAACGGTTATATTACAAAGCACCGGGCGTCGAGCGAGGTACTCTCGGCGATCCGGCATGTGCTCACAGGGGAAATCTATCTTTCGGAAAAAGTAACGAGTGATCTCGCGCGGAGTCTGACGCGTTCCGGCAAATGGGGACCCAGCCGCTCGCTGGGGCGTCTGACCGAACGGGAAACCGAGGTGTTGAGATTGATCGGGCAGGGGCGTACCACACGCGAAATCGCGGAGACGCTGGGGGTGGGAGTGGCTTCAGTGGATACCTACCGCGCGCGGATCAAAGAAAAAATGAATCTTCGCAATGGGACGGAGCTGCAGCATTTTGCTATTCGCTCGCTGGCGGACGGGGGATAGGAAGAATACAGTGAGATGAACGCTCCAAACGATGACGTCGGCTACCCCGAGGCAAAGCGCTGGCTGGGATGGCTGGTTTGTCTTGGGTGATTGTATTGGCGGCTCTGCTGCTGCCGGCGCTTTCAACGCTCCGGTTGCTGATCTTTGGCGAAAACTGAGTCAGGAAAGGCCGCGCTACTTGCCTACCCGAAGCTGATTGGCGGCATCGTTTAGCTGCGCCTTCATTTCTGGATTCGAGATCAGGTCGATCCATTTTGGAAGGTCTTCCGTTCTCGTGTATTTGAGGCGGTATTGGGCCGCGGCTGTGGCAAGCAGGTCCCGCTGGGGATCGGTGGGATGGCCCTGTAGCCAAGTAACGAGCGATTGAGCGTCGCCGTTCATCCATGATTGGGCCAAACCGGCATAGGCAGCCTCTTGCTGTGCGGGTGTGAGGCGGTCGCGGTTACTGGCGAGCCAGGCTAATGTCATGTCGCGTCCGTTGTCTGCAGCTTGGTACATGAGCCTGGTCATGCTGGTCGCATCGACATAAGGTTGATCGGCGTGTGGACCAAACCAATCAAGAAGATTTTGGGTTAGATGGTTGTCCCATCCCACGGTCATTCCTTTCCGTCCGGCAATCACGGCGAAGACGTTTTCTTTATAATCCTGTGGAACGTTATTGAGGTCCTTGATTTCATTGAGAAAGTTCTCGGCTCCGTGAATTCCTTTCTGCTGAATCTCCGCGAGCATGATATTCAAAACGACGGCTGATTGAGTCGGCAGTTTCTCGTTCGCGGCAAAATCCAGAGCAGCGCGCGGATCAACTTGGGCTACCGCTTCGGCAACGTGCGCCGGCAGAATGTTAGTATTTGAACGGGGAACACCTTCGTACCACGCGATCACTTCTTTCGGATTTCGCGTAGCCCAACCACGCAGAAGGAATCCACATTCATCACTCTCCGGCCCGAATCCGTTTAAGACTTCGGGAGCGCCAACCTCGCCTATCCTTTCATAAAGAAGGTGCAGTTCTGTGGGGTCGCTTAAAAATCGGGCCTCAGTGCGCTTCTGCCGATTGATGGCGTCAAGAACACCGCGCCAGTTGTCTTTTGTGATGCTTGGAAGCAAGTCGCATATTTCCCGAAGACGGGTGATCCGGTTCGGTTGAGAGAGGGCTTGAAAAATCCGATTGCGGGCCTGCTCGCTATCCAGGATGGGAGAGCGGGCATCGCTTCCGGACACAGTATTCAAAGGTTGAGCGGCATCGGGAGAAGGCGCTGCGACAGATGGGCCGCCGTGAGTACCAGAAGATCCCGACGATTCATGGATCAAATAGCCGATGGCAAATGTAATGATGGCGACCGTTGCCCAAACGAAGTGAGGGACGAACCGGGATGGCATGGCGAGGGGAAGCATTCCAAACACCGAGGTGCACGGCAAGCGACATTCCGAAAAGCGGCATCCTGCGAGCCGCGCGGAGACGCGTGGCCGTTGATGGGGGACAGCGCGCTATTTCGGGATGAGCTTAATGTAGTCGAAGGACTCGGAGAATCCCGTGCTGCTGGCGTTCTTGCCCGTTACTTTAAACTGAAACCATTTGTCGCTCGAGCTTCCGGGCGTCCAGGTGCCGAGATCGATTTCCTCGTAAAGATCGGTGGCGGAGAATTGATCCTGTGGAGTGCCGACGTTGGAATTGCTTCCAGCGAAGTTATCGGCGCGGCCAATGGCGAGTTGCACGATGCCGCGGGTGTTGAAGGCTTTGATGCCCACGCGCACATCGTAGGAGCCCTGGCCGACGCCTTGGACGAGGTAGGTCACGTAGTCGCCAGCGGCAGTGGCGTCGAGGATTGTTCCTGCACCGGCGCTAAACTGCGGCGCGGTGATAATCCGGTGCGTATCACCGGAGCTATCTGCCACGGTGAGTGATTCGGTTTCATAGACGGCATCGGAACCATCCAACTCGAGCAGGTAAGTAACCAGCTCGGATTGTTGAGTGGAAGTGAGTGTTTGTACAGCGGCGTGGGGTGATCCGCTGGGAGCGTTGGTCGTGTTGAAGACGGAAAGCAAGTCGGGTGCGGATCCATCGTGGAGGAAAGGTGCCGAGGTCCACAGGCCTTTGAGCGTTGGGGTATCGATCCCGGCGAGCGGTCCGCCGAGGCGATGGCCGGAGCTGGGTTTGATTGTGCCGACGTCGTGGAGGACGCCGGCGGCGCTGTCCGTGAATTCACTGCCGCGATGGCAAGTATAGCATTGCAGATCGAGGAAATGCTGGCGGCCATTGAGGCCGGCTGCCGAATGGGCGCCGCTGGGACGATACGGACTCTTGGGTGGCTCGGTGAAGGTGGAGACATACGCGGCGAGAGCATCGAGATCAGCACTGATGCCGGCTTTCGGATCGCCAAGCGGTGTGTTGCGCGTGCCGGTGTTATAGTCGGTATCGCTCATGAAACCGGTGCCGCCGAAAGCATTGCGGATGTCGCCTTCGAAATCCTGGATTTCATCGAAGTTGCCGGTCCAATGCACGTGTCCCTGCAGCATGCCGGTGTGGCCGCGCAGGTCGATAGTGTTGCGCAGGCCTTCGCCGCGGTCTGTGAAATCCCAAGTGCGCCCATCGTGGTCTCCTTCGAAATGACAGCTCGCGCACATGATATAGCCTTCCGCAGCCATGCGGGTATCGGCGGCGTTGTAGAACATTTGTTTGCCGTGCAACTGCTGCGTGGTGAGCAACTCGGTAGTGACCACAGAGGTATTGGCCAGCGGAGTGATTACGGATGAAGTACCGTTAACGATCTGGCTGATATCGTAGGAAGAGACGGTGCGGTCCGTGAAGTTGAGCGCGTAGAGCTTGGTGCCGTCTGGCTTCACGCAAAGGCCGAGCGGGGCGTGGCCCGAACCGACCGTACTGAGATTGGCGCGCGTGACGGAGTCGAAGGCGATGATCTCGTTGTTTCCGAGGAAAGCGGCAAAGGTGATATCGCCGCGTGGTGAAAAGCAAACGGAGCCAAGTAACGAGTGGTTGTCCACGTCGAGGCGATTGGCGGTGGTCTCCGAATTGGCCACAAGGTCGAGCTGGCAAAGGATGGAGCGCACGGTGTTATCGTGCGTGAGAGGCTGGCCGTCGCGGAAAAGTCCCCGGGCAATGTTATCTTTCTTGGCGGGAATCCAAGCCGTCTTTCCGTCAGGGGTGATCCCGATTTGCATCAAGTAATTCGGCACGCCGCGGCCGCGGTTTTCCGCATCGGGTGTATTGTCGAAGGGCAGCGTCATGGTGCGCGTAAGCGTGAGCGCGGAAGCATTTACGTCCCAGATTTCACCCTGAGTATCGGGTGAGATGAAACGGGTGACGAGCACGCGACTGGAATCGCCGGTGATTGCCACGGAATTTGGTCCATTGCCCAGATCGAGCGTGGCAGTGACGGCTGCTGTGGTGGGGTCGAGTTTGAGGAGGGCTTCAGCACCTTGGGCGGCGACATAGGCCGCTGCTCCACTGGGTGCGAAAACGATGCCCGCAGGATCGAAGCCATAGTTAAGCGGTACGACACTGGTGACCGTGCCGCCGACGGGATCGATCATGTCGAGTTCCGAAGATTCACCGCAGACGACCCAGATTGATGTGCCGCCCGGTTTCAGCGCCAGCGAGCGCGGACGCTGTCCCACGGCGATTTCCGTTTCCTTGGCGAGCGTGATCGCGTCCACGCGGCTCACGGTATTACTATCGGGATTCACGCACCAAACCTTGTTCCGCGCGGAATCGTAAATGATCGGACTCGAGGCGACCGCAGGTGCGGTCGTCGGCGGGAAAGTAACAATGACCGTGGAGGTATTGGTAATGGTGGCGATGCCATCTGTGACGCGTGCAATCACTGTATAACGTCCCGGCGCCGTGTAGGTATGCGAGGCCGTGTTGGACGCGCTGAAGTTGGTGGTCGTGCCGTCGCCGAAGTCGAAGGCATAAGTGAGCGTCGTATTCGGATCGGGATCGCTGGCGGTGATCTGGAATTGCGCGGACGTACCGACGGTGGTGGATACCCCGGCAGTGAGACCCGATGAGCTGATGGTGGGTGGAAGATTGGCGCCAGAGGCAATGGTAGCGATTTCAGTCGCGCTCAAAACGCGATTGTAGATGCGTACATCGTCCAGCGCATCGCGGAGCGGCGAGCCTGCGTTAATCATTGCGCCGAATTGGAGCACGGCATTGTTCGCAAAATCGGTGCGAACCGTTCCTGTCGCGCCTGTGTCCACGCCTCGATAGTATAGCTTCGCGGTTCCGGCGGTACGATCGATGGTCACAGCAACGTGGCTCCATTGATCGCTGGTAATCAGGTTTGCTGCTGATCTCATGCTCGCGCTGGCCGTGCCATTGCCGGTTTCCAGAATGAGCCGGCGGTCGTTGGTTTGGTATGTATCTACAAAAAAGCGGAAGCCAGTTTGCGTTGAACCGCCGGGGCTGTTTGCAGCCAGTGTCTGGATATTGGTGGCAGCCGCCGGGATGTGGAGGCGCATCGCGATTGTAAATGCTGTGCCGAGATTAAACGTACCGACGCCAGCGAAACCGGTCGTGCCGTCGAGGCCGAGGGCAAAGGGTCCTTCGGCACTCGCGGTTGTATAGGTAGCACCGCCGTTGAGTGTCGCCGTACGACCGTTGCCAGAGGAATCTTCGGCGGTGCCGTTGAAGAGCCACTGTCCAGCCAGGCCCAGGATCATCATATCATTCAACTCATTGGCCGAAAGCTGTCGTGGGTAGATGCGCACGTCGTCCATGTTTCCGCCAAATAGAAAGCCGCCTGTGACCATGCGTCCGAGATTGATGTCAGCATTGGTATTATAATCATTGCGCGTCGCGGTGGTTGAAGTCTTGTCCACGCCATTGACGAAGAAACGCGCCGTACCGTTGGCGCGGTTGACGACGACCGCCACGTGCGTCCAGCTTCCCGGTATGATTGCATTGTTCAAAGAAGAAGCCGAACTGCCCGCGGTGCCGTTGCCGCATTCGAAAACGAGGTTTTGATTTGCCGTCTGGAAGGTATTGACGTAAAAGCGAAATCCGTTGGTGGAGTTTCCTCCGGCGGAATTAGCCGCGATCGTCTGAATATTAGTGCGGCCGGCGGCAAGCTTGATCCAGCCAGCGATGGTAAAGGTGTCGCCCACACTGATCGTTCCGGCATCCGCGTAACCGGTCGTGCCATCAAGTAACAATGAATTACTGCCTTCCTGGCGATCCGTGGAAAAAGTGGCGCCGCCGCTGGTGATGAGCGTGTGCCCATTATTTGAAGAATCGCTGAGATCATTGTTCAGGCGCCAGTGGGCGATGGTTCCGTCATTCCCGACGGGCGTGCCATTGATGGTCGCGCCGGTGGAAAAGCGCATGCTAAACGCCGTGCGCAATCCATTGCCGACTACGTCGCGGATGCCGCCTGCGGGGAGAATAACTTCGTAGGTCGTGTTGTTGAGGAGGGGAGCCGCTGGGCTGAAATTGATCATCCCCATCTGCGTGGAGTAAGTGCCAGCGATGGCCGATCCGCCGAGAGGGCGAACGATAAAAGAAGTCTGCGTGAGCGAGGTGACGTCGATCTGATCGCTCATGATGAACCCGACGCGGGAGTTCACATTCTGGTTCACAGCGTTTACGGCCGGGCTTACGAACTGGGTCGCCGGTCCCTGCGTGTCCGGAGTTTGCGCGAGAGGCACGAGCGAACACCGATCATTCGAACCATTTCCTCCCGTGATGGCCATGTTGCCCAGCGGATAAACGAAATCCGCGCCGCTCGGGAGTGTATAGGTATTCTGTACGGCTAGCGTCGTAGCGTCGAAGACGAACAATTGATTCGAGCCGGGGCAGCAGAAGCCCTGGTTTTCCTTGAAATTTACATAGCGAGGATTGCTGGGCAGATCGAGAAAACCGACCTGCACAATGTTCGAGGGATTCGAAAAGTCATAAACGCGGATGCCGCTGCCCTGCTCGCATTGATAGACACGGGTTCCGTGCACCATGGAGGTGTAAACGCTGCCACCAGTGACGACGCGATTCAGCAGGACGGGGTGCGCCGGATCGCTGATATCAAAAGTGGCAACCCCTTGAGTTTGCGATGCCGAAACCACGAGGAGATTGCCAATGGCGTGCAGCGATCCCACGGGGAAACCAATCGACGCGCCGAGATCGAAAAGGTTCAGCCGCGTGACGGAAGTGCCATTGATTTTGGCGATCTCCATTTGATTCGTGCCTGCACCGTAGCCATTTCGCGGGACGAATACATAGGGGACCTGCCCCATGTACCATACCGGATTGATGGCGCCGTTATATTTAGTGATCTGCGTGCGCGTCTCGAAATTCCACCAGCGAAAACCAGTGAGCTGCGTGCCGTCGAGAAACTTGTCATCCCAAAAGCAACCCATGTGCGGCTTGTTGCCGCTGGCGAAATTGATCGCCTGAATCAGCGTGGGAGTGCGTGGATTGGAAAAATTCCACCACGAGCCGATGGTGCGGGTAGTCGGGCTATCGGAGCCTGCGCCGATATAAAGATAACCGCGTTGAAAATCGACGAAGGTAGGTTGCTCGCCGACCGTGGCATTGGGGAAATTGAATAGCTCATGGCCGATCTCGGCAGCAGTAAAAGTGGGTTGAGTTATGCCCGGGCCGAGAGCAAGGGCGGAGCTAGTAAAACAAGCGGCGGCGGCGAGCGCCGCAGCGGTGCGTGCAAACCGGAGGATAGGATGTGTGTTGGTGTTCATGGGGGATCGTTGGGGGAAGGAAAGGAGGGGAAGAGAGAGAGTTCTGCTCAGCCCGAAGAGGGTGAGGCGAGATCGCAGGACAAAAGCCTGTCGAGCCGGGCGATGCGCCGCCGGCGCGCAGTCGGGTGACTGAGGGACACAGCCATGTTCAGGAGGGGAGGCCGGGAGAATGCTCGGTCGCCCGTAAGATGGATAGTAAAAAATAAAGCAAAATGTCGGACAGGTAACCGCGCATCCTGACGCTGCCTACTCGAAAGGGAGGTGTGAGATCCTTGAGTGCGCGGAGCGAAAGGAGCTTGATGCAGTCCTGCGATGCATGTCCCTGGCGTCATGGATAGTTTATCTGTGACGCCGGGATTTGCATCATCCCTCCCAAAACAAATTCCCCCTCATGAACACGCCGTTCGCTTTCCCGTACTCTATTAGGTGCGCCATTATCCGCACGCTCTCCATCGGTGCTATCTGCCTGGCCGGCGCAATCACCGCCAATGGGCAAACCATTGATACTATTCTTCATACCAACGGCCTTAACATTGTCGATGGACATGGTCTCAAGGTGCAGTTGCGCGGAGTGAATCTCGGCGGCTGGCTGGTGATGGAATCGTGGATGACACCCGCGGATTCTTCGGGATTGCCAGACGAATATAGCATTATCTCCAAACTAGATAACCGCTTCGGTGTGACCACCGAGCAAAGCCTGATTCGCACCTATCGCCAGAGCTGGATGACGACACAGGATCTTGATAACATCAAAGCGCAGGGGTTGAACGTGGTGCGCGTTCCGGTGTGGTGGGGAGATTTCTACACGCTCGCGGGCGCCTGGCGGTCCGATGCTTTCGATTTGCTGGACTGGCTGGTGAGCGAAGCCTCCGCCCGCGGCATTTATACCATCATCGACATGCACGGCGTTTTTGGAGGGCAGAGCACTTCGGATGACACAGGCCGCTCGGGGCAAAATCAGTATTGGGGAAACAGCAGCAATCAATCGAAGACGGCAACGATGTGGTCGAACATCGCCGCGCATTTCAACGGCAATCCGGGCATTGCTGGATACGACCTGCTCAACGAGCCCTCCGGGACACCCAATACGCAAGCCGTCTGGACTGCGCTCGGCAGTCTCTATAGCACCGTGCGCGCAGTCGATGCGGATCACATTGTGATCATGGAAGGCACCTTTGGAAGCTGGAACTGGAGCATGCTACCGAGCCCTTCCTCGCAAGGCTGGTCCAATGTGGTTTATGAAATGCACGAGTATCAATGGTCAGGAACGACCAGCGCAGTGGAAAGCGGCGCCGACAATCAAGTAAACGACTTTAACAACCACAAGTCGTGGAACGTGCCCGCCTATATCGGAGAGTTTAACGGCTTCAGTTCCGGCACCGCCGGATGGCAGTACGTGATCAACGATTTTAACCACGACAACATGAACTGGTCCCCATGGAGCTATAAATCCAGCAACGGGAGCGGCACGAATAGCTGGGGGCTGTACAACCGGAAGAGCTCGCCTCCGCCGACACCCAATATCCAGAGCGATTCCTCGGCGACAATCTCCAGCGACTGGTCGCAATGGACCACGGCAAACGCTTTTGCCATCAATTCACAGATCAGTGGAGTGATTCGCGGGTTCACGCTCTACGAGGCGGAAAATCTCGCCGTGGCGCAGATCAGCGCCGGATTTACGGAGCGCATATTAGACGATGCTGGTTTCAGCGGGGGCGAGGGCGGAATCCTCGACGCGACGGCCACGGGGAATTTCCTCACCTACACCGTTCCCAATGTCTCCGCGCAAACATACGACGTGCGGGTCGCTATCAAAAGGTACAACAACCGCGGTATCTCCCAGCTCGGCATCGCACCTGCCGGCGGCACGAGCTTTACCAATGTCAGCACGGCTCAGGACCAATACTCTGCGACGGCGGATTTTGCAGAGATCGACCTCGGCAACTGGACCCCGGGCACCACCAGCGACAAGTGGTTCAAATTCTCCGTCACCGGTAAAAATGCGGCGAGCAGCAACTACTCGGAATGCTTCGATTACATCCGGCTGATCCCGCAGTAAGCCCAAAGACGAAGAAAAAAGCACATTTTGTGGCATGAAAAGACGTTTTGACTTGCGCTCCGTGTGCCATTCGGCGACGAGCAGAATGTTCACCCCATCGTCGAATCCATGTCGATTTCCATTGCCTCTACCCATTTGTCGCGGCCAGCACTACAGGGTATTCGCCGACGGATTTCTGAGCCGGGGGTACGGGCCAAGCTTCGGAAGTATATTCAAAATCCGGTGCCATGAACAAATCTGTCGTCTCCCTGATTTTCTGCATCATCGCCTTTGCGGCAATGGCAGGGGACGTCCACAAGCGCAAGGCCGCACCCGTAGTCGAGACACCAAGCAGAGCTTCCCAGCCGATTGCCGCCAATAAGGAACCGGATGCCGACTCGCTGAAGGCGGCTAAATCGATGACCGAGCCAGAGGTGCGGACGGAATTGAAGTGGCGGAAAAAGCGTCTGAAGGATGAGGAGGGAACGCTGAAGCACATGTTTGCCAGCCGGGATTTTACAGGAGGGACGGCAGTGTTGCGATCCACGGCCCTGGATCGGAAGCGGGTTTCGCGGCTGGAGAAGCGGCTGGATGACTTGAAAGGGAATACGGGGTCACCAGGAAAAGGAGAGGTGACTGTGGAGACAGCCTCGACGCGGTAGGGGGAAACTCTCAGATTCATCCGGCTTCGTGGAGGCTACGCCGGGACAAGACTGCCAACTGCCAATGCTCAATCTCGCGGTGGCGCGGTAAAGTGAGCGGGATAGACGATTTGCAGTGAAATGCCATTTCGGAGCATTCGAGCGTGCATGTGTTCAATTCTCGTTGGGTCGCGTCGTATTCGGTGTTAGAAAATAAGCGCTCCCCGCATGGACCACCTCTCCAAACCCCCAACTCCACTGCAGCGGTGTGTTGCATGGGGATGGATGATCATCTCTCTGTGGCTTTTTCATGTGGGCTTGCCTGGCGTCGAAGCGTCGGCAAAGCGCGAGGATCGTGTGACGAAGGCCCGGAGTGACGGAAAGGCGGCTTTTGAAAAAGGGGCCTTTGAGCAAGCTGCGGCCCAATGGAAACTGGTGGTGGATTTGGAACGTCACGAAAAGGATCAGGCGGGACTTGTCGATAGTCTTATCGATTTAGGGTCGGCATACCACGCCATGGGACAACATCGCCGGGCGGTGGATGCTTTGCTGGAGGCGCGAGATCTTGCGGAAAAACGGCATGATCGCCCGCGCCAGATCGCCGCACTGAATCTGCTCGGCACAGTCCGCACCTTTTCTCATGAAGCGGAATTTGCCAGAGGCCACTTCGATGAAGCGCTGAAGCTGGCGCGACAGACTGGGGATCGCGTGGCGCAGGCTTCGGTGCAAAATAATCTCGGGATCCTCCTGGCGGGACAGGGGAGCTATCCCGAAGCGATGGCAGCTTATCGAGAAGCGGCGGAACTAGCTGCCGATCCGGTGCTGGTGGCGAAGGCCAAGGCCAACCTGGCTGAGACGTCCGTGCAGGCTGCGGATTTCGCGCACGCGGCGGAACTGAATGAAAGTGCGCTGGCCGCTGCGGCGCATTTGCCGGATTCGCACGACAAGGCATTCTGTCTCACGCGCGGCGGGAAGACTTGGGAGTTGATTTTTGAACAAGATCCCGCGCACGAACAAAAGCATCGCGCCCAGGCTTTGCAGGCTTATGAAGATGCGGCACGCGCGGCGGAAGCGGTGAACGACCCTCGCGCTCTGGCCTATGCGCTCGGCTATTCCGGGCATCTCTACGAGCAGGAAAAGAAGTACGACACGGCGATGAAACTGACGCGCCGGGCGGCTTTTCTCGCGCAGCAGGCGCAATCGCCGGATTCGCTTTACTTGTGGGAATGGCAGACGGGCCGCATTGATAGCGCGGAGAACCGCCGCGATGACGCCGTGGCCGATTACCACCGTGCCGTTCATAATCTCGATTTAATTCGCAACGACCTCTCTTCGCATCTCGGCAACGCCAATGCGCGTTCCTCGTTTCGCCAGGCGGCAGGTTCGGTTTATTTCGAACTGGCTGATCTGCTCCTGCAGCGTGCGGATGGAATGCATGACGAGAAAGAGATCGAGCGCTGCATGAAAGAAGCGCGTGATACTTGTGAGACGCTAAAATCGGTGGAGTTGGAAGACTATTTTCAGGACGACTGCGTCAATCTCCTGCGCACGAAGACCAAAGGTGTGGAAGCGGTTTCACCCACCGCCGCAATTATTTATTTGATCCCGTTGAAAGGTCGGACGGAGATTTTGGTGAGCATCGGCCCGAAACTCGAACGTGTGAAAGCGAGTGTTGGCGCTGAGGAACTAACCGGGACCGTGCACGCGTTTCGTGTGCATCTGGAGACGCGCGCGACGGATGAATATTTTGCGGAAGCGGCGCAGATTTATAATTGGCTGATTCGCCCGCTCGACGCGCTTCTGGAGAAGAGCAAGATTGACACGCTGGTCTTTGTCCCTGATGGCGCGTTGCGGACGATTCCGATGGCGGCACTTTATGATGGGGAGAAGTTTCTCATCCAGAAGTACGCCATCGCTATCACGCCGGGGCTTACCTTGATGGAACCCAAGCCAATCAAGCGCACCAACATAGCGATGCTGGCCAATGGACTCACCGAAGCGGTGCAGCGCGAAGGCCAGTCTTTTCCCGCGCTGCCCAATGTGAAAGACGAGATTGCCACGCTGCATAAGCTCTACGGAGGCACAACGCTCATGAATAGCGATTTTCGTGTGGCAAATGTGGAGAAGGCTTTTGCGGGCCAGCCGTTTTCGGTGGTGCACATCGCGTCGCACGGCGAGTTCAGCGGCGATGTGCGCAAGACCTTCGTGCTTACTTATGATGGCGTGCTCACGCTGGACGGGCTGGAGCATTTGATTCGTCCCAGCCAGCTTCGTGAGCAACCGCTGGAGTTGCTTTCCCTCAGTGCTTGTGAGACGGCGGCGGGCGATGATCGCGCAGCGCTGGGGCTGGCGGGTGTGGCGGTGAAGGCGGGTGCCCGGAGCGCCTTTGCTACGCTCTGGTGTGTGAACGACGTTGCGTCGAATGCCTTGATTGCCGATTTTTACGGTGGCTTGCAGAAAGACTCGGAGCTTTCCAAGGCCAAGGCCTTGCAGCGAGCGCAGGTCAAACTGCTGTCACAGCCGCTCACCAGCCACCCTTGCTATTGGGCGCCTTACTTGATTATTGGGAACTGGCTCTAGCATGATGGATTCGATGTTTGTGATTCCTCTTTCTTTGCGTCCTTTGCGCCTTTGCACTAAAATTGGCCTTCGTTCGAGCAGAGAGGGATATTTAACGCAAAGGCGCAAAGGACGCAAAGATCGCAAAGAGATTGAGAGAGGGGAAAGGCGCGGCGTGGTGAACAGTGAACAAGGCTTAACTTGCCCGCGAAGAGATCAGTATTTTCTGGGAGGTTTGTCATGAAACGCTGGCTGAAACGGCCCTCTGTGGTGGCGATGCTTATTGCGCTAGTGGTATACGGCATTGTCTCCCTCGTGCAATCCCTGGGCTTTCTCGAAAAATGGGAGCTCCAGGTCTATGATATCATGCTGCGCGCGAGGCATGATCCGAAGGTAAATGATCCGCGAATCGTGCTGGTGGGGATTGATGAAGATGACATTCACTGGAAGGACTACCCGGTTCGAGATGGTTTGATGGCTAAGTTACTTGATAAAATCCTGAAAGCAGAGCCTTGCGCGGTCGGTGTGGATATTTATCGAGATTTACCAGAACCGCGAGATGGCTCGGAGCGCAAGCCACTGGCGGAGTTATTCGATCGTGAGGAGAAATTGGTTGTAATATATAACTTGCCAGGACCCGATCTGGTTCAACCGCCTCCGGAACTAATGGGGCCGGAGAGCGAATTTAATATCGCCTTCAATGATTCATTTCCGCCCGATTCGCGAGGGATGGTTCGCCGTTTATTATTGGAGGCCACGCTAAACAACGAAAAGGGCGAACCGGAATTCAAGTACGCGCTCTCTTTTAACCTGGCCATGCGATACGTTGCTGTCGAGGCGGCGAAGAGAGGACTCGACGGGACCCCGCATTTCTTGGGTTCATCATTTAAGCTGGGAAAGGCCACTTTTTCAAAGCTCCACCCAAATGACGGTGGCTACCATCATTTGGATGCCGGGGGAATTCAGATCATGATGGATTTCAAGTCGCCCGCGCTGTTTGATACCTATTCCATGCGGGACGTGATCGAAGGCAAAATCCCCGCCACTGTCTTTCGTGATCGAATTGTGCTGGTGGGAACGACGTGTCCAAGCATCAAGGACTATTTAACGACCCCATTGAAGGGGGACCAGGAGCAATACGGAGTCGCTATTCACGCGCAGGCTGTCAATCAACTTTTGCGTGCGGCGCTTGATGGAGATCCGACGACCCGCGTTCTCTCCCAGTGGCAACAACGTGTCTGGTCATTCCTCTGGGCCGTCCTCGGGGGGGGCGTCGGATATGCGCTGTTTCGCTGGCCTAAAGCGTCCGTATTAGCCATATTTGGAGGTGCCGCCGCGTTGGTTGGTGTTACTTGGATTGCATTTCTCAAGATCTGGTGGCTTCCCGCTGTTGACCCCGCGTTGAATTACTCGCTGGCCGCTCTCGGGACATTTGCCTTTGTCCACGTGCTGGAGCGAAGACAGCGCTCCGAGTTGATGCAAATCTTCTCGCGTCACGTCTCCGAGGAAGTGGCCAAGCACATCTGGGCGGAGCGCGAGACCTTCATGGATGGCAACCGTCCGCGCTCGCGTAAAGTAACGGCCACCGTGCTCTTCACGGATTTTGTGGGCTTTTCCTCCGTCTCGGAAAAAATCGGTGATCCCTCGGTGCTCATGGAATGGTTAAACAACGGAATGGAGCATCTCACTCAAGAGGTGCTGGTGCGCGATGGGATCGTAAACAAATATATCGGCGACGCGATCATGGCGGTCTTTGGCGTGCCAGTGCCGCGGCGTACGGAGGAGGAATTGTCCACCGATGCCACGAACGCGGTGCGCTGCGCACTGGCCATGGGGGCGACCCTGGAGAAATTAAACGCTCAGTGGCGGGTAGAGGGGCGCCACGAAATCGGTATGCGCATCGGCATTTACACGGGCTCGCTGGTCGTAGGGTACATGGGAAGCGCCAAGCGGCTCGAGTTCACGGTGATCGGTGATACCGTGAACACCGCCTCCCGTCTGGAGAGCACGGGGAAAGATGAGATTTTGCCGCCTCCGGGCTCCTGTTGCCGCATTTTAATTGGCGAATCGACTCACAAGCTTTTGGGTGACCGTTTTGAGACGGAATACGTTGGCGAAGAGCATCTTAAGGGGAAAGCCAACACGGTGAGTGTGTACCGGGTAGTCCGAGAAAAACAACCTTCCCTCGCAAGTTCCAATCCGCTGAGCGTATAAAGCAGTACCACACATGAAAACCACGCCGTCTCCCACGGTAGTCGTTCTTTCCCTCACCGTTGCGGGCGCGCTGCTCGCTTCCGCGCAGG
>FTBG01000306.1_pt1 | contig 15693 bp, 5 predicted proteins | sample 1639311 | NCBI WGS metagenome assembly FTBG01 (sample SAMEA3914864, study PRJEB12502) | metagenome | biome: forest; material: soil | place: USA | collected 2012-03-12 | depth 0.3 m | reverse complement strand
GAAAACCAGAACATGCCGGGCTTCATCACCCTGGGCGGCAATCCCGAGTGGCGTCAGTCTTCCTTCCTGCCGGGCATCTACCAGGGATGCGATGTCAACTATCACCAAGGGATGGCTCTCGATGAGGTGCTGCTCAATATCCGCAGCCAGTTTTCGCCGCAGGATCGCCAGCGCCGCCAGCTCGATTTCGTCAAGAAATTGAACGAAACCCACGCTTCGACTTTGCAGCACGACGCTCAACTTGAAGCGCGGATTCAATCGTTTGAAATCGCCTTTAAGATGCAGACGGAGGCAACCGACGCCTTCGACATCAGCAAAGAACCCGAAGACGTGAAGAATCTTTACGGCAAGAGCGATATGGGCTCGCGCATGCTCGTCGCCCGCCGCCTCGTGGAACGCGGCGTGCGTTTCGTCCAGGTCTCGGCCGGGGGATGGGATCACCACGGTGATCTCGAAAGAAGCCTGCGCGCCCGTGCGGGTGACGTCGATGGTCCGGCAGCAGGTCTGCTCAAGGACCTCAAGCAGCGCGGGCTGCTGGATTCCACGCTTGTGATCTGGGGTGGGGAATTCGGACGCACCGTCACCAAGGACCGCAATGGCAACGCCACGCCGGGTCGTGACCACAATGGCCGTGCGATGTGCTGCTGGCTAGCCGGTGGCGGCATCAAAGGTGGTACCACCTACGGCTCGACCGATGAATTCGGGGCGCGCGCCGTGGAAAACAAGGTCCACATCCACGACTTGCACGCTACAATCCTCGCGGCTCTCGGCTTTGACCATACGAAGCTCACCTTCCGCTACAACGGCCGCGATTTCCGTCTCACGGACAACTTTGGCAACGTCGTCAAAGACGTGATCGCATGAAGCGGTCCCACCTGCTTCTGCTCGCTGCCTTGGCCACATCGCGTGCTGCGGTGGCCGAGGATCTCACCCCGGATCAAAAGCAATTCTTCGAGGGCAAGATTCGGCCGCTCCTGTCGGAAAAGTGCTATAAATGCCATTCTGCAGAGGCCGGTAAATCCAAGGGTGGCCTGACGCTCGACACCAAGGAAGCCACACTCAAGGGCGGTGAAAACGGCCCGGCGGTAAAGCCAGGTGACCTCGAGCACAGCCTGATGCTCACCGCGATCTCGTATAAGGATTCAGACCTGCAGATGCCGCCGAAGGGCGAGAAGCTAAGCGACGCGGAGATCGCCGATCTCACCCAATGGGTGAAAATGGGCGCTCCCGATCCTCGCACAGGTGCGGCAGTCAAAGGAAAGCTTTCCGGGCTCACCGATAAAGCGCGCGCTCACTGGGCGTATCAACCTGTGGTGAAGCCGGAGATTCCGGCACCGAAGAATCGCGGCTGGTGCACGACCCAGATCGACGCCTTTATCGCTTCGAAGCTGGAATCGAAAAACATGGTGCCGGGGCCGTTGTTGATGTCAAGTAACGTGGATAAAGCGACGCTGCTGCGCCGCGCCACTTACGATCTGACAGGGCTGCCGCCTACGGTGGAGGAGATCGACGCTTTCCTGCGCGATGAAGCGCCGGACGCCTTCGCCAAAGTCGTCGACCGTTTGCTGGCCAGCCCTGCCTACGGAGAGCGCTGGGGCCGTTTCTGGCTGGATAGCGCACGGTATGCCGATACGACGGGAGTGCGTGGAGGAAATAACAATGATGACTACCGGCTGCCGTATGCGTGGACTTATCGCGATTGGGTGATCAAAGCATTTAACGACGATCTGCCTTACGACCAATTCATTCTCCAGCAATTGGCCGCGGATAAGCTGCCAAACAACGCATCAAGTAACCTGGCGGCTCTGGGCTTCCTCACAGTGGGTGAGCGTTTCCAGAATCAGAACGATATCATTAACGATCGCATCGACACGGTGAGCAAGGGTTTCCTCGCGATGACTGTCGCTTGTGCACGCTGCCACGATCACATGTTTGATCCCATTCCGACCAAGGATTACTATGCCTTGCACGGAATCTTCTCCAGCATCTCCGAACCCAAGGAAGAGCCGATCATCAAGGACGTGGATGCCAAGGCGAAGGCCGACTTTCAGAAGAAGCTCGACGTGATCGAGGATGAGAACCGCGAAAAGTACTACAAGGTAGTGGAAGACTTCACTGCGTCGTTCAGGCAGAAAGCAGCTTCCTATATTCTTGTGGCTCACTTGGGCCGCAGAGATTCCAGCGAGGAGAATCAGCAAAAGGCAGACAAAATTGCTGACGATGAAAAGTTGGATCGCGTGGTGGTCAATGAAGTGCGCAATCGGTTGACCAATCGCGATCACGATATTTTCGGCCCCTTCGCTCGCTTCCTCCAGGGCGGCGATAGCTGGAAAACCATCGCGGCACAGATCGCGAAGGATAAGCGATATAACCCGCTCGTGGCTGCTGCTTTCAAGGACACGGAACCCAAGACGTTTGAAGATATCGCGGCGATCTACGGTAAGGTATTTGCTAGCATCGACAGCAAAGCCGCGGGAGTGATTAAGGCTTTTGCTGATGCGAAAACGGCGCCTGCCGGAGCCGCAAAATCCGCCGGCAACGTCGATCCAAAAGGCACCGGTATGATGATGGCCGAAATGAAGGCCGACACCATGATGATGGGAATGATGTCCGGTGGTGGAAACGACGGTAAAGCGGCCTCGATCAGTGGATTAGATCCAGCGGTGGTTCGCCTTGCGGTGGCTCCGCTTCATATCGAGCCGGCGTACACGTTGAGCACCGATACGCTGCGTGCGATCGTGCGGGGCTGGCCAAACCAACTGCAAGGCCGCGGCAAGTTTAACTTTGCCAAAGTCAACGAACTCCTCTTAACCGATCCCGGTGTGCCGGAACGCGCCATGGTGGTAGTGGATAAGCCCAATCCGCAGAACTCGCCCGTCTTCATTCGAGGGCAAGCGGAGACACGCGGCGAGGTCGTTCCGCGGCATTTCCTGGAGGTGCTTTCCAACGGGAAACCGCAGCCGTTCAAGCAAGGCAGTGGCCGCTTGGAATTGGCACAGGCCATTGCCAGCAAGAGCAACCCACTGACTGCACGCGTGATCGTGAACCGCCTATGGATGCACCACTTTGGCCAGGGATTCGTCCGCACGCTGGACGATCTCGGGACGCAAAGCGAAACGCCGAGCCATCAGGAACTGCTCGACTATCTCTCTTGGTGGCTGATGGATCAAAACTGGGATATCAAGAAGCTCCACAAGCTGATCATGCTCTCCAGCGTGTACCGCGAAAAGAGCGACACCAATCGACAATTTGAAACGGTCGATCCAGAGAATCGAATGCTGTGGCGGGCGAATGTTCGCCGGCTCGACTTCGAGGCGATGCGTGACTCCCTTCTGGTGATGGCAGGCAAGCTCGACAGGTCCATGGGCGGCAAGCCAGTGAACCTCACAGACGAGCCATATTCTCATCGTCGTTCGGTTTATGGTTATATCGATCGGGGCAATCTGCCGGAATTGATGTCGAATTTCGACTTCTCCAATCCGGATATGCCGAATAGCTCGCGCACAAGCACCATTGTCCCACAACAGGCGCTCTTCCTCATGAATAGCCCGATGGTGCTGGATGTTGTGGAGAATATTGTCCAGCGGAAGGAATTCCAGGAAGCCGGAAATCCACTCCGGCGAATGGAGTCGCTGCTCAAGATCGTCTATCAACGCACCGCCAAGGGTAAGAGTGGCAACGGTCCCGCAGAATCGGAGGCGATCTTCCAATTCCTGCAAACGGAAGCCAAGGACCAGCCGGACGTTGTTAAGTCGATGAAGGACATCACCGCCAAGGCGGAAGATCAGGCCAAGAAACGTGCAATGGATCGCGCCAAGAGCGATAGCGGGACCAAAGCCATTCAAAATGAAGGCGATATCGTCGAACGCAAACCGCTCGATCCCTGGGCGACCCTTGCCCAGACGCTGCTGATGTCAAACGAGGCGGCCTACATAAACTAGTCTCTCCGCGAAACCACCGGCATAAGAAATCGTTTGCGCCGGCGGCGACGCGGATGTGTTGCTGATCGCGCGTGTAATTGGAGGTTGAGAGTTAAGGGTGGAAAGTTGAGAGTTGGCTTAATTAGCCAATTCTCTGGAGCGCTTGCCTATGCGCTTAATCCTCGAACCATGCTTTCAAGTGCAGCACCTTGCGATCCTTTCCAGACGGCGATGGAGCATCATCGCACGGGTCGCATAGCCGCTGCAGAAAAGTGCTGCCGGGAGATACTCTCCCGGAATCCTGCAAACGCGGATGCGCTTCACCTTCTCGGAATCATTGCGTTACAATCGGGACGAATCGATGTCGCACTTGGACTGTTCCACCGTGCAGTTCAGGCACGCCCGGTTGAAGCGAATTTCCACGGCAATCTTGGGCGGGCTCTTTGGTTGAGCGGTAACCGGAATGGCTCGATTGCCGCATTTCGCCGCGCCGCGGAATTGCGTCCTGCGGACGCAAATCGGCAAATTGACTTGGCTAACGCGATTATGGAAGCCGGGGAGGCTGCGGTGGCGATCGTGCAGTGCCGTCAAGCGCTGGCCATTCATCCACGGAATCCGGAGCTTCTCTATTTGCTCGCGTGTGCGCTCCTGCAAAACGGCGACACCGACGAAGCGATCCCTACTTATCGAGCTGTTTTGCAGGTCGATCCGCATCACGGAAGGGCGCAGAATAATCTCGGAAACTTGCTTTTCTCCTGCGGACAGGTCGAGGATGCCGTTACTTTATACCGAGGCGCAATCGATGCTGATCCGAGTAACGTTTCAGCCTACAGCAACCTGGGCAATGCCTTGGTGCATCAAGGCAAACACAAGGAAGCCGTCGACTGTTTGCATAAAGCAGTTGCGCTCGATCCAAATTCGGCTGCAGCTCATTTCAATCTGGGCAACGCGTGCTACGCGCTGGGAGAGTTTGCTCAGGCGCGTTCCGCCTATGAGGAAGCCGTTCGACTCGATCCACAAAATGCGGAAGCATGGAACGGATTGGGCAATATGTGGGAATTTGCGGGGGAATTTGAAGCAGCGGAGGCGGCCTACGGAAAAGCATTTAGTTTAAATCCGGAGAATCCTGCATTTTTGAATAACCTGGGAAATGCGTTCAAATATCGCGGCGCATTGGACCAGGCGCTGCATTATTTCCGGCGAGCTGTCGCCTTGAGGCCAGATTTGGCGATATATCACAGCAATTTGGTATATGCGCTGGCATTCCATCCTGACTTCGATTCGGCTGCAATTCTTGCAGAAGCAAGGCACTGGGAAGATCGACACGCTGCACCACTGCGCCGATACGTGGTGACATCTCGGAATGACCCCTCACCGGACCGCAAACTCCGAATTGGATTCGTTTCACCGAATTTTGCCGAGCACGTGGTCGGCGCCAACATCCTCTCCTTTCTAAAGGAACATGATAGGAATAGTTACGCGATTCACGGTTACTTTAATGCCCAGCGTTCTGACGCCAGGACGGAGCAAATTCGCTCGTTGTTTGACGGTTGGCAGAATATCTTCGACCTTTCGGATGAGCTGGCGGCCGATGCCATTCGTGCGGATCGCATCGACATCCTTGTGGATTTGACGTTGCACATGGCATGCAATCGCCTGCTGGTTTTTGCGCGCAAGCCGGCCCCTGTGCAGGCGACGTATCTTGGATACTGTGGAACCACGGGCCTGAAGGCGATTGACTACCGAGTGAGCGATCCTTATTTCGATCCGCCCGGCAGTGATCTCACGTGCTATAGCGAGAAAACAATCCGGTTGCCCCGCTCCTACTGGTGCTATGAACCGCTGGGGCCGGTGCCGGAAGTGAATGCCTTGCCTGCTGGAAAAGAGGGACATGTTACTTTTGGTTGCTTGAATAACTTTGCCAAGGTTTCGCGCCCCACCTTGGATCTATGGATGGAAATCCTGAGGCGCGTACCGCGTGCCCGGCTCCTCCTCCACGCGCCGGTCGGGCGTGCGAGAGATGGCATCGTGGACCGATTTCGCGGGAAAGGGATTGCCGCCGAGCGGGTCGAATTTGTGAGCAGGCAATCGTGGGATGAATATCTGCGTACACTGCAGCGTCTGGATATCGCTCTGGACCCATTTCCGCACGCGGGTGGCATTTCAAGCTGTGACGCAATCTGGATGGGAGTGCCGATAGTAACGCTGAATGGGAGAACTGCTCTCGGGCGTGCGGGGGTAAGCATTCTATCCAATATCGGACTTCACGAGTTGATCGCGAACGACTCGGCGCAGTACGTCGAGATCGCGGCCACGCTTGCCGGCAATTTGTATCGGCTGTCCGAATTGCGAGGTAATTTGCGCAGCATGATGGAGCGTTCGCCGCTGCGCGACGCGCCGGGCCATGCGCGAGATCTGGAGGCCGCCTTCCGGGAAATGTGGCACGCATGGTGTTCGGGTCGTTACTGAGGACGTAAAGGCGGCTCCCGCGGGATGCGCGCAGAGGGGCACAGAATTACGTTATTTTAAACGATGACCAGCAAGCCATGGTATAAGGACGCCATTATCTACGAGGTGCACGTGAAGTCGTTCTTCGACAGCAACGGCGACGGCATCGGGGATTTTCCCGGAATGATCGAAAAGATCGATTATTTCACGGAACTCGGGGTCACGGCGATCTGGCTGCTGCCATTTTACCCATCGCCACTGCGGGACGATGGCTACGACATTTCAGATTACACTTCGGTTAATCCGTCCTACGGGACCTTGGAGGACTTCAAGGAGTTCCTCAATGCGGCACACCAGCGGGGGCTCAAAGTCATTACGGAGTTAGTCATCAATCACACTTCCGATCAGCATCCGTGGTTTCAACGCGCGCGCCGCGCACCGGCCGACTCTCCCGAACGCGCGTTCTACGTTTGGAGTGAGACTCCCAATCGGTACCAGGAGGCGCGCATCATTTTTAAAGACTTCGAGCCCTCAAATTGGTCATGGGACCCGGTGGCGAAGGCCTACTATTGGCACCGATTTTTCAGCCATCAGCCGGATTTGAATTTCGACAATCCGGAGGTTCATAAGGCGGTATTCAAAGCGCTCGATTTTTGGCTGGAGATGGGTGTCGACGCGATGCGTCTGGACGCCGTGCCGTATCTCTATGAGCGCGAGGGTGGTAATTGCGAAAATCTGCATGAGACGCATGCCTTTTTGAAAAAGCTGCGCCGTCATGTGGATGATAACTATAAAGATCGCATGCTCCTCGCCGAGGCCAATCAGTGGCCGGAGGAAGCGGCTGCTTACTTCGGAGACGGTGACGAGTGTCACATGAATTTTCATTTCCCGATCATGCCGCGGCTATTTATGTCGCTGCAGATGGAGGATCGCTTTCCGATCGTGGACATCCTTGAGCAGACACCGGCGATTCCCAACGCCTGCCAGTGGGCTATTTTTTTGCGAAACCACGATGAGCTTACGCTCGAAATGGTGACGGACGAAGAGCGAGACTACATGTACCGGGTTTATGCCAATGATCCTCGGGCCAGGATCAATCTAGGCATCCGGCGCCGGCTCGCGCCGTTGTTAGCAAACAATCGCCGTCGCATTGAATTGATTAACGCGCTGCTCTTTTCCCTGCCAGGTACACCCATTGTTTACTATGGCGACGAGATCGGCATGGGAGATAACTTTTACTTGGGAGATCGCAATGGAGTGCGCACGCCGATGCAGTGGGCGCCAGACCGCAACGGAGGCTTTTCCCGGGCAAACCCACAGCAGCTTTATCTGCCGACGATCATCGATCCGGAATATCACTATGAGGCAGTGAACGTGGAAAACCAGCGGGCGAATGGTTCTTCGCTATTCTGGTGGATGCGCCGCTTGATTGCGGAACGCAAGCGATGGAAGGCTTTTGGGCAGGGGACTATTCAGTTTATCCAACCTCAGAATGCCAAAGTGCTGGCCTTTGTCAGAGAGTACGGTGAGGAGTCGGTTCTCGTGGTGGCCAATCTTTCAAGATTCACGCAAGCGGCGGATCTCGATTTGTCCACGTATGCTGGTTTGATCCCTATGGAGATGTTTTCGCAGTGCAGTTTTCCGGAGATTCGTCCCGGCGCGACGACCTTTACGCTCGGCCCTCACGACTTTTACTGGTTGGCGCTGAAGCACAAGGGATCGACCCGGCGGGCGGATGGTGCATCTAATGTGCCGGCAGTGAGTTATCGCATCGAATGGACCGGCGCTTTAAAACTGGATCTGCGCGAGTTGCTCGAACGGGAATTGCTGCCGGCTTATTTTGAAAGCTGCTCGTGGTTTCCCGGAAAGAGCCGCCATTTGCGGGAACTAAAGATCATCGAAAATTTCGCGCTTCAACCGGAGACAGGAGCGGCGCGCATCTTTTTTGTGCTCGCGGCTTTCACCGAAGGATTGCCGGAAACTTATATACTTCCGTTGCAATGTTCGACTGGAGAGGTTGCGACGCGCATTTTGGCAGAAACATCACGCGGAGTCATTGCTCGCTTCACCGGTGGGGCGGAGGAACAGATTCTGCACGACGCTATTTTAGATGCCAATTTCCGTGCGGCCTTGCTGAGGGCGTTCAAGGGTGCGGGCGGATCGAAATCCCGCGTTTTCACACGCTCGGGCAGGTTGCTTGACACGACGGAAATTGACCGCCTGGCACCGAGTTCCCAAGTGATTGATGTCGGTGGATCGAACACCACTGTTTCCTACGGTGGTGTCTATTTTTTAAAGCTATATCGACGCCTGGAACCTGGCAGGCATCCCGAAGAGGAGCTGACGCGATATTTATCCGAAGTTCGCGAATTTCCGCACACGCCGCGTTATGCCGGAAGTTTGCAGTACGGCGGGCCGAACGGTGGTTTGCCCGCAATGATCTCCCTTCTTCTGGGATATGTGCAAAACCAAGGTGACGGCTGGGCGTACACCGTGGATGCAGTCGGTAGATTTTTCGAACGGGTGCTGGCGGCCCGCCCGCAGACGACCGATGCAGAAACCGTGGCGCAAATGATTGGCGCTGTTTATCCCGAGCGTGTGCAGCAATTGGGTGCCAGGCTGGCAGAACTGCATCGAGCGCTCGCCGGAGATCCGGACGATCCTACGTTTGCTCCGGAGCCATTTACCACTCTCTATCAACGATCGTTATATCAAGCATTACGTGGACAACTGCGACGAACAGTCCGCCTCGTCGGACAGGTTCGCCATCAATTGCCTGAATCTGCACGCAGTGCCGCGGATGAGATCATTCGGGGAGAAGCAATCCTTCTCGAGCGCTTTGGCGTCCTCCTGCGAAGGAAGATTCGATCGTCAAAAACTGCCATTCATGGGGCCTTTCACCTTGGACAAGTTCTCAATACCGGAAAGGATTTCGTCATTACGGACCTGGAGGGTGACCCGACGCGGCACGTGAGCGAGCGAGGGATTAAGCGGTCTCCTTTGCGTGATGTTGCCAGCATGATGAGATCGTTTGATTATGCGGCAAATACGGCCTTGGGCAAAATACCCAGGAATGACTTGGAGACGGTTCGGCCGTGGGCGAAGATCTGGGCTCATTATATCTCCGGCCAATTTTTAACCGCGTACGTGACCGCGTCTCAAGGAGCGCCGTTCCTCCCGGATAATAAAGAGGACTTTCAGCTGCTGGTGGACGTCTTCGTGCTGGACCGCGCCGTTTCCGAGATAAACAACGAGCTCACCTATCGCCCGCAGATGGCCGTTGTTCCCATCCAAGCCTTGCGTGATCTGATTGAGCGGGCCGTCTGATCGCCGAGGAAGAGACTATTGGCTGGCCACGGCTTGAATCGAAATCTTTGGTAAAGCAAGTAACCGTGTGGCTTCGCCCAGGAGCCACTTGGGATCGCGGAACGGCTCGTAGCTAATGTTTTGCCAGCGAACCAGGCCGCTGCCATCGATCAGAAATGTACCGTGGAGGGGAATGCTTTCGAATTCGTCGTAGCAATGGTAGGCTTTGAAAGTGCCAAGTGTGGGATTGGCAAGAATGGGAAATGGCGGGTCGTCCGAACTTTTGAGTTGAGTAATTGTTTTGGTGAGTTCCTCGCCGGCGTCGCTGCTTAGTGCTACCATGGAGATACCGGCTTTGGCAAAGGCCGCCGCTTCTGGCGCGAAGAGATTCAGTTGCTCGATGCAATGCGTGCAGCCGTGTCCGAGATAAAACATAACCAGCACCGGCTTTCCCTTGTAATCCGCGAGACTATGCGAGTGGCCCTCGCGGTCGAAAAGATTCCAATCCGGAGCTGTGTAAGGCTGCCAGCGGAAGGGACCGAGAGAGGCGAGGGTGGGCCGCGTTCCGCTATCCGCAGGCCATTTGAGAGCTGGCCTCCAATCGGCGGACAAATTCAAATCGCGAGCGAGAGGCGCAAGCCGCTGAAATGGCGGAAGATCCATATCCGCCTGAGGCGAGAGCTCACGAAGTTTGCGGAAATTTTCGAGAGCTTCGTTCTTCTTGTCATTTTTCCAAAGCACATCACACAGCAGGGCAAGCGGCAGAACTTGGCCTTCGCTATTTTTGACTAGCCCGCGTGCAGTCTCTTCGGCTTTGTCCAGACTACCTAGTCTTGCTTCAAGGGCGACTCTTTGTTCCCTGGGTAAATTGCTGGCTTCTGCTAGTTTATTTTTTGCCGCATCAATATCACCTGTGGCGACTGCCCGATAAAGGCGCAATTCAGCGAGGGCCGATTCGGTGTCATCAATTTCACGTGCGAATTTCTGCATGGAGTCGGCCATGGCTTTGGAAATATCCTCCGCGGATTTCTTGTCTTTCCTGGCTTTTTGCTCTGCTTCATCGGCGGCCGCGTATCGAGCGCGGCGTGCCTCGGCGAGGCGGGCTTCAACGGCGGAAAGCTTTTCTTCACCGTGGGCCGGGTCACCTATCATGAAATAAGCAACGCCCAGCTTCGATAGGCGGCGTGTTTCCTCCACCGAGTCACGGAAGGGCGCCAGGTACATCGTTTCGTTCAAATCACACAAGTCACGCCACATTTCAAAACGCGGCAGGATTTGCAGCAACCGCCTTTCGCCATGGATGTACCCGGAATTCTCTTCGTTATATCGGGAGGTTCCAACGAGCTCCGACTTCGGTGCGAGCCGCGGAAGTTCGACCATGTTGCGTGCGAGATCAATGGCATCGTGGATGCGGCCAATGAAGGAAAGATCTTCAATGAGCCAATCGTTGTTGTGTGCGTAATTGTGAATTTCTTCCGGCATGATCCGCCAGCGCATGATGTCGGCATGGTCCACGCGGGCGCTGGCCTCTTGCTGCCAGGCGGCATCGGCATAGCGATTCAGCTTGGTAAAAGTATGACCGCTCATGTGCCACATATGAGCAATGCCTGGCTCGCTTTGCCCGCAGAGTGCGGCGTCGATGATGGCACGCCGGTCGTCCTGATAATTCCAAAGATGAATCAAGTAATGATGAATCGGGTGCATCGGTTGCTTCTCCAGCACCTGCCTGGCGAGCGCATCGATTGCCTGATGACTCTCGATCGGCATATCATGGGAGGAATTGTCCCAAATCTGCAGTACGAGAAACGCTTTGATTTCGATATCGTCGGGATTTTCGAAGCTCAGATTTTCCAGAGCCTTCACGAGATCGCCACGGCGTTTCTTTTGATCCTGTTTATCATCAGCGTAGAAGCTGGCAAATGCCTCAATCCAGCCCTTTTCTCGCGGGGATACGCCAGCTTCAAGCTTGGCCGCTTTTTGAATGAACTCCTTGGCGCGCTTTGGGTTGTTAACATTCGCCATGGCAAGGCCCCAATAGGCCATCGCGCAATTTGGATCAATTAACGCCACCTGGCGGAAGGAACGCTCCGCCTCGAAATACCAGAAACCGTGAAGTTGTCCCACGCCCTGATTGAAAAAGGATTGAGCTTCAGTGCTCTTGGTAGAAATCGGAAAATGAATGTTTCCAACGAGGACGGGATCGAGCAGCACCGCCTGTCTGCGTGGACCTTGGTTAAACGCTTCGCCATGCGAAGAATGGCCGGGAAGAGGTTGAGCATCGGAATCCGCTAAGGAAGGCGGCGGCTCATCCGCGCGGAGCGCAAGAGACGTAGAAATGAAAGCGGATAGCAAAAGCAGCAAACGCATGGGAGGTATGGGCTGACTGCTCTTTATACCTGAAACTCACTCCACGCGAATGGATACTTCGGCGTTTTGCCGCTCAGTTCGTGCAGAGATTTGCCAGCTTCCCGCGGTTAATGGCCAGAAAACGCGGCCATCCGATCGCGGAGTAATTTCGCGTTCGTTAACGTACCAACGCACGGCTTGCCCAGTGCCGCCAGTACATGCGAATTCCAGCATTTGCTGTGAACTCTCCAAGGACGGCTCCAGCTCAAATACCGCGTGATCGCTGGGTTGAGAAATCGCGATGTTTTGGGAGGCGGGATGGATGGCGTGGAGGTGATTGAAGGGGCTCTGACACCAAGCTGCGTATTCGGTTGGAAGGAGGGGACACGATACGCCTTCCGCATTTTTGGCAAACATGGTGGAGGCACTTGCCGTGGGTTGGGTACCTTCCAGAAACCACTCCCTTACGGTGCCGGGACTTTCCAAGCTTGGAAGTAATCCGGTGAGCCTGCAAATATCCTGGCTAGCCATCCGGTTACTTGGTTGAAGGGGGGCGACCGGGGAATCGGTTTGGAGCAGGTGATTCATGAGTCTCGCCCAGAGAGGAGCAGCGGCGCGAATGGCCAAAGCCTCGTGCATCGGACGTCCATCGGGATTTCCTACCCAGACGGCGACGGTACGTTCGCGAGTGAAGCCGACCGTCCACGCATCACGAAAGCCGCTGCTCGTACCGGTTTTCGCCGCGACCCGTGAATTCAATGCAAGTGGTGAAGTGAGACCAAAACTGCGGGCGCGCGCTTCGTTATCGCAGAGGATATCCGTGACGATCTCAGCGGCTTCGCGCGAAGCGAGGCGATCGCCGATACTGTGCGTATTGGTAAGAAAGGTCGGTCGTACCGCCCAACCTCCACGGGCAATGCCGGCGTAGGCAGCAGCGAGATCGAGTGGGCGCACTTCGGCGTTTCCCAGGATGAAACCTGCGCCATATTCGTCGAGGCTGCGCCGCAGATGAAAGCCCCAGCGTTTCAGTTCGTAGAACATCGGGCGCGCGCCGACTTTACTCAGCGCGACAACTGCAGGAACATTTAAAGAGCAGGCCAGTGCTTCGCGTACACGCACCGGCCCGAGATAATGTTGATTGTAATCCTGCGGATCATAATCCGCATAGGCGTCGCGGATCGCGTCGGGCGTATCTGGTAAAAGCGTAGCCGCCGTGAGGATCTTTCGATCGATCCCGCGCAGATAGACGAAAGGCTTCAGCGTTGAACCACAACTGTGGGACGCCAAAGCCGAATTGATCTCGGACAAGCGGAAATCCGGTGATCCCACGAAAGCGCGCACCTCACCCGTAACATTTTCCATCACCACAATGGCGGTGCCGGTGATGTCGTTGCGATGAAGGCTGCGCAGATGAGAGCGCGCTTGCTCTTCCGCGAGATGCTGCAAATCGAGGTCGAGCGTGGTGCGTACGATACCGGAAAGGCCGGGATGATAACGAAGAAACGCTTCGACAAAATGCGGCGCTTCGTGTCTAGGGATTCGCCAGTTGATCGCGGGCGTTGCCTTCCCCAGTAGTGTCACTTGATCCCGATTGATCAAGTGTTGCGCGGCGACGAGGTCGAGACTGCGATTATAGCGCCCGCGGGCTTTTTTCGCATGTCGCAACGGGTTGTAACGCGTCGGCGCTTGAGACAGTCCCGCAAGATAAACAGCCTCCGCCGGTGTAAGGCGACTGGCGCTTTTTCCAAAGTAGGCTTGTGCCGCGGCTTCAGGGCCGATGAGCCGATTTCCGTATTGGCAGCGGTTTAAATATTCGGCAAGGATGCGCTGCTTGCTCCATTGGTTTTCCAGTTTCCAGCCTCCGGCCATCTCGTAGAGCTTGGCGCACCAGCTTCGCCGCGTGCGGCCGGAACTGATTTTGATCAGTTGTTGGGTGATGGTGGAACCACCACGAACGATGCGTCCGGAAGCCAGATTGCGCCACGCAGAGGCAAACATGGAATGCCAATCGATGCCATGATGTTCGTAGAACCGCCGGTCCTCGACTGCGACTGCTACTCTAGGGAGCCAATCTCCCATTTCGGACAGGCCAACCGGGCGCTGCGAGCGGGCGGAAGAGGAAGGCAGTTCGGTGATTTCACGGCCCGTTTTGTCCAGAAGGAGAAGGGTAGCTGGCGTGGGATGATTGAGCGATTCTGGAAGAGGCAGAAGCGCGTAACCGGCGAAGCATAAAAGGAAGCAAATCGGTGCCGCAATAAGGACGCGTTTCAGAAATGCGGAACGCGCCGTGGATGGAGACTCGCCACTCCGGAGATTGGGGCCAGCCGTTATTCGGCTACGACGCATACGGAAGATGCCGAGAGCCCGGTGAAACGGCTATCATACATGGGAGCGACTTGCGTCGCTGGCCAATGGAATTTCCCTGCGGCAGTGGCTCGGGCGAGAACGGAATACGTGCCCGTGCCCGGTGCCAGCACATCAAAGTAAAGACGCGTTACTTGGTCCCGTAATTCCGAGTGGGAAAGTTCCAGGCTATGTCCGTCTGCGTCCACAGGGATTTGATACGATTTCGCGATCATCGGGAGATCCGGATTCACGGTCTCCAAGCCCGCGGGAATGAGATCTTCGAGAGCCACATAGTTATGTAGATTCCGGCTGAGCAGGCGATAGGTGACGAGGATTTGGTCACCCAGTTTGAAGGGAGCGTCGGGAGTGCCCGCGCGCTTCGGATCCGTAAGATTGCGCACACTTCTTTCCACGCGGAGACCGCGATCGAGACGCTGAGTATCAGGCTTCTCCTGCCGGTATTCGGCGGTGACGAGTCCCGTGAGAGGTGCGCCCGCTGCAAGTTGGTCGATTTTAAACGTGGCTAGCTTGGCAATATTGTTATCCAGCCATGCGGCCGCGGTTCCATTTTTCGAAATAACGGCAGGTTTTGGCGAAACATTGGCAGCTTTAATAGAAACGACGGGCTGAGCGTCGTGCATCGCCTTGAAAGCGAGGAGCAGCCAGAGATTTTCCTGGGTAGAGAAGCTATCTGAAGAGTCCAGGAGCTTTAGGAGACGCTCGCGCCGTTGCTTGAGCATGGGTCCGCCGGGCATTACTTCGGCAAAGGCGAGGGTAGCAATTGCTTCATTGCGGGTTGTGGAAGAAAAGGTCCCTGGATCGAAGGCCCGTTCCGCCACTGGTTTCGAAATCTCCTTGATCAGTTGCGCCTTTTCCCGAGGCATGATTTTGAGGCGCTGCATAGCGACCGCAAGCAATGCGCGTCCTTCATCGGGCATTTGATCCCGCTTGAGATAGAGATCTTGCGCCACGGATGCATAGTCTCCGTCATCGCCGGAACCCGCGCCTACCATCAAGGCAAGACTGCGGGTGACCATGTCTGAATAGACGTGATCATTCTTGAGGATCTTTAACAATGCGCCCCCAAGCTCATCCGTGAGCTTCGCCGGAACATCCGCTCCAGCATTGGACGCTTCGCGGACGGCCCACGCGGCGAGCACGGTCACAAACGAATTGGGGGTTTCGTTGCCGGGCCAATAAGGAAGCATTCCGTCCGCCAGCAATGACTCCCGGAAGAGCTTCATGCTGGAACTGAGCATCGCCTGATAACTAGCTTCGCGTTCGCCATTCTCCGGCAGGCCAGCCAGAAGATCCGTCATCATCGAAT
>FTBG01000241.1_pt1 | contig 15850 bp, 10 predicted proteins | sample 1639311 | NCBI WGS metagenome assembly FTBG01 (sample SAMEA3914864, study PRJEB12502) | metagenome | biome: forest; material: soil | place: USA | collected 2012-03-12 | depth 0.3 m | reverse complement strand
GAATAGCTCGGTCCGTAGCCATAGTAATAGGGACGATATCCATAGGATGGATAGCCGTAGTAGTAGGGATCGCCGTACACTACAGTAGGTCCGCCCCAGTAGTGATGATGCCGGTAAACGACGTAGCCATGATGGTGTCCCCAATGATCGTGATGATCATGCGCCTGAGCGGCAGGCACGGCGAATCCGAGGCCGAGAATGGCGACCGCTGCCAGCGCGAGTTTGTGTAGTGTTTTCATAGTTTTAAAATTTCGATTATCCTTCCCGCATGCCGCAGGTATTACGGTTCACGCGGTACAGTTTGTGGATCACACTGAGTTTGACAGGTTCTCTTGAAGGATATTCAAAGAGGTATCGGGCGGCAGCGCGGGTGCGCGCTGGGCCGGGCGGAATTTGTCTCAGGGTTTTTCCTATCCGTCTCTTCCTTGTGGATGGGCGAATTTGTGGTAAATCAACCCCCGCATGCTCTCCAGAATTGCTGCCGTCGCCTTTCTTTTCCTTAATGCCGTCGTGCTGCGGGCCGCACCTGTCGAAAATGTAAGCGAAATTCCATTTGATTTTGTCGATGGCTTTATCCTCATCAAAGCCGTCCTGGGTGCTAACAAGCAACCTGTTAGCATGTTGCTGGATTCCGGAGCGGGAGCCTCGGTGCTAAGCCTCGATTGTGCCCACCGCTTGCGCATGACGCTGGGCGCGCCGGAGACGGTGCGCGGTGTGGGTATGCAAACGAATGCCTACCGTCTTGATCGTGTCGCCGCATCCGCCGGGGATGTTTTGCTCGACCAAGTGCCGCTGGCCGTAGATTTGAGAAATGCAACAGAGCTTTGCAGCCGGCCCATAGACGGACTGATCGGTGTGGATTTCTTTAGGCGGCAGCCCCTGGAGATTGATTTTGCGGCGCGGCGCATCCGGTTGCAAAACGGTGTGAGCGCTCCGAAAACGGATAGCTGTCGGCTGGCGCTAAAGCCGTTTAATGGAACCCTGTGCATTCCGGTGAGCGTAAACGGATCGAAAACGCGCTGGGTACGATTTGATACCGGTTGCAACGATTCGCTGCACTGGGTGGTGCCGCGCACTCCTGCGGCAAAAAGCGGGACAAATCTCTCCATCGGTTTCATGACCGATACAAGTAATATGGCTTTGGCGGATCTCCGCCTGGGCAATCAACTGCTTTCCAAAGTGGAAACCTCGCTGCACGCCGAACCGCTTTTTGCGGGAGAAGCGGGTTTGGTTGGAACAGGGGTGTGGTCGCGATATGTAGTGCGGGTTGATTACGCAAATCGCGAGATCACGCTTCGGTAAAAAGGGCACGTTCCTCCGGCCTCCTCGGAGAACAGCTAGCCCCACCAAGGCCAGGTGTTCCACGCCCCAATAGTATCTCGCGCCGCTTCTCCTCGGTGACCCCTTAGTTATAGTCTTCCGTAAGGCTTTTCAGAAATGCAGCCAGTGGCGCGATGTCTTGAGGCTGCAGGGCAATACCCGCGAGCTCGGGCGCACCATTGCGAAGGTGGCCGGCGCGCTGAAGGTCAGAACTGCTGCGATAAAACGAGATCACGTCTTCCAGAGTGTCTTTGCCGCCCGTGTGCAGATACGGCTCTGAATCCGTGAGGTCGCGTAGGCCCGGTGTCTTGAACAGGGCAATCGTGCGCGGCAGCCATTGTGCGTAAGGTGCAGGCTTTCCGCCCGTGAGTGCGCGGAGGATGGCCGGTTGTGATAGCGGACGGTCCGGGTTGGCAAAGCTATTCCAGAGACCCAGATCGGCGTATTCTTGGTGTTGCGCATCGGGAATGGATGCGAAGGATCCGTCGGCGAAGGGATGCTGGTGTGAGGCGGGGAGGCGAGTATCAGGATCAGCTCGCCGGGTGGCGTAATCTGGAATGGTTAGTTGGGCAAAGGCCCCGGCACCGTGAACGGCATCATATTCCTCCTGGCTCGCACCAGTGTTGTGGAATTTGAAATCCGTGAAATTCGGCGGAGCGTGGCAGGCGGCGCAGTTGCCAATGGCGCCCTGATTGAGCTCCGTCGCCGAAGCCGTGGCGTGCGCTGGATGACGTAGAAAGATTTTCAAACCGTCGAGTTCCGTTTGCCCAAAGGCAAAATCCTGCGTGTGATTCTGAAAGGAACCGTCCGCCGGCGTGACAAACGTAGGTGAGGTGAGTTTGTTCAAAAGACCAAGTAACCGATCTCCGTAATGCACTGCGGATTCTCCAGTGGCGGGGCGGTGGGGCAGCTTATTTTTGGTCAGAAAGCTATCGAAAGAGGAGCCGTTGTAAATGCCTTTTTCATCCTTGGAAAAGATGAGCGAATCCATGTAGGCGCCGACGAGCGTGCCGATCAGGTTTAGGATTTGATCGTCGGTCGCTTTGTCTACATTGAGACGGTAAGCGCGGGGCAGACGGAATTCTGCAGGCACCGAAGAATCAGCAGCGAAAAGCTTGCGGTACGACGTGCTGCCGTAGTCGGCGGCGAGATCGCCGGTGCCGTCGTCGTCGCGAATGATGTGGGCAATGTGCGCGCGGGCGCGGGTTTCTTCGCCGGGAAGCCAGCCGTAGTTGCGACCGGTCATAGTGCCGACGACGAGGGCGCGTTTGCTCGGAAACTCCGCATCGAAATGCAAAAGAAATGTAGAGCGCGCCAGCGACGCATTGACGAGAGGCGGCGAGTTGCGCAGGGTCACCGTGTGATCGTCTTCGATGCGGCTGGGCACCGGGGAGCGCCGCGCGAAATCGTTATACGTGCGATTCCCGAGCGCGGTATTTTGTTCATCGACGAGGTGGCAGGCGCGGCAATTCATGGATTGGCCAGCAAACGGGCCGGGCTGCGGCTGGTCGGTGGTGATCGTGGAATCCATCACGGGATCGCCATTGGCCAGCGGTCTGTTAGCATCACCATGGCTATGCGCTTCAAAGTATTGCGCGAAGCGGGTTTCGAGAAAGAGACGCTCGCCCACGGCTACTTGTGGCGGATCCTCATCCTGCGCCTGAACTGCAGGCGCAGCGATGAGACCAAGGACGATCACGCTAAAGAGGTAAGGCACGAAGGCGAGCGATGAGAATTTCATTTCCAGTAAAGAAGTCCTGGGGAATGTGCGGCTGTGAAAATGGGAAAGTGAGTGAAGTGGCAGACGAAATAGGCGCGATGGCACGATGGCGCTATCTCCGACTTGCGGTGCAACCTCTCTGAATTGCTGAGCGAGTAACGAAGGTTAGTCGCTGTGAGTGGGACCTATGGGACGGATGTGACCTATAGGAAAGTGTCCGTTCCACGGACGATCGCCGCTGTAACTAGTAAAAGGCTAGCTCAGCACGGCTTTTACGACTTCGCCTTCCACGTCCGTGAGCCGGTAGTAGCGGCCTTGATGCTTGAAAGTGAGCTTCTCGTGATCAATTCCCATCTGATGCAGGATCGTGGCCTGCAGATCGTGCACACTGACGGGGTCGGTAGCGACGTTATATCCGAAATCATCGGTCGCTCCGTAAACCGTGCCGGGTTTGATGCCGCCGCCGGCCATCCAAATGGTAAAGCAACGCGGGTGATGATCGCGGCCATAATCGGTCGCGGTCAGCTTGCCCTGGCTATAATTGGTGCGGCCAAATTCACCGCCCCACACGACGAGTGTCTCGTCGAGCAAGCCGCGCTGCTGGAGATCGGTGGTCAAGGCATAACAAGCGCGATCCACATCCTTGCATTGGCGCCGGATAGCCGCCGGCAGCCCGCCGTGCTGGTCCCATCCCGGATGATACAGTTGAATAAAGCGCACGTTGCGTTCGGCGAGACGACGGGCCAGCAGGCAGTTGGCCGCGAAGGTGCCGGGCTGCTTGGAGTCGGCGCCGTAGAGATCAAAGGTCGCCGCGGGTTCTTTGGAAAGGTCCATGACCTCGGGTACGCTCGTCTGCATGCGAAAGGCCATCTCGTACTGTGCCACGCGTGAATTGATTTCGGGATCGCCGAGATCGTTATATTGCAGCGCACTCAGCTCGGCGAGCCGATCGAGCATTTTGCGACGGCTGTCTGGAGAGACGCCCGGCGGATTGTCCAAATAGAGCACCGGGTCGCCGCCGGAGCGAAATTGTACGCCTTGATGAATGCTAGGCAGGAAGCCGTTGCCCCAAAGCCGCGCGTAGAGTGGCTGGTCGATACGATCTTTGGAAATAAGGACGACGAATGCGGGCAGATTTTCATTCGCACTGCCGAGGCCGTAGGAAAGCCACGAGCCCATCGACGGACGGCCCGGGAGTTGATGCCCCGTTTGGAAAAACGTGATGGCCGGATCGTGGTTGATATGATCCGTGTGCATCGAACGGATGAAACAAAGCTGGTCGGCGAGCTTCGCCGTTTCTGGCAGGAGATCGCTCACCCACGCTCCGCTCTGGCCGTGCTGCGCAAATTTAAAGATCGAGCCCGCGAGCGGCAGCCGGGCTTGATTGGCCGACATCCCGGTGAGGCGCTGGCCCATGCGGACGCTGGCGGGGAGATCCTCGCCGTTCATTTGATTGAGCAGCGGCTTGTAGTCAAAAAGATCGTGCTGGGACGGCCCGCCTGCCATGAACAAGTAAATGATGCGCTTGGCCTTGGGAGCAAAGTGTGGGTGCTCGAGGATACCGGCGAAAGGGTTGCCGGCCTGTGCGGCGCGCACCTCCCGTTGGAAAAGGCCGGTCAGCGCCATGCCGCCGAGGCCGAGGGCAAAGCGGCCAAAGAAATCGCGGCGATTGAGAGCGAAGTTAATGTGCTGGCAGAACACGGTGGTTAGTTAGGGAAGGAATTGAGGGATGAGTGCACACGCGGTTTGCGAAATCGCGAGACGCTGGTGGGGCCGGCTGTCCTCAGTTGGCCAAAGCGGGTGAGGTACAACAGTCGTGTTGGTGAATAAAAGGGTGTTTTCGCCGGGAAGGTTTGGACCGCGCGTTTGTTCATCCATACGGAAAGCGCGATCCTCGCACATTGGCCGGCTGAGGACAGCCGGCCCCACCAGGCTTCGGTGAAAGTACGAGTCGCTTGTTTTCATCGGCGCATGATTGCTTCGTCTGAATTTAACAAGGCTTCGGCGAGTACGGTGCTGGCGGCGAGGTCTGGAGCTGACAATGAGGAATCACCTTTAGCTTCACCAGTGGCGAGGAGCTTGTCGGCGGCTTGTGGATCAGCGGCATAGATGTCGCGTTGCTCGGCATAGAGCCTTTTCAAAACATCCAGTTCTCGGGCTGAGACGGCCCGGCCACAGACGAGCTGAAATACCCACGGGATCTGGCTTTCAAGACCCGCGCCGCCTTCGCGCAACATGCGCTGGCCGACGAGACGCGCGGCTTCGACGATCTGGATATCATTGAGCAAAGCCAGGGCTTGCAGCGGCGTGCCGGTGCTTTGGCGGCGAACGATGCAGGTATTACGCTCCGACGCATCAAAAGTGACCATCACAGGCGGCGGAACGGTGCGTTTCCAAAAAGTATATAAACTGCGGCGATGGAGATCGTCACCGTGACCCTGATCGTAGTGTGGCTTGCCCATGGCGATTTCTTCCCACAGGCCGGGCGGCTGATAGGGCTTCACACTCGGGCCTCCGCGCTTCTCGACAAGTAACCCGCTCTCCGCCAGCGCCTGGTCGCGGAGCATCTCGGCAGAAAGGCGCTGAGCCGGGCCGCGCGCCAGCAGCAAATTCTGTGAATCGCGGGCCAGGAGATTAGGCGAAGCTTTGCTCGATTGCCGGTAGGTCGCGGAAAGCGCGATCTTTTTTAGCACGGCCTTGAGATTCCAGCCGTTCGCGGCGAGATCGTGCGCCAGCCAGTCGAGGAGCGCGGGATCGGTGGGTGGAGATCCCTGCGTGCCGAAATTATCGCTCGTCTCCACGATCCCGCGGCCAAACATCATTTGCCAGAGGCGATTAGCTGTGACGCGGGCGGTGAGTGGTTGGTCCGGTGAAAATAGCCACTGCGCGAGACCGAGGCGGTTATGCGGTGCATCGCTGGGGAGGGGGGGCAGGGTGGCCGGCGTGTTGCCATGCACTTCCTCGCCGTGGGAATCGTAGGCGCCGCGTTTGAGAACGAAGGCCGGCTTCGGTTGCGGCAGTTCCTGCATGACCATGATTTCCGGGATGGAATTCACCAGTTTGTTTTCCTCCTCGCGGGCAGATTGCAATTGCCGCAGGGCTTCGCGCGCCGGAGCGTCAACATTTGCTATATAGTAGGCAAAGAGCGCATCCTGCTGCTGAGACGTGACTTGTTCCGAAGTGACATTCCACGCTTCGGCCAGGGCATTTCGGCCGGCGAGTTGCGCGGCTTCAAGCGGCGTGAGTTCGCGATTGAAAAGCGCCAGGTCATCCACGCGTCCACCCTTGAAACCGCTATCGCGAAAACGAAAGCCCAGCGTAAGATCCGGCTCGCCGTTGCTATAGGTGATGTCCTTGTAAAGCCCGTCGCGCACTACCTCCAGATCTGCCGGTTCGCCATTCAAGTAAAGGTGCATGCCTTGCGCGCGACTCGATCCATCGTAGACCGCCGTGACGTGTGTCCATTCATTTGTGGGGATGGCCTGCTTCGTCACCACCTTCAGCGAGCCGCCGGGCCAGACATAATGCAGACCAAAAGCGACGCGCCCATTTTCTAGTAGCAATTCGTAGCCCCGGCTGCCCGCATCCACGGGTGCCTTCGAATGGTGAAGAACCACCTGCCGCGGAGCAAGTAACGTTGGCTCGAGCCACAACGAAATAGTGAAAGGATCGGTGCGCTTAAAATGGCCGACGCCGGGAAAAGTGAAGCCGTTCTCGCCATCGAGTTCGGTGGCTTGTCCATTCTTTCCGGGGACGAGCTTGGGATTTTCGTGCGGTTGCCCGGGTTTGGCCGGATCGGCGCTGTTGGGCAGCTTGGCGGATTCAAAGCCGTCGAAGGAATACGCCGCGATCAGCCCGGGAAGGTGCTCGGGCACGTCTCCGCGCGCGGCCAGCCAAGCGGGGAAGGAAGCTCGCGCCGCCCCCCGCTGCTCCTGCAGATGCTTTTCTGCGATCGTTACTTGAGCGCGCAATTCCTGCAGGCGATGATCCTGCTCTTCCGTGCTGCGGAGCATCGTCGGCACCGGCATGGCATCGGCAAATCCCGCGTAAGTGATCTGTCCAGCCTCGTCGATATTTTGGAAAAGGGAAAAGAGCGAATAGTAATCGCGCTGGGTGAGGGGATCGAACTTGTGATCGTGGCAGCGCGTGCATTCCAGCGTGAGCCCGAGAAACGCCGTGCCAAAGGTATTCACGCGATCCACCACATAGGCCACGCGATACTCCTCTTCCACGATGCCGCCTTCCTCGTTTTGGTTATGCAGACGATTAAAAGCCGTGGCCAGCCGCTGTTCCTTCGTAGCGTGAGGCAACAAGTCACCAGCGAGCTGCCAGGTCACGAACTCGTTATACGGCATGTTTTCGTTGAAGGCGCGGATCACCCAATCGCGCCACGGCCACATCTCGCGGGGGCGATCCATCTGGTAGCCGTGCGTATCGGCATACCGCGCCAGATCGAGCCAATCGCCCGCCATGCGCTCGCCGTACCGCGGCGAAACTAGGAGACGATCCACCACTTTTTCGTAAGCCTCCGGCGAAGGATCGGCCAGAAAAGTGCTCGTCTCCGCAGGCGTGGGAGGCAGTCCGGTGAGGTCTAAAGTAACACGGCGCAGCAGCCGGGCTTTGTCCGCCTCAGGAGAAGGGGTGAGGCCTTCGCGCTCCAGCCGGGCGAGGGTAAAGGCGTCGATTTCATTCCGAGCCCAGGCCTGATCTTTCACGGCCGGCGGCGCTTCCGTGTGAATGGCCTCGAAAGACCAATGTTTTCCCCAGCGCGCCCCTTCTTTGATCCAGCGCTTTAGCAGGTCGATTTCCTCGGGCTTTAACTTCCGGTTGGCCTTTGGCGGCGGCATCTGCTCATCCGGATCGGTGCTGGTGATGCGCACCGCCAGATCGCTGTCGTCGAGCGAGCCGGGTTTGATCACCGTTACGCCATCTTTGGTCCGAAAAGCACCTTCCTTTTGATCGAGCCGCAGCTCGGCCTTTCGTCCCTTTTCATCCGGCCCATGGCAGCGAAAGCAGGCATCGGAAAGAATCGGCCGCACTTCGAGGGCAAAATCGACGTCGCGGGAGTAGACCTCTGCGGAGAGGGCGATGAGCAGAAGAAGGAAGCGCGGATACATCAGGAATGCTGCCAAATGATGATCTCTTTTTGGCGTGATGCTCAGGAAATCTTTGCGGTCTTCGAAGCCTTTGCGCGTACGGGGAGCCACCGGATTTGCGCATAGGCTTGCGCCGACGCGAAGCTGCTGTCGACAAGCAAGCATCGACTGATGCAGGAAATCAGGAGGTTACTTGCGAAAATGATCTCTGGTACAAGCCGCCGTTACCAGTCGCACAGCCACGGGGTATTTTTCCCTCCTACAAGCCTGACGGATTTGGTGTGCCGGCGTCTTCCTCGGGACGGACGTGCTTTTTCATCTCGTCGTTTTGGTAATCGAGCTGGATTCGCGCGTCATCAAAAGCTCGGGGATGCAGTGTAATCGTTACGCTCTCTCGCGTTTTCGGGTTGTCCACCGTCCAAATCGTCAGGAGCGGCTTGTGCCATTCCCGCTTGGGAGGACCGTATTTGTCGCTGAGCATTTTTTTCAGGACATCAAAGATGCGCTCGCTCGGCGCGCTTTGGGAGAAGGTCGCCACACCGCGCCAAAATTTGCCGTCCGAAAAATCAATATCCCAAGCATCTACACCCATCCCCGCGAGTTTGCCGTAATCAAAAACGAGCTTTGACGGCGTCTCCCATTTTTTTACGGGCTTTGCGCCTTTGGGCTCCATCACGGCTTTTACTTCGTCTTTGGTGGAACGCCATTTCATGTCGGCGAAGCCGTCTGGCGCAGGATCGAATGCGCTGGCCTGGATCGCGCTCAGGGTGGAGATGGCAACGAACAGCGAGAGGGCAATGGAGCGGCTCATGGAGGGTGAGGATTTCGGGCCATTGGTTGGCGCATGTAAAGCGGTGAGTCAATCGTAGAAAAAGGCGCGGCAAGCTCAGCCACCGGCATCTCCTGTAAAAACCATAGAAATCACCGAAAACAATCTTGCCAACTCGCTACTCTGAGTTACCGTCCGCGCCTCATGCGCAGGGAAATCCTTACGATCTTCGCGCTCCTCTTCTGTGTGCGAACGTTCGCTGCCGATTGGACGCTGGTCAAACACGACGGACGCGACTACGTGACTTTTGACAATGTCGCCCAGTTTTACGGACTGGGGAACGTCCAACGATCGGGCAATGGCTTCTCCATCGCCATCGGCAATCGCAGCCTGAAAGGCCAGGCCGGATCGGTCGAATTCTTCATCAATAATCTCAAGTTTAACCTGAGCTATCCGGTCATCGACCAGAGCGGGCACCTCTGCATTTCCCGGATGGATCTGGTGAAAATCGTCGAGCCGGTGCTGCGTCCCAGCAAAATCCAGGATTCCGAGCTCGTCGATACAGTGATCCTTGACCCCGGCCACGGCGGTCATGACAACGGCGCGACCAGTCCGTTTGGAAACGAAAAGACCTTCACGCTGGATGTGGCCAATCGCGCCCGGATGCTCTTTCTCCAGCAGGGCTACAAAGTGTACATGACGCGGAATTCCGATGAATTCATCCCGTTGGAAGATCGGGTGCGGTTTGCCAATCGTTTTCCCAACGCCCTTTTCATCTCGATCCATTTCAATTCCGGCGGCGCCGGCACGGGCCTGGAAACCTACACGCTCGCGCCGCGTGGTGTGCCTTCGATGATGGCGGATGGCCCGCGCGTTTCGGATTTGCAGGAGTGCCCGGGCAATGGCCGCGACGCCGAAAATATGGCGCTGGCCACGGCGACGCACGCTTCGCTTATCGTGCATCTCCATGCCTTTGATCACGGCATGTACGATCGCGGGATCAAGCGCGCACGCTTTGTCGTCATCCGCGATATCATGATCCCGGGCGTGCTCGTGGAGGGCGGCTTTCTCTCGAATCTATACGACGCCAAACTGATCGCTAACCAGGAATACCGAGAGGGAATGGCGACGAGTATCTTTCAGGCAGTGCAGACCTATCGGCGGGCAGTCGGTCAATCGGCATTGCAATTTGCGCGCAGCAATACGGCATTGCACCCGCCGGAAATTCAGACACCACAGCCGCCGCCTGAGCCGGTCGCCACCGGACCAGCCCCGGGTGATCCCGCCGCGAATTGAGTGAAAGGACCGAGCGCTGCCAATTCCGGGAGCGGAAAAGCTCGAAAAACGGGCCCGAAGAAGCCGGTCCAGCCGATCGGCGTTTTTGATTCCGGCATCGGCGGTCTCACGGTGGCCGCGGCCATGCGGGAGCTGTTGCCTTCGGAGAATATCTTTTATATCGGCGACACCGCGCGCGTGCCTTACGGGGGCAAAACCCAGAGCACCATTGAGCGATATAGCATGGAGATTTCCGGGTTGCTTTTGGCCGAGGGCGCGAAAGTTATCGTGGTGGCGTGTAATACGGCATCGGCGCTGGCCGTGCCGCGATTGCAGGAACTCTTCACGTTGCCGGTGATCGGCGTAATCCAGCCGGGAGCGGAAGCTGCCGTGGCCGCGACGCGCAATGGCAACATCGGGGTGATCGGCACGCGAGCGACGGTGAACAGCCGCGCCTACGAACGGGCCATCCACGCCATCAATCCCGACGTCAAAGTAACCTCGCAGCATTGCCCGCTGCTCGTTCCGCTCATCGAGGAAGGCTGGCTGGACGACGCGGTGACAGATCAGGTGATCCGCCGTTACTTGGAAAAGCTCGTGCGCGAGGAGATTGATACGCTGGTGCTCGGTTGCACGCACTATCCGTTACTTGGTGAAGCGATCGCCCGCTTTGTTGGCCCTGAGATTCGGCTCGTGGATTCCGCCAAAAACTGCGCGCTCGCTGTCCAGCGCCTGCTCAAGAAAGAAAAATCCGCCGCGCCAAAGACGCACCTGGGCCGGCTGCAAGTAGCGCTCACGGATTCCTCGGATAGCTTCCTGCGCGTGGCGGAAAGCGCGCTGGGCTTGCAGGTGGGAGATGTGCAGTTACGCGCGGTGCAGAACGTGGCGCGGTAGTGGTGAGTGCTTCGCCTATAACTATAGGCAGCGTACTCCTGTTCGTCGTCCGTATTCTATTCCTTGCCGTGGCGCTGCTGGTGCTGCCCATCGGCTATATTGTTCTTTGTCAGACGATGCGCAAAGCAGGGATTCAACGCGCACCCTATATTCATTTCTTCTTCGTTTTCGGTGGGGTAGGGGGATGCCTGTTCTGTATGGCTCTGTTAGGCCCTATGGGCGCGATCCTGGGTGCTATTCCAGGATTCATTGCGCCGATCGCGCTGCTGATCAGTTCGATTGTCCTCTACTCCCGCCGCGATGACTCCCGCTTTCACTATGCGGCGTTCTGGTCCGGACTGATCTACGTGAGTTTCCCCGTAGCCGTGATGTTAATTGCGTCTCTTTTCGGCCCATAAAAAGCCATTGGTGGGTGATTTTGGGGTGCGAACTGGCACGGAGAAAAATAAGCGTGCATACAGTTTGGTGGGCATGTTATAGAGATGTTAACTGGAAGTTAACGACTTCAACCGTCCCCCCGTCATATGAGAAATCTCTCGAGTCCGATTTCCACAATCCGGTTAACCATTTTTGGCGGGCTGCTCTTTGCCGCTGCCGTGATCCCACGAGCACAGGCCGACACGCTGAAGGTCTTCCAGGTGCTGGCCACATCGACGAACATCAGCGGACCCGCGATGACGATTGACAATCCGATCACGAACAGGAAGCCGGGCGCATTGCTGATTGTCACCCAGTACTGGGCTGGCGTCTATAACCCTCACCCGGTGGGCGTTTTCTACGACACCACGAGCGCCAAATGGCAGATCGTGAATGAGGATCTCGCCGCAATGCCCGTGAACGCACGATTCAACGTCCGCGTGGCGCAGCCGACCGCGACACGGACATTCGAATTCATCGCCACGGGTTTGAACAGTGGTTCCGACTATTCCGTCATCAACCGCTCGGCGACTAATGGCAAGCCGGCCGCCTTGCTGCTCGCGACACATTACATCAATGCTAATCATCTGTTTGCCAGCTATCTGCCGGCACCCATTGGCGTGCTGTTCAATGCCGGAGACAAGATCAATAAATGGAGCATATACAACGAAGACCGCTCGTCGGCTATTGCCACGTGTTATTTTGTCGCCAACATCACCAAGGAAAAAAACGTGTCGTCGCAAACGAGCGATCACATGACGGCTGTCGGAGATACCTTCTACATCAGCGATCCGGTGGCGGACGGAAATCCGAATGCGGTCATTTTTGTGACGCACGACTATGGCGCAGCGCAGGAGTTTCAGAATCATCCCGTGGGAGTATATTATACGGGCACCGAATGGGCGATTTTCAATGAGGACGTCGCAACGTTTGCGGTTGGCGAAACGTTTAATATCGAAGTCTTTGCCGGTCCCGTGCCGCCGACCCCGTGAGTTTGCCGGGCGTAGGCATTTAGAGATGGGGTGTCCGTAGCAGATGCCGCTTGGGCGCTAACCGTATGCGGCGGGTGGGAAGCCGATGCGGTTCGGTCTTATCGCGGAGGAGGTCGCCGCGGTTTTCCCCGAGCTCTGCGGCCGGCAAACATCTGAGTCTGAAGCTAGACAGACGGGGTCGCTGAACGGAGCGCGCGATCCAGCGTTGCGAGAACGAAACGACGCTGACTGAACGGTTGCTGAAAGGAGGTTTGTAGGATCGGGCTTCAAAAAAGATCTGGCCCAAACGCCGAAGGGTAATTCGCGCAAAGTTCAAATCGCTCTGACGCTGCGTCGCCAAACTTTGATAAGCCGAGGCTGGATCGCTGAGAGACTTAAGATAGGAAGGCTCAGCTATCTTTCCGCGTTACTTGACTATCGTATCAATAGCAATAATTGACCCGCTTTTGACGCAACGGCAAAATCAGCGGGTGGCCGTCACAAAAAGTCACCAGGCGTAGCCTGACCCCTTTGATTCCTCCACGGCGCCCGTGCGGTTGCGACGATCTCCGGGTGCGAATGCAATTTCCTTGCAGTTTAATGAATTTTCTGCGCAAGCGTAAGGCGTATGAAAAAGTTTCCCCTCTCCTCCACTTTTTTATCAGCGGCACTTTTCTTTGCGGGCGCGGTGGCCTTTTCACAACAAAGCTTGGCAGCCGTGACGGGATTTTCGCTGATTAATCCGACGACGAGTACCTCTACTCCGATGAGCAATGGTCAAATTATTAGTTTAGCAACGGCGGGTACCACTTTGTCCGTTCAAGCTAACACGTCTGGAACCATCGGAAGCGTCGTCTTCAGGATGGATAACGGAAATTACTCTCACACCGAAAGCACGGCTCCTTATTCTCTCGGTGGCGATGGCGGGACGATTGGCACCTTTGTTCCTTGCGCGAATATGAATGTAGGTTCGCACATTCTCGCGGCGACCGCTTTTAGTGGAACCGGCGGCACGGGAACAAATCTAGGAACGACGACGATTTCATTCACGATCGTGAACAGCAGCACACCTCCCATTGTGAGTTTTTCTTTGGTGGGAGTCATGAGTGGAGTAGGGGCCCTTGTTCCTAACTATAATCCGATGCCCACTGGACTTGTCTCGCTGGCGACCACGGGATTGGCCGCAGGCGCAGGCCTTTCTATTCAAGCCAATTCCACCGGAACGATTGGAAGCGTTGTCTTTAGTTTGGATAACGGAGCTCTTACTCACACGGAAAATAATGCGCCTTACTCCCTCGGTGGAGATAATGGAACGGTAGCCTCCTTTCTTGCCTGCCCCAATTTAACTCTCGGAACGCACGTGCTCTCGGCGACGGCTTTCAGTGGAACGAATGGAACAGGAACAAATCTGGGAACAACCAGCATCGGATTTAGCATTGTGAATAGAATTGTTTCCGTGACGAACTTTGGAACGGTCGGTCAGGGCGGAAATGACACGAGCGTTTTCAACACAGCCATTTCAACCACTGCCGCTGCGAAAAACGGACTCGAAATTCCTGCGGGAACTTATTTAGTGAATCCTCTGACTCTCGTTTCAAATACGGCCATTCAGTGTGATGGAGGCGTGACGGTTGGGGACTTCGCAGCGTATCCGACTTTTGGGGTCATGTGGAACGCCGTGGGTCTGAGCAATATAGCGATCACGGGTCCCGGAGGCGCCGCGAATCCAAGCATTACCTCTTGTGTTTTCCAAATGCCGCTCTCGTTGGCTCAGAGTAAATCTGACGGAAACGAGTACCGGCATTGTTTGGAAATTGAATCCAATAATGTGACGATCACTGGCATATCCGGCAATCTATCGGGCGGCGATGGTTTGAACATTCGTTCAGCGGCGAATGTGTTTGTGGCGAACAGCGCTTTCGATGGGGTGTATCGCAATGGCGTCTCGAATACGGGCAAAGTGAATGGCCTGATCATGAACTACTGTCAGATGAACAATACTCTGCGTACGGGGTTTGATTTTGAACCCAATGGAACAGGCGATTACTTGGAAAATATAACGTTGAACGGCAATCAAACGAACGGCAATGCGGGCGGAGGGCTGAGTGTGGGGCCGTATGCGTTGAATAGTACCTCGCTGCCCGTTTCGATCACGATCAACAACCATATTTCCAACAGCAATCAAGGGTACGGATATTTCTTTACGAATAACAATGATCTCACCTCCAGTGGCGGCACGAATAATCCCACGGGTGCTGTAACGATTAATAATTCATCAAGCGATAACAGTCAATTTGGCGGCGCTTACGGTCGAAAGAGCGATGATGGCTGGCAAATTACTTTCAACAATCTGACAGTGACGAATCCCTGCCGTGGAGGCCAGGATCCGCACTATGCTTTTCAAGCAGCGGTGGGTGTGGGTATCTCCGGCGGTTCGATAGGGAATCCGAATTCGGGCGGTGTCCACTACAACACCACGACGATTTCCAATGCAGATCACTATGCCATGACGAATTACTTCCAAATGGAAACGCCCAATTCTCATGTGACGTTTAGTTCTTCTGGCACGGGTGGTTCAGGGTGCACGGGCGCCACAAATCCAAACTCGCCGAAGACGTATCCTTGATTCCTTTATCTGCCGCTTTTTAAACGACGAAGAGCCCGACAAACAAACCGAGTTTGCCCGCGTTCTCCGGAAGACCAAATCTGTGCGCGACCTTAGTCAGGACTGAAGCGGCGCCTTCGGGGGCGGCTCAGGCTTCGACATGAGCGCGGCGGAGCTTACGCTTTGCCGGTTAGCTTTCGGATGTACTCCACTTCCTCCGGTTTATAGGGAGCGCCTTCCGTGCGAAAGATATCGTGGAACCAGAGGGGCGGTTCACTATTATAGTGTTTCTTCCAGGAGTCCCAGGGATAGATGGTCTGCGATTTTCCCGAAACGAAGCCCCAGTTGTACGCGCCGACTTTCTCGCTTTTCATGTAACCGAGGTTGGGATCGAAGGTGCTTCCCTGGGGGCGCGCCATGTACTCGGTGCAGAGGATGGGCCGATGATAGCGTTTGAGGTTTTCCACGCACTGCTTCAGCTCCTCGAGCTTGCCATAACAATGAAAGCTAATGACGTCGCTATGCTCGAGCTGGAAGCGGGGAACGGGGGCGAGTTTATCCGGGCCAAAGGTGCCGACCCACGGTGCGGAAGTGAGCGGCTGGCTCGGGCCGGCTTCGCGCGCCCAGGCAAAGGCTTTTTCGAGCAGGCTAAGCGCGGCTTCGGCTTTGCCGGCCGGCACGGCGTAATTGCCGCCGCCGCCATTGTCGGGTTCATTGAAAAGATCCCACGCATCGATCCGGGAATCGCCGCGGAAATGGTCGAGGACGCCCACGATATACGGT
>FTBG01000558.1_pt1 | contig 15851 bp, 13 predicted proteins | sample 1639311 | NCBI WGS metagenome assembly FTBG01 (sample SAMEA3914864, study PRJEB12502) | metagenome | biome: forest; material: soil | place: USA | collected 2012-03-12 | depth 0.3 m | reverse complement strand
GGTGATGTCTATGCCATCAATGCCTTTGCCTCAAACAGCGTCTCCGCCGGTACCATTCTTTGGCAAAAGCATGTCGCCGATCCGCAGTCGAATGGCAACGACGGTAGCATCCCGCGCGGCGTTCTGGGGACACCGATCATCGATAACAGCACCACACCTGGCACCATGTACGTCGTTACGGACGCTTCTTCCAGTGTTTGGCAGGCCCATGCCCTCAATATCACAAACGGTTCAGAGCTTACCGGCTGGCCGGTGATCATTAGTAACACCAGCATTTCGCCGGTCGTGCAAAACGGCCCGGCCAAATTCATTTCCAGTTCCAGCGAATCGCAGCGAGGCGCTCTCAATTTAAGCGCGGACAACACGCAGCTATATGTTCCTTTTGGCGGATATAGCGACGGCGCACCAGGTTTCCTCGTAGTGATCGACACCGGCACGAAACATCTGCTCAGCGCCTTTGCCGGAGCGCCTTCCGGCACGGCGAGCGGTTCTCCTTTCGGCGGCATGTGGGCGGAAGGCGGACCCGCGCTTGATTCAGGCGGTCGCATCTACGTCACTACCGGCAATACTCCCTCCGGCTCCGGAACCACCACGGGCTATTGGGGGCAATCGCTTCTCGTCTTTAACTCCACGTTGCCTCTCAGCCTCGCCGGCACTTACACGCCGTGGAACTATCCTGCGATGGATGTGAATGATACCGACCTTTGCGGCAGCGGCGTAAACGTCTTGCCGGACCTTCCCGGCATGAACGCCCACATCGCCGCCTTCGGCGGGAAACAAGGCAACGCCTATCTAGTGGATCGCGACAATCTGCCCGGTCTTCTTACAAACCGGCCACCTACCAATCTCACATCAGATCAGGATCAGTCGCTCATCCCGCCCACTCTCGAACCCTACTATAACAATAATGTCGGGCCGCTGAACGTCTTCGGACCATACTCCGAAAACAGCAACGACACTAACTTCGCCAAATCACGGACGACACCCGCCTACTTCCAGACGGCCGATGGCACGAACTATTTGATTCACGCCGGGGCAACCAAGAAGGCGGTAGGAAGCACCACCTCCGTGCCACCATGCGTTGCGCGATTACTCATCAATTCTTCGGCAACCGCGCCTTCCTATCTAAGCATCGACGCAACCGAGAATACCCTCACGTTCCTGAGTCCTGGTTCACCGTTGATCACAAGTAATGGATCAAGCAGCTTCGTCTCTTGGAATCTCGATGCCAACGTCGCCCGTACGGGAGGGCTCGACGGAACAAAACCCTTCCTGGCCGCCGTGGACCCAATCAGCATGACGAAGCTTTTCAAGAGCGCGGGAGGCACGCTGCATCCCGGTGGAAAATATAACGAAGTCTGCCCGGCACGTGGGATGGTCTTTGTCGGCACGGATCGCATCCAGGCGTTCGGACTTACCGCCAATATCGTTTCCATCAATGCCGGTGGCGCTGCGGCAGGCAATTTCGTGGACGATGTCGATTTCACCGGCGGTGATGTTTTAACCGATACGGACAGCATCACTTCTTCGCGCATCACCCATCCCGCACCTACTGCCGTGTACCAATCACTGCGCACCGGTGTGGCCGGCGCCGGTTTCACCTATGCTATTCCCGGGCTAAAGCCGAACCACGCCTACGATGTGCGCCTCCATTTCTGCGACCCGGTTTCAACGGCCGCCGGGCAGCGCCAATTTAACGTTGCTATCAATGGAACGACGGTTCTTTCCAATTACGACGTTTTCACCGCAGCCGGAGGCACTGATCACGCGATCGCTGAGCCCTTCAACGCCATCGCGGATTCTACAGGAACCATCACGATCAACTTCACATCCGGCGCGGCCTCGGATCCCATTGTCAATGGCATCGAAGTGCGTGCCCCGACTTTGAAGTGGGAGGCGGAGGATCTTACGGTGCAGCAATTCGTCGGGCCCGATATCCGTGTCTTTACCGACGGCAGCCTCAGCGCGGGAGCGGCGAGCATTCTTGATTCCAATGCCGTTAGCAACTCCGTTACCTATATCGTGCCTAGTGTTCCTCAGGCGACTTACGACATCCGTGTTGGCTACAAAGGCTTTCCTTCGCGCGGAATCTTTCAGCTCGCCATTGGTCGTCCAAATGCCACTCCAACCAATGTCGGCGCTCCTCAGGACGAATATATAGCCACGAGTTCGTACGCGGAATTTGACATCGGCAATTGGACACCAGGAACCACCAGCGACAAATGGTTTTGGTTTACCGTGACGGGCAAGAATGCCGCGAGCAGCGGTTATACGGTGACGGTGGACTATATTAAGTTGATTCCGCAGTAGAGAGTGAGATTGGGCCGTGGGAGTCTCTCGGAGGGGGCTCCCGCGGTCAGGTTCGTACTGGTAATCTTACTCGTAATCGTAATCGTCGCGCGAAACGGAAAGATGGTGGGCTCTGAGGTAAGTCAACCTGTTCCCGCCGCTTTGCCGTTTCGCGCTCCGCGCGACGATTACGATTACGAACCTGCCGCGCGGCCGCCTTCCCCACACCACTTGACCACACCACCTCCCTGCCACTACCGTCCGGGCACACATGCGCTCATTCTTTGCCGCCTTGCTTCTTCTTTGCCTCGGGGCGGCGGGCGGAGCGAGCTATGTTTGGCTAAAGTTCCAGCCAGATCACGCGCAGCGTCTTCGGCAGGAAGCGTTACTCCGCGTGCGCGACGAAGAAAACGAGCGTCTGCGCAGCGTCATCGCTGGGACGGAGCGCGCCCAGGCGCTGGAAAAGAATAAAACGCAGCGTCAGGAAATCGAAAAACAAGTCACGGAAATCCGCGGGCTCTCGTTTGTGCATCCGGTCGATTACGCGCTGCTCACGCGCAAGGAAATCAAGGCGGTCGTGGCCGGCAAACTCAGCGACACTTTTTCGGAGCAGGAATTCATCAACATCAGCGCCGCGCTGGCCCGCCTCGGCCTTCTCCCGGAAAACTATCCGCTACGCGAAAAATATATCGACCTCCTCGGTGAGCAGATCGCCGCTTTTTACGATCAGCACCAGCACAAGCTCTTCATGTTCGAAGACGCCACGCTCGACAATTCGCAAAACCGCGTCGTGCTCGCTCACGAGCTCACTCACGCTCTGCAGGATCAGCATTTCGATCTTTTGAAAATGCCCCTGGAAATCAAAAACAACGACGACCGCGCGGAAGCTTCCAGCGCTCTTGTCGAAGGCGAAGCCACCATTGTCATGAGCGAGTACATGCTAAAAAACATGTCCTTGCGCGCACTTAAGGACAACCTCGTCACCACCTTTGGCCAGAATATGGAGCAATTGCAAAAGGCTCCGCGCTTTCTGCGGGAGACGCTGGTTTTCCCTTATCTTCGCGGCCAGGAATTCTGCTCGGTACTGATCGACGGCGGCGGATACGCGGCCATTTCAAAAGCCTTTGCCAATCCCCCGCAGTCTTCCGCGCAGATCCTTCATCCCGAGAAATACCTCGCTCAACCGCGCGAAGATCCGGTTCCCGTCAGGTGGGACGACACCACTTTCGGCGGGAAAAAGCCCACGCAGGACAATGTGCTCGGCGAATTCAGCATCCGGATTCTCCTCGGTGAAAATGGCGACCCCAAAGCCGCGGAGCGGGCCGCTGCGGGATGGCGCGGTGATCGCTATCTTTCCTATGGAAAAGGGGAAAACCTAGTGTGGAAAACAGTTTGGAGCACCGATGAAGATGCTACCGAATTCCTCACGGCCGAACGCCAGTGCCTCGAGAAACGTTATCACCTGGAGAATGCCCGCGAAGAGAATGGCGGTTACTTTAGCGATTCATCGCGCGCCATTCGCCTCATCCGCCAGAAAGGCCACGCGATCCTGCTGATCGATGCCGGGCAAGCAGATCTCGCAGACAAGTTACTTGCGCAATTCTCCCAACCGTAGCGCTCGCAGCTCCCAAGTGAGGCTAACGTTACTTTAGACCCGGGACGAGAGCATCGGGATGCACTGCCATCCATTGATTAATCCTTTCCGCCGCCCGCGCGAAAATTCCATCCCGGACTTCACCGGTCGCCTGCGGTCCACCCATGGGCACTTCAACGATCAACTCGCGGCCTGAAGCGTCCACCACCGCCATGTTGGGCGCATACCCGCCTTCATCCGGGCTGCTATATCCGCGCGTCACCCCTTCAGGGACCCGCGGCAGATCGGTCTCGTGATGGACAAACACGAGGACCAGCGGGTCTTTGAAAGCACGGTAGAAATGCGCAAGGGCAGCCGATCCCGTGCGCCCCCGCGTATTGGTCCGCACGCCAAAGTATTGATTCCAGACAAGAATAAAACCCATTGGCTTTCTTTCGGCCCGAGCTTTGGCCGTTGCTTGATCGAGATGATCCAAATCGAACGCATCATCCTTCCCCATCACCAGCCAATCAGCACCCTTTGCCCCTTCCAGGCTCGGCCCAAAAAAATCTTTCACCGGCTGGACAGGCGCGGGAGCGGGTTTGGCAACAGGGATCCCGCCGGTTGAAGCAGAATCCGCGACTTTCCGGTCCCGCTGGTGCGAATCAAATGCCGCTGCTTCCTGCGCAGAACTCAATTGCTCCGGAGCACGCAAACCCTTCAAGAGCGACGCTGGAGCTCCGGCAGAAGTCAGCGCTGCTTCCTGTTGCGGAGTCAAAGCCCGCAAAAGTTTTCTCTTTCCAACATCCTGCAAAATGCTCTGGGCAGAATCCCCGGTTCGCACTCTCAGAGAAATCTCTTCAAAGGTCACCGGTGCGCTTCGTACTGGAAGCACACCCATCACCGTCATCGAAATCACCGCAGCAGTAACAGCTCGTCGTTTCATTGAATCCCCTGTCTTAAAGGCATTCACCATGCCAGCCCCTCGCACTAACTGCTCTGGATTCTTCCAATATTTTAGATGGTGATCCTTAAAAAACGCGCGACAATGTCGCCCACCCACCACCCTCTCCACCCTTTCTTGGCGCAGGCTTTGCTGTTCTCAAGAAAGCGCTCACCATTCCATGACGCCTCTTGAACGGCTTCAGAATATTCGCCGTGACCAAACCATCGACGGTTGGAACATCCGCTTCTACCAATGGAGCCGCAACCCGATGATCCTCCTCGGAATTGCCATGGTGATCCTTTCGATCTCCGTGGCCGTGGCTTGGTTCACGCAATCGAAAGACCCGCTGGCTCAATTTAAAACTGCGGTGCACGTGAGTTCGCTGACCAGCGAGCTAGCCAAGCCCAAGCCTGAACTTCGCGCCGTAGTTGGCCAGTTGGAAGCCGAGGCCTGGGACGATGACACCATCCGCCTGGAGACGGAGGAGGCGATTCGAAAATCCACATTGTCCGGAGACGAAAAAGCAGTCGCGATTGCCTATTGGAAGACCCTGAACTCTGACACGCGCGAGCCGGAAGCAGATCTCATCTACGCGGCGCACTGGGTGAAACCACTCCCCATGGCCAATGAACTCGTGGCCGACCTTTGGCAAATGCAAAACGAGTTTTCCAAAGCAAGGCGCTACTATGAGCGTGAGATCAAATTTCACGACTCTCGGGCCGTTCGAGAAAAGCTGGTCAACATGCTTCTCCAGCAAAATGACTTCGCCTCGCTCTCTTCCATGGCCTCCGATGCGCGCTTTAAAGAGCTTATCCCTCAACACGCTTTGGTGATGCTCGCCGTGCACGAGCATCAATGGCGTCAAACGCTTCTGCCCATTGCGGAGATGGAGGTGCGCAGTTGGAAGCCGGTTCCGGCCACTCTCGCCCTCGTCGCCGGTGCCATTTGGATGCTCATCGCCCTGCAGGCGATTCAGCCTTCTGGCTGGTTCTGCTTCCGCTCGCTAATGCCCTTCGTCGCCGTGGTTCTCGGAATGGCAAGCACCTTTCCCACGCTGTTCGTGGACCTTTGGGAAGGAGAAGTTCTCGGGCTTCGTCACACCGGTTTCATCCTGCGCGATTTCACCTTTTTCATGGCAGGCGTCGGCGTGCGCGAAGAGATCATCAAGCTAGTTTTCTTTCTTCCTCTCGTTCCCTTTTTACTCAGACGCAAAAATCGGCTCGAAACGCTCATGATCGGCGCCTGTGTCGGGCTTGGCTTCGCCATCCAGGAAAACTTGCAATACTTTGAAGCCGCAGGACCGGCAAACGCCTTCGGGCGCTTCCTCACCGCGAATTTTTTCCACATGGGAGCGACTGGCATCCTCTCCCTCGCTCTGTGCGACGCTCTGCGGGAGCCACGAGAAAAGGGAATGCTCTTCTTCGGCATCCTCGCGGCGGTGATGATTTCTCACGGTGCTTACGATGCGTTTATGGCCGTCCCCATCCCTGAGTTTGGAAAGCTGAAGGCGGTGAGCGTTGTCAGTTTTATTCTGCTTTCACGCTTTTTCTTCGATCAATTGAGGCGCTGCCGCGATGGCACCACGGATCAGATTTCCATTGCCGCGACGCTGGCAATCGGACTTTCCATTCTCTCGGGTGTCATCTTTGTCTGCGCTTCCATGCAATTGGGCTTCTTCCTGGCAGCGCTGGCCCTCGCTTTCAGCGCCGTCGGATTGATCGTCTTTTTCCTGATGTTTTACCGCCAGCTCGGCTACGGCATGTCTGCAGAAGCGGTCGCCCTCTCCACCCGACCGAGCTTTTAACCATGACGGCAGCCTTAGGGTTACTTTTCTTCGCCGGTCTCGTCGTACTTTGGGTGGGACTGAGAATTTCGAATACCGAAGCCGGCCGCGGCGCGGTTTGTTCGATCATCGGATTCCTCATGCTCCTCCCCTATTTAGGCAAAAGCATGTGGGACATTGAAAAGCGGCAGAAACGCATTCGCCACACGCTGAATTCGCAGGGGTCCGATCAAATCCAAGTTGCCGTGCGCGCCATGGAGGAAATGGATCATCTGGAGCGCGCCCGAGCAAAGCAGGAGGTCCTCGCGGAACTCAATCGCAAGCTCGCCGTCTGGTATCGCACGCTACAAGATCGCCGGACAAAGCTTGGAACGGACGAAGCGGAAATCGCCGGTTTCAATGACGAAGCTGCCGCCTATCAGGACCTGCTCGCCGTGACGAAAGAAGTGGCTGCCGAAATCCAGAAGCTTCAGGGACAGGCGAAGTAAAGAAGCAATCGCAGCTCTGACGAAGGAGTGAGATTCTGTGGCAGGCACGCGCGGCCCGACATTTTTTTCAAAAATCAATTGCCGACAACCCTCTATGTGTATTACATCACTAATACACAAAGCGAGCCCATGATTTCCCTTCGCAACCTTTCTTTTGCCTACGGCGAAAGCCCTCTTTTCCACGACCTCCATTTCGAAGTTCCCTCGGGTGCCGTCTGCGGGCTCCTCGGCAAGAATGGCATGGGCAAAACCACGCTCATGAAGCTCATCTCCGGCCTCCGGTTTCCCCATGCCGGCCAGGTTGAAGTGCTCGGTGTCAATCCGGCGGGCCGTCAACCGGCCTTTCTCTCCCAAGTCTTCTTTTTGCCGGAAGTGATCTCTTTGCCAAATGTTTCGGCCAAATCCTACGTCGGCCAGCTCGCGCCGTTTTATCCGCATTTCGATTCGCGGCTTTTTGATAATCTGGTGGAGGAATTTGGCCTCACAACGAAAACCCGGCTCGGCGATTTATCTCTCGGCGAAAGTCGCAAGACCATGCTCGCGTTTGCCCTGGCAGCCGGCTGCCGCCTGCTCCTGCTCGACGAGCCGGCTAATGGGCTCGATATTCCCTCGCGCAAACAACTGCGCAAGCTGCTCGCCATGGGGATGCGTGAGGATCGCACCATCATCGTCTCGACGCACCAGGTGCATGATATCGAAGCACTCGTCGATTCTGTCGCAATCCTTCACGACCGCCGCATCGTGCTGAATGAAAACGTCGAGTCATTGTCGAAACGCCTCTTCATCGGCGTATCCAGCGAGCCACCCGACCCAGCCACGGTGCTTTATTCTGAACGCACCATCGGCGGATATAGCATCGTCAAGGAACGCGTGGCGGAACCGGAAAGCGCTCTGGATCTGGAAGGTCTTTTTCAGGCCGCGATCAATGATCCCAACCGTCTCCAAGCCATCTTTGCCAGAAAGTAATTCTATGCAGGACATCAATACTAGTTTCAGCCTGAATCGACTGCTGCTTCTCATCCGCTACTCCCTATGGCAGGACTGGCGAATTTTCGGACTGAGCTCTTTGGTCTTCATTCTGGCATTTATCGTTCTGGGACCATTCTTCAGTTTATTTGGCGCGCACGACTTAGTGGTGCAAATGGAATACTACATCGCGCTGGGTCTCGGCTGGCTCTACACGTCCGCCATTCTTGCCGAAGCCCATCAGAAGCAGCGCGCCCCGCGATTTCTCATGTTTCCGGCCTCCTCCGCGGAAAAACTCGCCGCTCGCTGGTTAATTACCGCGATCGCCTACCCAATGGCCGTGATCCTGATCGGCATGCTCTTTCATCAAGCCACCTACCATTTCCACACGCTGAAGGACGTGCACGTGGAAGTCAACGGTGTGCCCAAGGACATTTATCACCGGGAATGGTCACTCTTTCCCGAAGTGACATGGAATAGCTTGATTACTTACCTTGTCATCCAATCGGTGTTTTTTTGGGGCGCAGTCCATTTTTCCTCACATGCTTTCATCAAGACCCTCCTCTGCGTGCTTGGGTGCAGTTTGCTCATCGAACTCAGTGCCGGATTATTGCACAATAGAATCATCGTGAACGGTGCGCAGATGTGGCCGCCCTCGGGAGACTTACCAGCCGCAAAACTCGTCTCCTGGCTGGATACCGGTTTTAAGCCGGCGCTCTTTTTCATCTTACCCTTCGTGTTGCTGCCTCTGTCCTATCGCAGCTTCAAACGCATCGAAGCCTGATGGAATTTCAGGAACAACAAGGCATTTATCAGCAAATCGCCAATCACTTGTGCGAGGAAATCCTCCTCGAAAAGTGGCAGGCTGGCTTCCGAGTGCCTTCCGTTCGTGAATTTGCCGCGCAGGTGAGCGTAAATCCCAACACCGTCCAGCGTGCTTATACACAGTTGGAGGAACTCGGCGTGCTCTACAATCGGCGAGGCATCGGATTCTTCGTTCAGGAAAATGCCCGGCATCGCATCCTGGAGTGGAAACGCCGCGATTTCCTTGCACGCGATTTACCGGAGTTATTTCGGAAAATGGATTTGCTGCAAATCTCGCTGGACCAATTGCGCGAGCATTTTGAAATATACCGAAAGGCGTCTTCTCCAAGGTGAATTACTTTACTTTTGAAAATAACCAGGTTTCAGGTCCGTACCCGCTTGAGGACATTCAGCTCAAGGTGCAGCGCGGTGAGCTGAATATCTCCGATCAGGTCTGCCCCGAAGGCACGCAGACCTGGCTGCCACTGAGTACCGTGCTTCAGCAGGTGCGTCCTGCGGGCGTCATCGCTACGGCGGCTCCGGTCGTGGCTAAAAAAAAGTCATTCGGCTGCACGGGCTGTTTGATTGCGGGGGCCGTTACTTTTGTCCTGCTGGCCGTAGCTCTCGTGTTCACGGGTCGCTATCTTCTTTTCAATACAGCCGTGCCTTTTCGGTGGCTGATCTCCGCTTTTCTGCCTCCGGGATCGACGGTTGACGGCGTCTCCGGCTCAGTCTCTTCCGGCTTTTCTATTCAATCTATCCGCTGGCGCGGTCCAAATGGCGAACCGTGTGAGATCAATGACGTTCGTTTCAAAAGCAGCGGGATTGACGATCTAACCAAGCACCATCAACTCATCATTAGCGAGATTAGTGTCGGCAAAGCGCACCTCTATGTCTCATCGGACCCTCACTCGACCCAGAACAACTTCCATTGGCACTCCTCTGGATCGGGCCGGATCTCCCCGTTCCAGGGAAGCTCGGGAAAAAGTTCTCTTCAGCTCCTGCGCATCGACCGGATTCATTTTGGCGACATCTACGTGAAGGATGTGCAGAGCGGATTCGAGTTTTCCATGCCCACGCTCGATTACACCGGATTCAACTACGAAAATGGCAAGACCGATCTAGGGATCTTGAGCATCGTCAGCGACCGGCTGGAGGTTCGCACAGAACCGGGACGCACTTTCCAGATGGGAGACAAGCGGGTCCTTTTCCAAAAAGAGCTCAATGGGACAGCCAAGCCTCGTCTTAGCAATTCCATCAAGCAACCCATCGATTTCAGTCTCGATCTGGGGTTCGGCGAAAACCAGGAGTTTATTTGGCGTTTGGAGGCATTTAGCCACCGCCTCATTGCCTACTCCGATGCCACCGGAGGCGAATACTATCGCGCCATGGACCTGCCGCTTTCGAGTTACTTGTCCATCGAGCCATGGGATCTTCCCTCCAAAATCAACCTCGATGGCAAAGTCCCCGCCGGGCAGTATCCCGCCGCAGATCAAGTAACCCCTCCGAAAGGAGATTTCGTGATCGGTGCGACCGATTTCGTCTTTGCTCCCGAGGTTGTGCCCGTCAATCAATCCGGCTATCGCTATCACTACGAGATCAAGGCCAGGCAGAAGACTGCCGGCCAGGAATTGATCGCCTCCCTTATCTACCAATCTGAGGAACCCAGAGTCCGTCTGGCTTTTAGCTCCAATCCTCCGATGCCACCGCAGGACCTTCTGGCCACTATCTTTTACGGGCAGCCTTATGCAGCGCTGGGCCAGGCCGAGCGGCAGCAGATTGACACAAAGATCCCTGTTTATTTTCCTCCGGCAGCCACCCCCGCGGAACCGGAGAATCACTGAGATCTGAGTGGATAGCGTACCGCTTCGCCCTCTCTTGGCGGAAATTCGATCACCGTACGGTCCTCAGGTCTTCCGCGCGATCGCCGCTTTTTCTACAAACCTTGGATGTTGAGAGTTGAGAATCGAGAGTTGAGAGTTCCTCAGACCACCTCTCTTTTTTTCTCGATGCTCAATCACCAGCGCTGCCGCCACCTCCTGCTTCTCTTTGCCTTAACCTTCGCGGCGTGCCTCTGGTCGAATTGCTTCGACGCCTGGAGCGCTGAATCCGCATCCGCTCCTCACGACTTTGCGAAATGGAATCAGCTCATCCATCGCGAACTCGATGGGAATCTTGCCGGCGGCTATGCCTACGAAATCCTGCAACATGGCAGGCCGGTCGCCATCGGTGAGTACGGTTATGCCCGCGCACCGTGGGAAAAGATCGATCCCTCCGTTCGCTTCACCACCCACAAAATCGGTCCAATTGCCAGCGTCTCCAAAACCATCACCGCCGTGGCCATGTTGAAATTGTGGGAGGAGAAAAAGGGCAGCTTTTCTCTCGACGCTCCCTTCTGGCCAATCATTCGCCATATCGTTCCCGATCCCAGTCCTTCCGTGAAGCGCATCACCATCCGGCAAGTGCTCATGCATCGCACAGGGTTTCCGGGTTTTGGCGATATCTCCACGCACCGCGAATTGGCAAAATTGTTGCACCTGCCGCTCATTCGGCGGCCAGGTGAAAAATTCGACTATCACAACAATAACTACTATCTCGCGCGCGTGCTCATCGAGCAGCTCGCGCACGATTCCTATCCGCACTACGTGCAAAAGCACGTCCTCACTCCGATGGGCATTTTTGATATGCGCACCCGCAGCGAGCGGTACGCGCCTATGTGCGGCTACGGAGACGCTGACGAACGCAAGCCCGGCTACTCGTTTGCCTGGGATTGCACAAAATGGGCCGGTGGCGCCGGATGGTACGGCTCCGTCAATGATCTTGCCCGTTTCATGCGCGGCCTGCGCGAACACAAGGTCCTTTCCGAAAAAACCACGGAGATGCTCTTCCACGACGACTTCGGTCTGGATTGGGAGGAGCCAGGCTTTGGCAAAAGCGGTGATTGGGTCTGTCCGGAAGAGGAAATCAATGGCGAGGTCCACACCGCCGTCTGCTATTTCCCAGACGACATCGAAGCCGCCATAATGATCAACGGCGTCTATGAGCAGGGCCCGCTGGAACTGCTCGAGGATACTTGGAGTGCGAGCCGGAAAAAGGCGAAACGCCTCTAGGAAAGGCGAACCACCTCTAGGGGATCCCGCGAAGCACCTCCGGCGAGACATTCCATTTGCCTCGAAGCCCGCCTGCGCCGATAATTGGCACCCTTCTTTTACTTCAATATGACTCTGACAGAAAAAGTCCTCGCTCGTGCCGCCGGCAAGGCGCACGTCCAACCCGGAGAGAATGTGTGGGTCAACGTCGATGTTCTCATGACCCACGACGTGTGCGGCCCGGGAACCATTGGAGTCTTCAAGCGGGAATTTGGCCAGAATGCCAAGGTGTGGGACCCGAAGAAGGTCGTCATCATCCCCGACCATTACATTTTCACGGCGGATTCCATGTCGAACCGCAACGTCGATATCCTGCGTGACTTCGTTAATGAGCAGGGCCTGCCGTATTTCTACGACGTGATCGACGACACGAAGGGCCACTGGCATTTCGATGCGACGCAGGGCCAGCTCAAAAAGCAGCACGGTTCGCATTACACTGGCGTCTGCCACACTACGCTTCCATGGAAAGGCCACACGCGCCCCGGCGAAATCCTTTTCGGCACTGATTCGCACACCTGCATGGCGGGGGCGTTCAATCAATTTGCGACCGGCATCGGCAATACCGACGCGGGCTTCATCCTCGGCACAGGCAAGCTGCTCATCAAAGTGCCCGAAACGATGCGCTTTTTCCTCGAAGGCGAGATGCCTGCCGGAGTTATGGCGAAGGATGTGATCTTGCACGTAATCGGTGAGATCGGTTTCGACGGCGCGACCTACCGCGCCATGCAATGGGAAGGCCCGGGTGTCCATTCGCTCTCCATGGACGATCGCATGACCATCGCCAACATGGCCATCGAAGCCGGAGGAAAAAACGGCATCTTCCCATTTGATCACAAGACAGATGCGTACGTGAAGGAACGCGTTGCGGAAAATGGCACGCGCTCCGATTTCGAGCCCGTCGAGGTGGATCGCGAACAGAGCTTTATCTATGACAAGGTATTCGATCTCTCCAAGCTCGAGCCAACCGTCGCCTGCCATCCCGATCCGGGCAATCGCAAGCTCGCACGCGACATGAACGACGTGCAACTTGACCGCGCTTACATCGGCTCCTGCACCGGAGGCAAGACTAGCGATTTCCTCGCTTTTGCCGAAGTCGTGCGCGGAAAGAATGTCAAGATCGACACCTTTGGCGTGCCGGCAACGACCAAGGTCGTCTCTGAACTGAAAGAGACGCGTTGGGATGGGCAGAGCGTGTGGCAAATCCTGGAAAGCGCCGGCGTGCGCATGACGGAAAACGCTTCGTGTGCCGCCTGCCTGGGCGGACCGGTCGATACCTTTGGCCGCATGAACACGCCGATGAAATGCATCTCGGCGACGAATCGGAATTTCCCTGGCCGCATGGGCCACAAGGAATCCCAGGTCTTTCTCGCGAGTCCATACACCGTCGCTGCCTCTGCGCTCACCGGCCACATCACCGATCCGCGCGAATTCGTGGCTTAAGCCACGGCATACCCGGCGCCCACCTCAACGCTGCCGCTCGCGTGCATCCACAAGTAAAGCGCGAAATGCATCCGCTTCACTGGACTGCCAAAGCAGTCATCGGCGGCGCGGGCATTGCGCTTCTCGCCGCGGCGTGCGCGCATCCGCAAGCGAGTTCCAACAATACTAGTTACATGGTTTCGGCTCCTTCCACTTCCTTCTTCAAGTACGGACCCGCCCAGGAGTTCGGAGCGGATTTCACCATGGGTAATGGGCAGCGGCTTACGCTCCTTCACCGCGAATTTGGCTATAGCCGGGTGATGACGGAAAACGGCATCAGCGGCTACGTTTCGAACGACGATATCAAGCCGGCCCCCGCCACGCCTCCACCAAAGCCGACGCCCAAGTCGTCTTCCATCAGTTCCTGGTTTAAGCACACGCCGTCATCCACCTCCAATTTCAAACCAGTCCCTCAGCCGCTCTTCGACGTGAATGACGTGCCGCCCCCACCCATTCCGGGGGGCCAGGAAAAGCCGCATTCCGCCGGTCCCACACCGGGTTTTCGTTATTAAGTAACACATTTTTCCGCTTCATCGCGCTCACCATCACTAACTAAAGGAGTCATCCGCCATGTCTCACACCATCACCAGTCCCGTCTATGTCGTCCGCGATAACATCGACACGGATCAAATCATCCCGGCGCAATATCTCACGCTCGTCCCGACAATCGCTGAGGAATACGAAAAGCTGGGCTCGTACGCTATGGTCGGCCTTCCGGATTCGCTCTATCCCGAACGCTTTGTACCTGAGGGGCAGATGAAGACTCCGTATGCGATCATCATCGGTGGCCGCAATTTCGGCTGCGGCTCCTCGCGCGAGCACGCTCCCATCGCTCTCGGTGCGGCCGGTGTGGAAGCCGTGGTTGCGGAAAGCTTCGCCCGCATCTTCTTCCGTAACGCGGTCGCCACGGGCGAGCTCTACCCCTTCGATGCCACGGAGCGCCTTTGCGATACCGTGAAAACCGGTGACGTCGCCACGCTCGATTTCGACAACGAAACCCTCACCGTCAACGGAAAGACGTACTCGCTGAAACCACTTGGTGAAGTCCGCCCGGTCATCGAAGCCGGCGGTCTCTTCAATTACGCTCGCAAGAGCGGGATGATTGCGAGCTAGCAGGCGAAGCCTAGCTCCACTCCACGCTCACGCTTTTCTTCTGCTGAAACCGGTCGGTGTAATGCAGCTTTTTATTCTGCGCGCCGTACTCGTGCACGAGCCGCGTGCATTTCACGTCGAAGCAGCAGTACTCCGCGATCTCTACCAGCCGGCCTTCGCGCCACCACTTGATCGCATCCAAGCCTTCCGCAGTCTTGCCTACGCCGAGCGTTGAGCTTGCAAGTGAATCCAGCCCGAGCCGATGCCCGAGCTTCTTTTCGATCTCCACCAGCATGTCCAGTGTCTGCGTGTTATAAGAAAGATCCAGCGCCGTATATCCCATCAGCACTTCGTAATCGAAATTCAGGACATTGAAGCCCACCACGAGATCCGCTCTCGTGAGTTGATCGACGAGTTGCTGAACCGTCTTCTCCGTGTAAATGCGGTACTCTTCGAGTTTCGTCGAATAGGTCACGCCAACCGACATTCCCATGTCTCGTTTTCGATTCCAACCTCCGGCATCATTGGCAGTGCGCTGGGTTTCGAGATCGAAATAGATGATGTCTTGAGGCATTTGGGACGAAGACCACAGTCTTAAAAAATCCGCACAGCACGGTCTAGCTTTTTCCGAAAGCCAGCCGGCAAATCACAATCCTAAGACTATTTCCCCGTCCACTCATACTCCCCTGCATCAAAGGCCATCATATTAGCTAGTTTGCGGGCACGGAATTCTTCGACTACAGCGCCATCGCTTTGGAAAATGGTGACGGATTTCGTACCCGGCTCGTGACCAGCGACCGCCCAAATGAGGCCAGGAGTTTCAGTGATTCGGCAAAGCGGCAGGCCGTCTTGCGTCGTAAAGACAGAACCCTTTGCGTCCGTAGCGACGTGAATCTCCAAGTCGTGAATGGCATCCTTGAAAAGCGGATTGGGAAGAAGGTGGATGCGCAATTTCTCCTCGGTCACGAATGGTTTTTCGCGGCCGAGCTTGCCGGCGACCGCGGCGTAGGCGGGACTGGCTACGATCGATTTTGAAAATACGGTCTGCCAAGTGGAGAGAGCGCCATCCGAAGGATATTCCGCCTTGTCCAGTACAAGGCCTCGGATCCGTTCCACAGTTGCATCGCGTTCGAGCAAAGCGATGAAGTTTTTTGTCGTGGTCGACGCAATCTTTTGCGGAATGGGGTCACCGGACGGAACAGCAAGGCGGCGAAGAAATTCGCCATTGCCAGAAAACTGTTTCACCTGCACGCCTTCACCTGTCTGATCAATAACCCAGAGG
>FTBG01000327.1_pt1 | contig 15864 bp, 15 predicted proteins | sample 1639311 | NCBI WGS metagenome assembly FTBG01 (sample SAMEA3914864, study PRJEB12502) | metagenome | biome: forest; material: soil | place: USA | collected 2012-03-12 | depth 0.3 m | reverse complement strand
GGCCGTTTGTGAACATCAGCTTTTCCTCGCACCACCACGAGAGCTGGAGGCACTTCCTCGATCTCGCGTACTGGAACGTCGAACTAGGCGAGTAAACTGCAACGGCCTGAAGATAAGGCCACCTTGCGGTCCTCTATATCGTGAGTTCCCGCCACGGCATCGCCCTGTGGGCCAAAAGCCCGCCTCATCTCTACGCCATTCGGAACCGACCAGCTAGGCAGTCGCCTGCATGGCAAACACGAAATACGCCGCCGCACCCACGGAGAGGATCGACAGGATCGTGAGGCCGTAAAGCACAAGCGCCAGCGGGTTCTTCTCGCGAACCACCTTGGGCACTGGTGAGGTACTCACAAACCCGCTCGGGCGCGAACTCTGGGCCGCCGCCTGCACATTGGCCGCCAGTGATTCGGGAAGAGGCTGGGAAGCGCCAGTCTCGTCTTCATCGGCAAAAACGGATTCGATGCGTCCGAAGCGAACCTCATCGCCATGCTGCAGCACGGCATCGGTCACTTGCTCGCCATTCACGAACGTTCCGTTGGTCGAGCCCAGATCATGAAGATGATATTTATCCCGCTCCAGGAAGATCTCCGCATGACGGCTGGAAACCGAGGCGTCATCAACCTGCAAGGTATTATCGGCGAGGCGTCCTACCGTTACCTTCTCGTCGGAGAGATCGTGGGTCAGCTTGTTCTCTTCAGAGATAAAAATCTGAATCTGGGGCATTGGTATCCTTTACGACTTTTTCAGGCCCGCATCAACCTCTTTGGCAAACTCGCGGAAAAAATACGACGCATCGTGCGGCCCGGGGGAAGCCTCGGGGTGGTATTGCACGCTGAAGGCTGGCTCGTCGCGATGCCGAAGGCCTGCCACGGTTCCATCGTTGAGGTTCACATGCGTCACTTCCACATGGGACGGCAGCGAATCGGGATCCACCGCGTAGCCGTGGTTTTGCGAAGTGATGGCGACTTTGCCAGTCCGCAAATCCTTCACCGGCTGATTCGCGCCGCGGTGGCCAAACTTCAGCTTGAAGGTCTTGCCTCCCAAAGCGAGCGCGAGCACCTGGTGCCCGAGACAAATGCCAAAGAGCGGCGTCTTGCCCACCAGTCCCCTCACCGCCTCGTGGGCATAGCGGACCTCCGCGGGATCGCCGGGGCCGTTGGAGAGAAAGACTCCGTCCGGCTTCATCGCCAAAACATCGCTGGCCGGCGTTTCGGCCGGCACCACGGTCACCGCAAAGCCGTTTTGCCGCAGCGAGCGCAGGATGTTTTTCTTCATCCCAAAATCATACGCCACGATCTTCCGCGTCGCGGGCGCGAGCTTCTCGTAAACATTTCCGATGGCGTCGCGCTCGACGTCCTTCTCCGTGCTGCGGGCCAACACCCACGAACGGCTCAGGCTGTCTTTCTGATCCCAGCCATACGAAGCAGCCGGCGTCACTTCCTTGACGAAATCGACGCCCTCATAAGAAACATTCTTCGCCAGAGCGATGGCCTCCGCCTCGGTCGTTTCACCGGAGGCGATGCAGGCGCGCATCGCTCCACCCGTGCGCAGCCGCCGGGTCAGCGCTCGCGTATCGATGCCCTGGATACCAGGGATGCCGTGCCGGGTCAGATAGTCTGAGAGCGTCTCCTGCGAACGCCAGTTGCTCACCACCGGGCTCAATTCCTCGATCACAAATCCCCGCACGTGCGGAGCGTCGCTTTCCTCGTCGACTTGATTGATGCCGTAGTTACCGATCAACGGATACGTCATCGCCACGATCTGGCCCCGATAGGAAGGATCCGTGAGGACCTCCTGGTAGCCAGTCATCGATGTATTGAAGCAGATCTCACCGGCCACCGCAGTGGCGGCGCCGAAAGATTCTCCGCGAAAAATTGTTCCATCCTCAAGGGCGAGCAAACCATCCATGGCAGCACCATAGACATTCCCGCGAAGCGCTCAACGTCAAAGCGACTGGATTTGCGAGAAGGATTTGATCACGAGTTGGGGCTCGCCGTTATAGAGGGTGATCTCACCGGAAACGCGGACCTTTTTACCGATGTATTGGTTGAGATGCGCTTCGCTCACGTCCTCCGCTCCACCCTTGGTGAAAAAGACCAGGGAAAGGTCACCCCGCTGAGTTCCCGCGAAGTTCAAAAACCGCACCGAGCCCGTCTTCGTCACTCCCTGGCGCTGAATCTCTCCCTCCACCACGACGGGTTTGTTGGCTTGGGCGATCAGCCCCGCTTTGTCGGTCGGAGAAAAGACCGTGGGCGTGGGCTTGGTTGGAACCGCCTCGGCAGGTTTGGGCTGCGCGGCCACTGGCTCTGGAGCGGCGGCTTTCGGGTGAAATAGTTCCGGCCGCAGGATAAACACCGCCGCCGCGGCAATTGCGATCACTGCCACCGCGAGACCGAGAAAAAGGGGCGCCGATGACTTCGCGGCGGGCGGTGCCACCTTTTCGGGCACGGGCTCCGGCGCGGGTGCTCGGACTTGAACCGGCACCGTGGAGGTCGTTCCCAAATTAAGCCCGGACATCGCCTGGGCCGCTGTGGTTGGCCGATCGGCCGGGTCGAGACTCATCATGCGCCTCACCCATTGGCAAATGTTGGTCGAGATATCAGGGCGCATCTGCTCAAGCGGTGTCACTTTCTGCTGCAAATGCGCACAAATCACCTCGGGAACCGTAGTGCCGGAAAACGGATAATAGCCGGTGAGCGCAAAGTAGGCCACGCAACCGAGAGAATAGAGATCACTGCGCGCATCGATCGGTTTGTTCTCAAACTGCTCCGGCGACATCGTGTAGACGGAACCTAGTAGCGAATTATTCTGGTCCGTCGTCTGGTGCGAGGGCTCAGGAGCAATTTTAGCCAGGCCAAAATCGAGAATCTTCACCTGGAACGCGCCGCTCGGCAGGTCAATGATCATCAGGTTGCTCGGCTTGATATCGCGATGCAGCATGCCGATGGCATGCGCGGCGATGAGCCCCTCCAGGGTCTGGCGCATGGCCGAAAGAAAATCCGCTTCCAGCAGGGGTGCGGCCTCCGCAATGTCCTGCAATGTCCGGCCCCGGAGCAACTCCATCACCACCACAATCTCGTCCTGCGCCTCGATGAAATCGTAGACGGTAACGATATTGGGATGCTGCAGCGCCGCGAGATGGCGGGCCTCCTGCATGAACTTGCCCGGTGTTTCCTCCTTTGTATGCAGCCTCTTGATCGCCACTGGCCGATGAAGCTGCGTATCCTGGGCGCGAAAAACGTCGCCCAACCCTCCCCGGCCGATGCTCTCACCCATGAGGTATCGACCCGTTGACCCGGCGATGATCTCGCCTTCTGCGTTGGCTCCCTGCACTCCTTCAGCAAGCCTTAATCGTGCCAACTCCTCAACCAACTTTTTTGTAACACAAAAAAAGTGGCCTGTTTGTCTCAAACAAACAGGCCACTTGAAGTATTTTGCCCCGCGTGTGCCGTTCCGGCGCATATCCCGTTCCCTTAGATAAGGGTGGATGACCGCCGAAAAATCCGCTGACTTCCAATTAAGGCCTGTCATTGGACCCTCCAGCCAAGCCTCCGGGATGATTATTTATTTATCGGTCCGGGAGTTTGCGTCGTGTAATCGCGAACACCGCAGGGCAAATCGTATTCCGTCGTTTCCGACGGACATAAATTGAAATTGTGGAAAGATCTATTCTCGGAAGTCCACCGCCAGTTTCGCCCTCAGCTGCTGCTTGAGGCGCTCGCAGGCCGCACTGACTTCTTCTCCGGTTAGAGTCCTCCCAGAGGCCCGGAATGTCAAGGAGATCGCAAGCGATTTACGGTCGGCCGGCAGCTTTATTCCGCTCGGGTCGGTGAAGACGTCGAAAGGCGAAATTTCCGTCAGCAGTTCCTCGCCCGCGCCGAGCAAAACTTTTTTGATTTCGTCGTACGCCAGCGCGATCGGGCAGATGATCGCGACGTCGCGCGAGACCGCTGGAAAGGTCGGGATGGATTGATAGACCGGCGCCTTGGCCAGCTTCATCAGCGCCGCGACGCTGAGCTCGGCCACCAGCACGGAGGTCGATGCGTCCAGGCCGCGGGCGGCGGATGGCGAAAGCTGGCCGAGCAGCCCGACGGCTTGGTCTTCCACGGAAACGTGCGCTGCCAAGGCGAGCGGAGCCAGCGCTGGCTTGGCCGCAAAGTCCGCCCCGGTAGGAAGCAACGACTCGACGACGCCCTTGGCGTCGTACCAATCAAGCGAGCGTTCCGCGCCGCCCCGCCAACCATTGCTGGCGGCTGCTCCGTAAAGCACAAAGGCAACTGTGTCGGACTCTTCCATTTCCCCGCCCCGATAGGTGCGGCCTATCTCGTACAGGCCGATGGTTTTTCTTCCGTTGCGAATGTTCCTCTCCACCGCCGTGAGCAGACCCGGCACCATGCTGGTGCGGAGATACGATTGATCTTCGCCGAGCGGGTTGCGCAGCTTGAGCGGAGCCTCGTCCTGCCAGCGCATGGCCTCGGAAACGAGTGTACTTGTGCGCGCCTCACTCAGGCCAAAGAAGCCCAGCTTCTCCCGCAGCAGCATTTGAAAATCGTAGAGCGCATCCGCCGCCGTCGGCGCCATGGGTATGGCCGTGACTTTGGCGGGAATGTTTTGGATATCGACGACGCGGCCAACTTCCTCGATGAGATCCACCTCGCGCGTAAGATCGCGGCGATGTGAGGAAATTTCCCACGTACTGGAATCGGCGTCCTTGGTGGAAAGATGCAGACCGAGACCAGTGAGAGCTTTTTCGAGATCGGCGTCGGAGACATCCACACCGAGCAGGGCGCGGCAGCGAGCCGAGCGAAGCTTGATGGGCGCAGGTGCAGCAGGCAACTCGCCCGCCACCAACACTTCGGGATCAGGCGTGCCACCGGCCAGTTCCACGATCAGCTGCGTGGCGCGCGCACTGGCGGCCAGCACCATCGCGGAATCGATGCCCCGCTCAAAGCGATAGCTGGAATCGCTGTGTAGATTGAGTGCACGCGCGGTTCGGCGGATGCTCCCGCCATCAAAGAGCGCGCTCTCCAAAACGAGATCGATCGTCTGCGCGGAAACTCCGCTGTGTTCACCGCCCATCACCCCGGCAATCGCCAGCGCCTTCTTGCTGTCGGCGATGACGAGGCTGGAAACAGGCAGCGTGTATTCACGGCCGTCGAGCGCGAGGAATTTCTCGCCTTCGCTCGCAGCGCGAACATTAATGCCTCCCTCGATCTGTGCGGCATCAAATGCGTGCAGCGGCTCGCCGAGTTCGAGCATCACATAGTTCGTCACGTCGACGATGTTGTTGATCGAACGCAGGCCGACGGACTCCAGGCGCTCGCGCAGCCATTTCGGACTGGGGCCGACCTTCACTCCGCGAATCCGGCGGAGGCCATAGAAAGGACAGGTGGCGGATGAAAGCGTGACTTCTTCACCTGCGGCACGAGTGGGCACCGCGGCGGGAGCCTGCCAGCGCAAAGGCGCGCCGGTGAAGGCGGAAATCTCGCGAGCCACTCCGACATGGCTGAGCCAATCGGCGCGGTTGGGCGTGATCTCCAGCTCAACCACAGTGTCGGAAGGAAAGAGATCGCCAATGGGCGTGCCCACTTTCGTGTCGGGCGGCAGGATGAGCAGACCGTCGCTATCCGCAGAGAGGCCCAGCTCCTTGCCGCTGCACATCATGCCTTCGCTCTCCACGCCGCGCAGCTTGCCGACCTTAATCTTGAAATCTCCGGGCAGCACCGCGCCAGGCAGAGCGAGCGGAACCTTGTCGCCCACCTTGTAGTTCTTCGCGCCACAAACGATCTGACGCGGATGAGCGGAGCCATCCGCCACCTGGCAAACGCTCAGGCGGTCGGCATTGGGATGCTGGGAGGACTCGAGGATCTGGGCCACCACCACATTGGGAATGTTGAATTCCCGGGTGGTGATGTTTTCGACCGCGAGGCCGGTGCGGGTGAGCAGATGGTCGAGTTCGGCCGGGGTGCCGGTCCAATCGACGTAATCACGAAGCCAGTTGAGAGAAACGTTCATGGCCTAAAATTGCTTGAGGAACCGCAGGTCATTCTCGACCAGCATGCGGATGTCGGGAATGTGGATGAGGTTCATGGCGAGACGGTCTAGCCCGAAGCCAAAGGCGAAGCCGGTAACCTGCTCGGGATCGAATACGCGATCGCCGCGGCGCTCGCAGATGGCCTCGAAGACGGCGGGATCGACCATACCGCAACCAGCCAGTTCCATCCAGCGGCCACCCAGTGCCTTGGAGAGGATATCGACCTCGAAGCTGGGCTCGGTAAAGGGGAAGAAATGCGGGCGAAAACGGATCTCGGTCCCGGGACCAAAAAGTTCGCGGAAGAAGTATTCCACCGTGCCCTTGAGATCGGCGACGGAGACATCGCGATTCACGTAGAGGCCCTCCATTTGGGTAAACTGCGCGAGGTGCGTGGCATCCACTTCATCGCGGCGATAGGCTGCACCGGGTGCGATGACGCGGATTGGTGGCACCTGCGATTCCATCACGCGGATCTGAACCGTGGAGGTGTGAGTGCGAAGCAGGCGGCCGTCGGGCAGATAGAAAGTATCCTGATCGTTGCGAGCGGGGTGATCCGCCGGCGTATTGAGGGCATCGAAGCAATGCCACTCATCCTCAATATCGGGCCCCTCGGCCAGGGCAAAGCCCATGCGGCGGAAAATGCGCACCGCCTTGTCGAGGAGCTGGGTGAGCGGGTGGATGGAGCCAGCCGCGCGGTGATCACCGGGCAGGGTGATATCCAGCGAGGAAAGGGCCTGCGAGTCGGCCGCGGTGGCCAGGGCGGTCTCTTTCTCGGTGAGAGCCGTGGTCACGCTCTGCCTCAACTCATTGAGCAACTTGCCAAAGCGAGGGCGATCCTCCTTCGAAACATTGCGCATGCCTTCGCTGAGGCGGGTGATTTCGCCCTGTTTGCCAAGCAACTTGATCTTGGCGGCATCCAGGGAAGCTCGGTCGGAAATGGCTGCGACAAGCGTGTCGGCCTCCGCCTGCAAACTGGCGATCTGGGATTCCATAAAAAGGAAGGACCGCGGCCCCGGTAAACGGAGCCGCGGTACTAAATTACTGCTGGTGGTTAGGCGGCCTTCGCCTTGGCGGCGTAGGCAGTCTTGGCCTTCTCGACGATCTGCTTGAAGGTCGCTTCATCGGTCAATGCGAGGTCGGAAAGGACCTTGCGATCGAGTTCGATCCCGGCGGCCTTGAGGCCTTCGATGAACCGATTGTAGGCAATGCCTTCATTGCGAACGGCGGCGTTGAGACGGGTGATCCACAGGGCGCGGAAATTGCGCTTCCGGGTTTTGCGGTCGCGATACGCCCAGTATTTGGCCTTCATCTGGGCATCTTTCGCATAGCGGAAGAGCTTCGAACGACGGCCGCGGTAGCCTTTGGAGGCGGTAATTACCCGCTTGCGACGAGCGCGACTGGCGGGTGAATTGGTTGCACGTGGCATGTTATGTCTACCCACCCTTGCGGGCGGGTCTCCTTGGAGCTGGCTGTTGTTGTTTTGCGATCCGTGGACTCACCAGCTCCGTAAGCCCCGAGTTCTCGAGGCAGTCCAGCGGATCGTTATTTCCTACGCAAAGGGCAGGTTTGCCTTGATGCGGGGTACGTCGGAAACATGCACCAGTGCGGCTTTACCCAACTGGCGTTTGCTTTTCGACGACTTGCACTCAAGCAAATGCCGGCGGCCTGCGGTGGACCTCAGGATCTTACCGGTACCGGTGATCTTGAAGCGCTTCGAGACTGCTTTGCGCGTTTTGCTGCGTGCTTTGGTTTTTGGCATGGGAAAAGGGGTGAAACCTATCCTCTCCAGGCCATCTGGCAATCAAAAACTACTTTTTCCGGTAAATCATGCGCAACGGGTGCTCGTCGAGCACATTGGCCTCGATGCCCCCGATCTTGGCCGGATCGTAGAGTTGGATACCCATATAGTAGTAGATCGGGCAAATCACGGTCTGAGTATTGAGCAGCAGGTTTTCCGCCTGCTTGAGGATCTCAAAGCGCTTGGCCAGATCAGTTTCCGCGGCCGCGTCGGCGATGAGCTTGTCGTAGGCCGGGTCGCTCCAGCCCGTGCGGTTGTTGCCGCCCCCGGTCAGGAACATGTCGAGAAAGGTGTTCGGATCCGGGTAGTCCCCCACCCATGTCGAGCGCGCGATGCCGAAATCGAGCGACGACAGGGAATTGAGGTAAACCTTCCACTCCTGCCGGGCCAGGTTAATGGTCACTCCCAGATGCTCGCGCCACATGTTTTGCAACTCGATGGCGATGGCCTCATTAAGCTCTCCCTCGCTGTAGAGGTAGGTGGTGAGCGGAAAACCCTTGCCGCCAGGAAACCCCGCCTCCGCCAGAAGCTGGCGGGCCTTTTCGGGATCAAACGCCGCGGTTTCCGGTGAGGTGTATCCCGCAATGCCCGGAGGCACGAGGCTGGTCGCGGGCAACTCCCCTGCCCGCGTGATTTTCCTGGTGATGATACTCTTGTCCACGCAGAGCGAAAAAGCGGCCCGCACCCGCGGATCGTTGAAAGGTGCCTTCGAGCAATTGAAGCGCAGGAAATAGATTCCCAGGAACGGCGCCGCGTGGAAATCATCCCGCTTTCGCAGCTCATCGAGCAGCGCAGGCGGAGCCAATCCCTTGTCCATCAGCAGATCGGCCAGCCCCCCGGCATAGAAATTGAATGCGACATTCGCCTTACTGATTGGCAGCACATCGATGCGATCCAGCGCCACCGCCTTGGCGTTCCAGTAGGCCGGGTTCTTCTTCAACTCGATCTTGTCGTTGATCCGCCAGCTTTGCAGGAGGTACGCCCCATTGGTCACGATGTGCTCCGGCTTGACCCAATCGTCCCCGTACTTTTCCACCACCGCCACCGGCACGGGCTGAAGCGGCGGAGTCGCGCAAAGATCGAGAAAAAACGGTGTCGAATTTTCCAAAACAACTTCAAGCGTCTGATTATCAATGGCTTTCACTCCAACCTCTGAGAAATCCTTAATCTTCCCCCCCGCAAACGCTTCTGCGTTTTTGACGAAGAAAAGTTGATAATTATAGCTAGCCCCCGTCTCCGGCGAGAGCGTCCGCTTCCACGACTTCACAAAATCCTGCGCCGTCACCGGCGTGCCATCGCTCCACTTCGCATCAGGCCGCAGCTTGAAGACATAAGTCTTCTTGTCGTCGGAAATGGTCCACGACTCCGCGACGCCTGGTCCCGATTTGCCTTGGGCGTTGAAAGCCGTCAGCCCCTCAAAGAGCGAGTTGACCACCCTCCCCTCAGGCTGGCCGGTAATGATCGAGGGATCCAGGGTCTCGGGTTCGGCCCCGTTGACAAAAATGAGATCCGCGCGCTGAGACGCCGGCTTGCATCCCGCGAAGAGAAGCACGCCCAGAACGGCCAGGATACGTAGATTCATGGAGCCACCAATGAAGACAATGCCGTTGTCCGCTGCAATAGTGTTGAGCTTTTTCTTTGCCAGAAATGCCGTCAAAGAGAAACCGCAATGCGCGAGACAACTAATCTTCCGTCGCTCTTGGGGCGGACAAACGCTGATCGCGGTCGGCTTCTTCGAGGCCTTCCTCGGTCAGGAGCTCCGTGGCACTGATTTCATCCTCAGGCAGAACCCTCGGGGTCATGTGGCCATGCGCATCGGGACTCTCATCCCATTCCTGAATCTCTGCCGTGACGGAATCGACTTCCGGAGCATCGGGTGCCCCAATGGTGAATAGCTCATCCTTCGCCCTCATCCGATCCGCCAGGGTGGCCTCTGTCCGGCCGTCCATCTGTGCTATCTCCAGCGCTCGCTGGTGAAGATCCGCCTCGCTGAATTCGCCAACACCTTTGCCGTGGATTTCAATGCGGGGAGCGGGGATCTCGTTCATAATAATGGTTTGTTCAGAAACCCATTTGTCGACCCCGTTCCACGAGCTTCTCGATGTCTCCCTCGGGCTCGGGACTCAGCTTGAGATCGTCCGGCAGATCATCACTTTCCTGTTTGGCCGGCACCGGCTTCGGTGGGGCTTCAGCCTCGGTTTTTTCAGGATCTGTCATAGGTCACTTTTTCTCGGTGAAATGAGCTTCCTTGGACTGCACGGTATCGTTCTTGAGAACGATGACCACACGGTCGTGGTCGTTGGAATAAACGTAGGTGGTTTTCGTCCCGCCGACAATGGGAATCGGCTCGGATTTGGAATCATTCGGACTGCCGAGAATCGACTTCACTTCCGCGGCGGACATCCCATTCTGAATCTTATCCACATTGTCCTGCGTGAGGGTGACCGGTGATCCGCCACCGCAAGCGGCCAGTGCAAAGGCTAGAGTGGCAAGGAGGAGCAGATTTCGCAGAGCATTCACATTGGTTTATCGCCCACGCCCAGCGAGTTGGACGTGCTAGAAATCCAACACAGCCTGCTGTTCAAACTCGATCTTGTCTTCGTCCGCAAACCGGACGCCCGCGCCCAGGAGCCGAACGCTCTTCTCTCCGTGCCCAAAGCCTGCGCGAAGGAGGCCGTGAAAGACATCCCGATCCACGTGGGAGCAAATACACTCGCGGGTGATGCGGGTAAAATCGGAGAACTTGAGTTTGACGAGAACCTTACGAATGCGGCGGTCAGATGCCTTGGTGCGAAGCTCCTCATCCAGTTCCTCAATCAACTCGTCCAAGGCATCGCGGCAGGCGGCCAGCGTGGTGAGATTCTGAGAATAGGTCCGCTCGTTGCTCAGGGATTTGCGGATGCGATTCGGCTCCACGGGGCGGTCGTCGTGGCCGCGGCAGAGATCGTAGAGTTCCCGACCCCAGCGGCCCATGCGAGCCATCATCTCGGCCAGTGAGTAGCGTTGCAAATCGCCGCAGGTATGAATGCCTAGGCTGTTGAATCGCGCCACGCTCTTGGGTCCAACGCCCCAGATCTTGCTCACTGGCAGCTCGCGGATGAAGTCCTCAACCTGATCGGGGGTGATGGCGAATTGACCGTTGGGCTTGCGCCAATCGCTGGCGATCTTGGCGAGCATCTTGTTCGGTGCGATGCCAGCGGAGCCAGTGAGGCCGGTTGTTTCCTGGATCCGCGCGCGGATCTCCTTGGCAATATCCCAAGCGTAACGATCGAGGCCGGAAACATCGAGAAAGGCCTCATCAAGGGAAAGCGGCTCCACCAGCGGCGTGTAGCTAAGCAAAATCTGGCGGACGCGCGCTGAGTCTGCGCGATAGAGGTCGAAGCGAACGGGCAGGAAAACCAGATTGGGACAAAGATCCCTCGCCTTGAAACCGGGCATAGCCGAACGCACGCCGAACTTCCGGGCCTCGTAATTGCAGGTCGTCACCACTCCTCGCGGCGATCCTCCGCCCACCGCAATGGGCTGGCCAGCCAGTTCGGGACGTTCCCGCATCTCCACGGCTGCATAGAAGCAGTCCATATCGAGATGAATGATTTTACGCACGGCAGGAGGAGATCAGACGATACTTCGTCCGAGGCCCGCCGATCTTCAATGCATTTTCAATGAGCAGGCTCGGTGATCGCGATGATCGAGCCGAAATCGTTTCCAGGAGCGACGGGGCCTTTCGGATCTGTGACCATCTGGGAAATAGTTCCATCCAAGAAGAGTGCGTTTTCGCAGCCCTGCGACTGGAAGAACTCGGCAAACTCGTAGAAATTCACGTACTGCTTTTGCCCAAATTCCGTGATGGCAAAAAGAACACGGCCATCCTTGAGAATACCTACGCCATTGCGGTGCAGATAACTGGTCGAGTCCTTCTTGAATCCCGGGTGAGTCTTCCCACCCCGGAGCAAAAGCGGGCCCGACTGCACTGCGATACGCGGCTTCAGCGAAAGCCCCGCATAGACCTCGGAAGAGACAACCCCTGCCCGATCCCCCACTACGTAAAAAACGCCATTGGGTTTGAAAAAGAAATTCCCCGGCGCATTGGCCAGATTCAGGGGATGATATTCCCGGCCCTCACTGACGAAGAGCCCGGAGGGAGTTCCCCCGTCTTCAAAGATGCCGCCATTCATGAGGAGACGCGGCTTCAATCCCTTGCTCGCCAGCAGAGCCTGGAGAGCCGAAAACTGCCGAATCGGCCGACCGGTCTCGTCCTTCCAGAACAGTTGCACGTCCTTCGGTTCAGCTACGACTGTGCGATAGACCACGCCGTTATATTCGATCCGCTTCTCCATCTCCGAGGCCATGGCCCAGGACGAACCGAGAAGGAGCAAAGCGAGGAGATTGCGCATGGCTTGGGTTAAACCACGCTTTTGACAACGCCGCAAGGCGAGGCAATGCTGCGGACATGACCATCACGGACAACACCTTTGCCGATCTCGAGACCCCACGCGGCCCGATGCGGACGCATCTTTTTATTCCCCAAGGCTCGGGCAAGTTTCCCGGGGTGATCTTCTATTCGGAGATTTTCCAGGTCACTGGGCCGATCCACCGCATGGCTGCGGCGCTGGCAGGACAGGGCTATATCGTCGCCGTGCCCGAGGTTTATCATGAATTTGAGGCCCCCGGCACCGTTCTGGCGTACGACCAGGCGGGCTCCGATCGCGGCAACGCGCTAAAAACCACCAAAGAAATCGCCTCCTACGATGACGACACCGCAGCGGTCGCAAAGTTTCTCCTCGGTCACGAATTGTGCAATGGCCAGCTCGCGAGCTACGGCGTTTGCCTCGGCGGACACCTCGCGGTGCGCGCGGGCTTTCATCCCGACATCAAGGCCGTAGCGGCCTTCTACCCCACAGATATTCACTCCAGCACACTCGGTGCTGGAAAGTGCGATGACACATTCCAACGCTTGAGTGAAAACGCCGCCACCTATCTCTTGGTGTGGGGACGGCAGGACCCTCACGTACCGGAGGAAGGCCGCCTGAAAATCTACCAGCGCCTTAATGAAGTAAAAGCCGACTTTGAGTGGCATGAGTTTAACGCGGCTCACGCGTTTCTCCGGGACGAGGGACCGCGCTACAACCCTGCCCTGGCCCGGGTCTCCATGGAACTTTTGCTGCGATTTCTTTCGGAGAAGCTCGGGTGTTAACACGTAGCCGAAAGAGGCGTTCTTCGCAGAAACCGTGACGTGGGCGGCGTTTGCCGATACAGTTTGAACATTCATGGATAAAACACTTTTTTCTTCTCTCGGGCTGTCGCCTGAGATCCTTAAGGCTGTCGAGGCACTGGGCTTCGAGGAAGCCGCTCCGATTCAGGCCGCCGCCATCCCTGTCCTCTTGTCGGGCAAGGATGTCGTTGGCCAGTCGCAGACCGGTTCCGGCAAGACAGCCGCCTTTGCCATTCCCGCGATCGAAAAGGTCGATCCGACCAGTCGGGTGGTGCAAATTTTAATCATGTGCCCGACCCGCGAACTGGCCACCCAGGTCGCCGATGAGGTGCATAAACTGACCGCGTTCAAGCGCGGAATCAGCGCGGTTCCCATCTACGGCGGTGCGTCGTACGAGCGTCAATTTTACGAGTTGAAGAAGGGTGTCCAGATCGTGATCGGCACGCCAGGCCGCCTGATCGACCATCTGGAGCGCGGCACGATGAGCCTCGATTCCATCAAGATGGTCATCCTCGATGAAGCCGATCGCATGCTGGACATGGGCTTTCGCGACGACATCCAGAAGATCCTCGATCGCACACCCAAAGAGCGGCAGACCGTGTTCTTCTCCGCGACGCTGTCGAATCCGATTCGCGACCTGATCAATCGGTACTCGCACAGCCCGCAAACGGTAAAGATTGAGCCCAAGGAAGTCTCGGCCCCGGCCATCGAGCAGTGGTTCTACGAGACCCACTCTCGTATGAAGTTGGAAACGCTGATCCGCCTGATCGACTACCACAGTTTCAAACTCGGCATCGTTTTCTGTAACACCCAGCGCATGGTCGATGAACTCGCCGACGCCCTGGTAGCGCAAGGCTTCTCGGCGGATCGCCTCCATGGCGGCATCCCGCAGGGTCAACGCACCCGTGTGATGGATAAATTCAAGAAGGCGGAATTTGAATTCCTCGTGGCCACCGATGTTGCCGCGCGCGGCATCGACGTCGACGATCTCGAATTGGTGGTGAACTACGATTTACCGTATGACGCGGAAGACTATGTGCATCGCATCGGTCGCACCGGCCGAGCCGGCAAGCGCGGCATGGCGGTGACCTTTGTTTCGGGGCGCGATATTTACAAGCTCCAGTACATCGAGCGGTACACGAAGTCGAAGATTCGGCGCGGCACGATTCCCACCATCGGAGAAGTCGAAGAGAAGCGCACCGATGTGCTGCTCGACCGCGTACGCGGCGCCATCGAGGCCCGCGAGTATCTGGCCCACGTTGAACTGGTGGACCGTTTGCTTGAGGAAGGCCTGAGTTCCACCGATATCTCGGCGGCGCTCTTTCATCTGCTCACGGGTGGTTCGTCACCGGAGCCGGCAAAGTCTTCCGCTCCGGCCGCGTCCGGCAAGGCACCGGGATCTTTCCGCAATGAGAAGCCTGCTCCCTCGGATAGCCGCAAGCCACGCGAGGAAAAGCCCCGCTATGAGAAGCCCAAATTTGAAAAGCCCCGGGATGAGGCTCCGCGCCCAAAGAAGGCCGAAGCAGCCCCCGTCAAGCAGGCCCCGATTGAACCGTCTTCTCCCGCACCACAAGTCGAGGTGCCCCAGTCTTACAGTGAGCCGGTTGAAGCCCCACAGTCCTTCGTTGAGCAAGCGCAAGTCGACCAACCAGCCGCGGAGCAAGCGCCTGTCGCTCCGGCTTTCGTCGAGCAAGCACCGGTAGAAGAGGCCCCGGTCAAGGCGCCTCGCCCCGAAAAGCCCGCTGCCGCCGAAAGAGCTCCCCGCTCCGAGAAGCCCTGGCAAAAGGAACCTGCTCGTGACGAGCGCCCCATGCATGCGCGGCCTACCGATCGCCCCGTTGGCCTTCGCCGCCCGGCTCCCGGGATGCAATGGGTGAGTGTCAGCGTGGGTCGTTCAAATGACGCGGGACCACGTGACATTGTTGATTTGATCCAGGAGAGAACCGGCCTGCCGGGTCGCAATGTCGGCGTGATCGAAATGGCGGAGAATATTTCCTACGCGCAGATTCCCGAGTCCTACGTGACGCGCCTGATGCAGAGCCGCGGTTCTGCGATCTGGGCCGACGAGCAGGTCGATGTTTGGGCCGTCAAGGGTGACGGACCGCAGGGCGGGTCCGGACCAAGCGGCCGTACCGGCAAGCCACGCCCCAAGCCTAAATTCCGGAAATAGCGGGGCGGCTCAGGCCGCGCCGCTGCTCAGTTCCGCCCAGCGCGCATAGAGCTTTGCGACCGTCTCCTTGCCGACCTCCAGGTCGCGGGCGACGGTCGAGGCGTCCTGCGAACGCGTGACGTAGAATTGAGGATCGTTGAGGAGCGCTTCCAGTTCCACAACCTTTTCCTCGGCCTTGAGGATCGCATCCTCCATGCCGTCGAGCTCGCGCTGTTCCTTAAAGCTTAGCTTGCGCGCCTTCACGGGAGCAATAACCGGAGGGGCCGCCGGTGCGGGTGCTGCGGCAGAGGCCTTCCCCCCACCCTTGCGTTCGCGATCCTGCCGCTCTTTGCGTTTCTCGAGATAGTACGAGTAGTTACCTGGCTGCACGAAGACGCCGCCCTCTTCGAAAGCCGCCACCTGGTCACAGACGCGATCGAGGAAGTAACGATCGTGGCTCACCACCAGCACGCTGCCCTCGAAGGCCGCCAACGCTTCTTCCAACATGCGGAGGCTGGGGAGATCGAGATCGTTGGTCGGCTCATCGAGCACGATGACGTTGCCACCTCGCTTCAGCACCTTGGCCAGCATGAGGCGGGCACGCTCGCCGCCAGAAAGACGGTCCACGCGATCCCGCACGCGATCATCTGCGAAAAGGAAGCGCCGAAGGT
>FTBG01000360.1_pt1 | contig 15893 bp, 12 predicted proteins | sample 1639311 | NCBI WGS metagenome assembly FTBG01 (sample SAMEA3914864, study PRJEB12502) | metagenome | biome: forest; material: soil | place: USA | collected 2012-03-12 | depth 0.3 m | reverse complement strand
GTCGATGGAACGGGATTCGATCCGGCTAACAATCCCGATGACGTACCGACAGATGCTGGCTGGCGGACGCAGACGGCTCTTTGGACGGATCTGAACTCACCCGTGACGGATACCACGCGGCACGATGCAAACGGCAAGCCGCTGATGACTTACCCGATCCTCGACGGCAATCACCTATACTCGACCCAGGATCCTTCTGGCCAAACAGTGGGAGGACTAAGTCTCACTCAAATCGGGAAGCCCGACATCCAGGGATTCGAAGTGCTGAAATTCGACAAGAATCATCCGGCTGAAATGCCGGTTCGCTGGCTCTATATCCTCAGGGACGGCACCGTGGTTCCTGCCAGCCAAGGATCTTCAAGCAGTGGCGTAAAACTGGCTATCCCGAGCGGAAAAGAGAAAACCCCTGAAGGCGAGCCCAACGAACCCGTCGCGCGCGTTGCTTATTGGACAGACGACGAGACAGCGAAAGTCAACTTAAACACTGCCTCCGAAGGAACCTTCTGGGACACCCCCATCTGTAATACCGGCCGAACTGTTCTTCTTCCCAAACCCCCGCTCCCGGGCCAGGTCGACCCGAACATGATGTACGAAATGGACCTCGCTGAGTACATCCCCGACCAGCACGAGTATCAACGATATCCCGGGCATCCGGCAACCACGTCTCTCTCGCCCATCTTCGGCCAGCAATTGACCAAACTCTTCCCCGCTCGCCCGGATATGATCGAGGCGATCTACGAGATGTCGCCGAGAGTTACCGGATACAATTACACCTCGCCTACCGCCGGATATTCGAAGAACAACGATTACAGCTCCGATGGCGGAACGAAGCGAGGTGGCCGTGGCATTGTGTTGGCGGGAGACAATACCGCATACCCGATCTCGATCGATAATGACCGGCTTTACGCCAGCATTGACGAGTTACTCTTCACCCCCATGTTCGGAAACGCGACCACTCCGAACCAGCGCATTCGGCAATCGTTAGCGCCACAGTCCTCCACCGGCCAGGGCAGCGATAACTCTCGCGAGATGCTCGAGATGGCGAAATTCTTCCTGACCTGTGAGAGCCGGGCTCCCGAGCAGAATCTCTTCAACAAACCACGCGTGGCCATCTGGCCGGTGGACGCCTCCAAGCAAAATCACACGACCTACGACAATACGATCGCTTTTTGCTCAACGGTCCCCGTCGGGTCCTCAGGCCCACTCCCGTTCATTTTCACGCGGAGCAACGCGGCCAGCCCCACTGCCGACTATGCGGGCCAGCCTCGCAATCAGGCGATCTATAGCTACCTGCATAGTCTGATGGGCACCCAGTTCCCAGGCTACGCCCTGCCTTCCAGTCAAAATAAGACGTTTGCAACTAAGTACGGCGCCGATTCGGACCAGATCCTCACGGAGATCTTCGATTACATTCGTTGCACGAACCTCATCGACATGACCCTCCCTGCGTCCGAAACTTACACAAATAAGTCCGACCAGGATGCCAACACGCAGCTAACCAAGCGCGGCCAGGTAGTTCCGATCACGATTGGAGGCACACGTGGCATCGGGCGCATCGCCACCGTCTCGGAACTCGCCATCGTCTTCGCAGGTCTTTCAAATGCGACCGCGCAAGGTGGCCAATCCGCAATCAAAGTCGAAGCCGCCCTCGTTCCACAGTTATTCTGTCCAATGGCCGGCTTTTCGGCCCTCGCGAACGATATCCGGATCCACTTCTCCAAGATCGATATCACGGTCATCGATCCATCCGGAAACCCGATTAAACCGTTCCCCACGAAACAGCCTGATATCTACGACGTAGGTCGAATCACCGACATCGAGGATGGAGAGTCCAAGGTCGGGGGATATATCGGTGCACGCTCCTTGTTGGAAGGTAGCTCGGGCGGACGCTATCCGCTGGATATCGGGTCCCCTGCGGATTCGGTCCCTCCGACAGGCGAATTTACGATCACGGCGGCGAAAGGCGCGATGATGAGTTTCTACGGATCGGTCACCGCCCAGATCTTCGCTCCCAATACTGCGACGACGCCGACGCAAACCATCGTGTTCAACTTCGGCAGCGCGCCAGGGATCAAGGTTCCCATTCCACCAATCGCAACTGGCACCACAGGCACGCCGTTTGCTACCGGCCCGGGAGCGAGCACAAAAACTAATACCCGGTGTTCCGGTCAATTCAATGGGATGGTCAACACATCCACAGACACCGTTCGCTCGTCATGTCCCGTCGGCGGAAACGGGATCAATGGAGGAACCATTCGCGCCGACATGCGCTTGATCGCGGCAATGGGAACTGTGGGCAATGCGCCAAATTCCACGACTCCCGTTTTTATCATTCCACAGAAGCAAGCTTCGCAGACGAGTGTCGCGGCGATTCACTCGATGCGCCCTTGTTATTCCGCCCAGGGGGGAATGTATCCGGGCTTTCAGTCCGGATCCCTGGTGGCCTCCCTCCCGTCCACCAGTTATACCGGCGGACAGTGGGACTTACGGCCAGGAATCCCCGTCGACGTACCATTTGCACAGAACGCTCTTGGCGCCGCTGGAGACTGGGACAACGGACCGCATTTCATCCTGGATGGTGCGTACTGCAACAAGGCAGACGAAGGTGCACGGCGTCACGAACACGGTCGCAGCCAGGCCTCAGGCCAGTATGACGAAGACGCGGCGCCTTACATTGGCTGGCAGTGGAATCCACAGGATTCCGTGACCGAACAAACAACCTTCTTCTCACCGAATCGCCAGATCGCTTCGCCCGTAACATTTGGCTCTTTACCGACCGGCGTCATTCGTGGTCTCCCCTGGCAAACACTTCTCTTCCGCCCGGCAAAGACTTATCTTCCGGGCGGAGCGAATCACCCAGGTAGCTCAGTATGGGGGCCGCCCGACCACCTGCTACTCGACCTCTTCTGGATGCCGGTCGTGGAGCCCTATCCCATCAGCGAACCCTTTTCCACGGCCGGAAAGATCAACCTGAACGCGCAAGTTGTTCCATTCACGAATATCGTCCGCACAACAGGCCTCCGCGCAGTGCTCCAATCAGTGAAGATGGCGGCGCTTAATCCGAACCAGCCTGATACGAATGGAAAACCATTCATTCAAAATTACAAGGTATGCGGTTCGCCAGGAACTGGCGGCGGCGCGGGCGGCGGATATGGAATAGTCATCCGCCGGAACGTCGACGTCGACAACACAATCCGCCAAATCACAGACCGTCTCAACCGGAACAAGCCCTTTATCTCGGCGTCCGAAATCTGTGACATACCGCTCATTCCTGCCGACCTTCAAGTTCAAGGTGCGGTAAATGCCGGCATCACGGGTACAACCCCCGTAGGTAGCTTTGATAGCGCTCTCTCTAATTTCTGGAGGACGAATAGTCTCACGGGGGACAATACGCTCGAGAGGCCATACAGCTATATTTACCCGCGAATCACCACGCGATCGAACACATACACGGTGCATGTTCGTGTTCAGACATTAAAACAAGTCAAGCGCAACGCCCCTTCGGACGATTTCATCGATGGAAAGGACCAGATCACCGGCGATTTCCGGGGTTCATTCGTAATCGAACGATATCTCGATCCGAATTCTGCAGGATTCTACAAGCCCGACGGGACTCCAACGGATGAAAAGGATCCCAGCGCGACGCTGGGGCCGTATCGCTTTCGTGTAGTGAGCAGCAAGCAATTCGCTCCATGATCTGCCGGCGCTCATTCTCAAACCCCGTTGGCTTTGACCACACTCGCAATGGCTTCACGCTCCTGGAGTTACTCGCAGTCATCGCGATCGTCGCAATTTTCGCCGCCGTCACACTCCCGGCTTTCAACCACCTCAACAAGTCATCTGCATTAACGACAAGTGCCAGTTTGATCTCCGATCAACTTACCGCAGCGCGCCAAACAGCTCTGTCGCGCAACCGTGTTGTGGAGATCCGCTTCTACAAGCTCCCCGGCGAATTGGCGGGTTCCGCTACTGCCTTTCGTGCATTCCGCGTATTTCTCTACGATGAGAAAGTGCAAGCTGCGTCGGCTCTCACCGGAGTTGTGAAGTTGGCACCTGGCGTCATCATTCCGGATGACCAGAATTTTTCGACCATCATCAATACAACCTCGAACAGCCGGACACTCTCGCCCGTCACGGACACGCTTCCAGGCATAACCAACCAGGTGACCTATCAGGCCCTCCGATTCCGTAGCAACGGCGCCACCGACCTCGATCCAGGCGGCGCGCCAAATTCGGACAAGTGGTTCCTAACGGTAAAATCGGAAATCGATCCGGTTGCGGGAACTCAACCGGCACATAATTTCGTCACCTTGATGATCGACCCGGTATCCGGACGCATCCGCCAATTCCGACCGTAGCGATTCTAAAACCTGTCCCTCAGGCACGTTTGATCAGCCGACAATTTCGCCGCCTGGGCACCAAAGGAAACTGAAGCCGTCACCTCAGCAGATTCGCGGCAATTGCTCGCCGGGCAGCATATCAACGACCCGGGTACCACCAACACGGGTTTTGATGGCCACAAACGAACGATACTGAGAGGTCACCTCACCGATGATTGCCGCGTCCCGTCCCAGCGGGTGCTGTCGCATCGCGGCCAATACCCGTGCCGCATCCGCCGCCGCCACGATGGCAAGCAGCTTCCCTTCATTGGCAACATACAGCGGATCAAGCCCAAGGATCTCGCATGCGCCTTTGACCTCCTCATCAATCGGGATGCTCGCCTCGTCGAGTAACATGCCGACTCCCGCTCCCTGGGCGATCTCGGTCAGTGCGCTCGTCACGCCCCCACGGGTTGGATCGCGCAGAACATGGATATCGGGACACTCCGCAAGCATGGCTGCCACAAGGCCATTCAAAGGCGCCGTATCGCTGGCGATCTCGGATTCGAATTCCAATCCCTCGCGAACCGACAAAATCGCAATCCCATGCATCGCGATCGATCCACTCACCAGGATCTTATCGCCGGGAACGGCCCGAGAAGCCGAGATATTCACGCCATCCGGCACAATGCCGATGCCTGACGTATTAATGAAAATACCGTCTGCCTTTCCGCGATCCACCACCTTGGTATCGCCCGTCACCAGCGCTACCCCAGCCTCAAGCGCAGCCTCGCGCATGGAATCGACCACTCGAACCAAATCCTCTGAAGGAGTACCTTCTTCCAGGATCAAAGCTGACGATAAATAGAGAGGCTTGCCCCCACACATCGCCAGATCGTTGACCGTGCCGTGAATCGCAAGCTTCCCGATATCCCCACCCGGAAAGAATAGCGGATGCACCACATATGAGTCGGTACTAAAGGCAACCCTCGTCCCATTCACCGGTACGATTGCCCCGTCATGCAGCGGCGCGATCCACTCGTTCCGAAATCTGGGCAGTACGATCTTTTGAATCAGGTCCTGGCTCAACTTCCCGCCGCTGCCATGGCCAAGGACAATCTCTCTATAATCCGTAAACGGCAGCGGGCACACCCCCACTGCTTGCGCACCATTTCCATTCAGGATTTCTGCCATAACTAGAACCTTAAACGACGTCCTCCGCTCCCATCGCGATGTGGATCAAATCCCAAAGGACATGCACGAGCGTCGCGTGTACCTCCTGAATGCGGTGGATGCTATAAGAAGGTACAATAAAGCAGTAATCCGCAATCTCCGGAAACCTGCCGCCGTCTTTTCCTGCCCACGCGACCGTCAGCATTCCAAGCTGTCGGGCCTCCTCGAGAGCATAGATCAGATTCGGCGATTTGCCGCTCGTGCTTACCGCCAGCACCATGTCTCCGGGGGCCCCAAGCAGCCGGAGTTGATTCGCAAAGATCCGTGAGTAATCGATATCATTCCCCACTGCCGTCATCGTGGCTATATCAGTCATCAAAGGAATCGCAGGAAACGCCCGCCGCTTCTCTATGATAGGATGCACGAACTCGACAGCGAAATGTAAGGCATCACAGAGGCTGCCGCCGTTTCCCATCGTCAGCAGCTTCCTTCCTTCTGAAAACCGCCGGGCCATTTCCCGGCTTAGTTTTTCAATATCTCTCTCATAACGTTCAAAAAAGCGCTGCTTCACCTCCACGCTCTCACCACACTTCCGCTGAATCATTTCCCCAAAATGACAGGGAGCCATTTGCTCCGATACAACTGGGACTTCGTCGATCGTTTTCATCTCGTATTAAACGGTCTCTGTCGGCGTTAAATCCCTCTTCATGCCTTCCAAGTGCCGTCCGTAAGCATAATAGGCCGCGCACGCGCCTTCAGCTGAAACCATGGTCGCCCCAAGTGGATGTTCCGGGGTGCACTGTCTTCCAAACGCTGGACAATGGTGCGGCTTCTTCACCCCTTTCAATACGAGGCCGCTGATACAAATCTCCGGCTCCTTCGTATCAATCTCCTTCACCTCGAAGATACGCTCCGCATCATGATTCCGAAACTCGTAACGCAACTTGTAACCACTCTTCGGAATCGATCCCACTCCACGCCATTTTCGGTCACAGACTTCAAATACCTTATTGACGAGATCTCGCGCAACACGGTTGCCCTCCCGCTTTACAACGCGCGGATACTGATTCTCCACTTCATAGGTCCCTGCCTCCAGCTGCCGAACCGTCATCAACGTACCCTGCAAGATATCGACCGGCTCAAATCCCGTAATCACAATCGGGACACGAAATCGGGCAGCAATTGGCTCATATTCCCGGTAACCCATCACCGTGCAGACGTGCCCCGGCCCCAGGAATCCCTGCACACGATTGAGCGGCGACTGCAAGATCGATGCGATCGAGGGCGGAACAAGAACGTGCGAAACAAGCACCGAGAAATTTCCTATTCCTTGGCGAGCCGCCTGCCACACCGCCATTGCGTTGGCAGGAGCCGTCGTCTCGAAACCAATCGCAAAAAACACCACCTTCTTGCCCGGATTGGCCAACGCGATCTTCAGGCAATCGATCGGCGAATAAACAACCCGAATATCGGCCCCGCGGGACTTCAGCACCAACAGATCACCTTTCGAACCCGGGACGCGGAGCATATCGCCAAAGGAACAAAAGATAACGTCAGGACGCCCCGCAATCGCATGCGCTTTATCGATCATTTCAAGCGACGTGACGCAAACGGGACACCCGGGCCCATGGACCAGTTCCACCTCAGGCGGCAGCAAATGGTCGATGCCATATTTCACGATCGAATGCGTCTGACCACCGCATACTTCCATCAATACCCAAGGCCGCGTCACGGTTCGGCGGATTTCCGCCAGAATCCCTTTTGCCAATGTCTCGCTTCGATATTCATCGAGATATTTCATAGCTACGTCCCTGGATCAGCCGGAAACGAGTCAACCTCAGGAGCGTACAGTTCTCCGAGCTGTTGCATATTCTCGAGCGCCTCATAGGTCCGCTTTGCCTCCTCCTCATCGACCCGCCCAAGTGCGAATCCCACATGCACCAGGACATAGTCACCGGCGACTACATCGGGCGTGTATTCGAGACAGACCTGCTTGACGACACCGCCAAAGTTCGCCCGGCCCATCCGAACCCCTTGGGCGTCTTCAACGATCTCCATCACTTTGCCAGGAATTGCGAGACACATAATTTATCCTAAAAGGATTCCACTTCCTAATCGGCAGGAGCACCGCAAACGACCGTAGGGAGGCAGTTTCCCAAGCGTTTCCACCGACTGAGATTTGAACACGGGCATTGACGCCGTCATTTCCTTCTCGGTCTGCTGTTCAGCTTTCGTGACCATTTTCGCCCGCTCTAAGGTTCGTTAGTTCGGCCACGGCCATGACCTGCCCGAGCGCGATCCCGCCATCATTTGGAGGAATTCGCTTAGGCCAGTAAGGGTGGAATCCACACGCCTCCAGACGAGCCACCACGCACTCCGTCAGAAAGCGATTCTGGAAGCACCCTCCAGTCAATACGATTGTCTTTTCACCCACCTTTTTTGCCATCTCCACCGCTATTTCAGCCAGCGTATGGTGAAACTTTGCGGATATCACACCAATCGGCGCCAGAGCACGAACGTCCTCGATCAGCCTGAGGATGGTTCCGCCCCAATCGATGACATGCGGCTTGGAATCACGAATCTGGAACGGGTAACTGCGGCGAATCGCCGGATCGACCGCGAATTCCAAATCCATAGCGGCCTGGCCTTCAAACGTCGTCCGCAGGCGCAGCCCAGTAATCGCCGCGACAGCGTCGAATAAACGCCCCGCACTTGAAGTAACGGGAGAATGAATCCTTCTCGCCAGCATCTGCCGCAGGATCGTGAGTTCTTCCCTTGTAAATGCGCCAGGCAGATCTGTGCGGTCCCATATCAGGTCGCCCAGCAATTCATGCAGCAGTCCCAGCGCGGCGCGACGTGGCTCCCGCACAGCGGCTTCTCCGCCAGGCAATCGAAAGCGCCGCAAATGAGCGACGCGGTCGAATCCGCCATTTCTCACAAGAAGAAACTCTCCTCCCCAAACGGTTCCATCAGTTCCAAACCCGCTTCCATCCCACACAATCCCGAGCACCGGCGATTCCAATCCATGCTCAGCCATGCAAGCCAGTACATGGGCATAGTGATGTTGCACCGCAATCCGGGAAACCTCCATCCCGCTTGCAACCCTGGTGGAATGATATCCTGGGTGAAGATCGCAGGCAACGACGCCGGGCTTGACTCCATATAATTCGGGAAGATCTGACAAAACCGAGTCAAATGAGGCATGAGCCGCTGCCGTTTGTAAGTCGCCAATGTGCTGGCTGACATACACGTTCGAACCGTTCCCCACGGCGATTGTATTTTTCAGATGCGCCCCGACAGCAAGCACGTCAGGTATTCTGCGCTTTACCCTCACCGGAAAAGGCGCATACCCCCGGGCACGACGAAGGGTTTGCCTGTCTCCAACTAGCACCCGCGCGATGGAATCATCAAGGGGGCGCACGATTGGACGATCATGGATGAGAAGATAGTCCGCGACCCCGCGCAACCGCTCCAATGCCTCGTTTTCGTCGATACAAATGGGTTCATCGCTCACATTTCCACTCGTTGCCACCACCGGAACCCCAAGCTCGGCGATGAACAGGTGATGCAGCGGAGAGTATGGCAGCATTACGCCCAGATTTGGATTGCCTGGAGCAACGCCCGACGTAATCCCGTACCCATTCAGGGCAGACCCCACGTGACGCTTCAGCAGCACAATCGGAGCTTCCGCCGAAACCAAAAGTCTTTCCGCAGCGTCAGATACCTCGCATGTGCGGAGGACCGCTTCCAACGATGGGAAAAGCGTAGCAAATGGCTTGTCGGGTCGCCGCTTCAGCAACCGCAAGCGTGCAACTGCGGCTTCGTTCGTTGCATCCACGATCAATTGAAATCCACCCACCCCTTTCAGCGCTATGATCTTGCCGTCGCGAACCATCCGAACAGCCAGCAGCAACGCATCATGCCGACCGGCTAAAACATCACCGGATCCATCCCACATTTCCAGTTGCGGACCGCAACGCGGACACGCATTCGGCTGCGCGTGAAACCTCCGATCGAGAGGATCGTGATATTCACGGGCACAATCGGAGCACATCGTGAATCCTTTCATCGAGGTATTGGCCCGATCATATGGAAGCGATTCAATAATGGAGAAACGCGGACCGCAGTGCGTGCAATTTGTGAACGGATACAGGTACCGACGGTTCTCAGGATCGAATATTTCGCGCAGGCAATCAGGACATGTCGCAAGATCCGGAAGCACTACTGCGCATCGCTCGCCCGATCCGTCGCTCTCGCGGATCTCGAATCGCTTGTAACCCGCAGGTGCGTGAAATGATGACTCGAGACTTTGAATCACCGCGTGAGGCGGCTTCTCGGCTTTCAAGCGTCTAAGGAAGATGGCGAGAGCTTGAGGCGAACCTTCGACATCAATTCGCACCCCATCCATCGAGTTCAACACCCATCCAGGCAGATGCATCTCCGATGCAAGTCGATAGACAAATGGCCGAAATCCCACGCCTTGCACAGCGCCGCGTACGATGACATTCGCCCGCCTAGCGTGTGAAGAGTCCATCGACAAAACCGATCTGGTAGACCAGGAAAGCGCCAAAGGCGAAGCTCCCCACCCCGGCAGCTACGCCCAAAAAACGATGCACGAGATGGGACCGCACCGACGCATAAGTCAGCGGCATCGCGATTGCCGCGGTGATAAGCATCATGCCCACAATCGTTCCAATTCCGAAAATAAGCAGGTACGCAACCGCCCATACAGCATTTGGAATGATCGGCAGTATCAGCAGCGCAACTGCTGCCGAACCGGCCAATCCATGTACCACGCCAATCGTCACAGGGCGGATCGCCCGATACGCTCTGAAATCTTTGAGCCAACGATCTAACCACATCCCGCTTCCTTCATGATCCTTCGCATCCGCATTTGAACTCGCTTCCGCGCCCGGTGTTGCAGCCTCATGGATCCATTGGTAGGCAGTTCGAACATTGACTAATCCGAGAAAGATCAGCATCAATGCAACCGTAAACTCCAGGCTAAGCCCCAGCTTCTCAGGGATAACGAGTCCGAGAAGGACAATCGCGCCTCCGACCACCAGCAGGGTTGCACTATGCCCGATGCCCCAAAACGCGCCAATTCGGGCCGCCGCGCCCACACTTCGTTGCTGGCTGACGATCGTGGTGACAGCCACGACATGGTCTGCATCAGTGGCATGTTTCATTCCGAGAAAGAACCCCAAACACAGGATGGAGAGTAACGTCATCATAAAGCATTTGTCTCCTGTACAGGCACCGCCCCATTCTTCTTCATCGCCGCTTTGATCAATCCATCTTCGCGAACCAGTGGGATGGGCTCGATACGAAGCGCACGGTCATCTGGTGAGCGTCCCGCATTCTGAAGACTGAACCGGTGACCCTCCAGGCAGGTTAGCAAACGATGCTCGAGTGATCCAAGATGCAACGGAATATTACACACGGGGCACCGATCATGATACGCGTAAGTTTCATTTCCCGCACGGCACACGACGATTTGTACACCCGCGACTTCTGCGCGGATGATCCCGCCCTCTTCCAAATCCTGCGCATCCTCGACGATTAGCCAGTCGGGAGCCACCACCTCCGGATTGGAAATCGCCAATCCGCCATCGCTTCCCTCCACCTCAAAGCCCACAAGATCCGGGCAGGCCTCTTCAAGCGCGTGCCGCACAGCCAATTCCATTGTAACTGCAGACGAGGGACAAGACTTACAGCTACCGCTCAACCGAAGCCGCGCCATATCGTCCTGCAATCCGAGCAACTCCACATCGCCTCCGTGGCTCTTCATATAGGGCCGGATCTTTTCCAATGCCTCCTTCAGACGTGTCTCGATATCGACAGGATGAATGCCATGTATCAGCAACAGACCGGAAACAATGCGATCCCGGATCAGTTCCTCATGGATCCTCTGACCTTCGATCCCAGAGCGTTTGACGATTTGCAAAACACGCTCCAATCCTTCACCACAGAAGCTCAGGACTGATGCCACGCACTCCTGCATCAGTTCACGGGTGGCCGGGTCTGGCACCGAACCGATCTGTTCGACGATCTCTTGAATGCGGCGCCCCTGCTGATTCATCGAATCAGCCGGTTCGACTCGGTGCTCCAACTGAATGCTCATGCAGCGCTCCTTTCAGGTTCGCCCTCTTCATCCCTTACAAACTTGACTGACTTGATTGCACACTCATTGCCTTCGGAAGCATCCACCGTCTTGCCACATATCGGGCATTGCAACGTGGGCACCAATGCGACATCGAGCGCACCCTCCCAATACTTCGGGGGACCTTTGTAACCACAGTGCGGGCAATGCACCGCCGCGTCGGAGGTTTCAATTTCAAGCGTCGCGTCGGCAAGCACGGTGTCCGAACTGATCGCATGGAAACAAAACTTCAGTTGCTCGGCTTCAATGTGCGTAAATTCCCCGAGAATTAGCCGCACCTCCACCACTCTTGCGGCATGCTGTTTCTCGGCAAATGACAGAACGCTTTCCACGATCGCGGATGCTATCGAGAATTCGTGCATCTTCGGCCTAGATCGCCAGCAATGCCGATGCAAGCAGGTCCACCCCGAGGCCAGTTTTGCAACTGGCCGGGATCACTTCGATATCCGGCTTCAGCGTATGCACGTCGCGACTAAGGTCTGCAATACTCACCTCCATCACCTCGGCCAGGTCTGCCTTATTGATCACGACTATATCTGCGCCCAGAAACATATGCGGATGTTTGCGAACCATCCACGGACCTTCCGTGACGCTGATCACTACCACCCGCGCCTTCGCGCCGAGTGGAAATTCGGCGGGACAAATCAGGTTGCCGATATTCTCGAGAAACAGCAGCCGCAGTCCCTGCAACTCGATCTTTGCAAGGGCCTTTGCAACCAGGTTCGCGTCTAAATGGCAGCCGTTCACGGTTGCCAACTGCACGACCTGAATCCCTTTGCTGGCCACAATGTTCTGATCATCGCTAGTCGTAGCGTCACCATTGAAGACAGCCACGCCTACCTGGTCTTTCAGCCTTTCCACCAGCGCGGCAATCACGGTCGTTTTGCCGGAACCAATCGCCCCCATGAAGTCGATGGCCGTGACGTCATGTCGATCCAGGACGGAGCGGTTTTCCTCAGCAATCTTTGCATTGGCCTCAAGCAGACTATGCTCGAGCTCGATATCATAGATTTCCTCCGGAGAGGCTTCGATTGTTGGAATCATGAATTGGGTGCGTATGCTCATTTCGCGAGGCCCAGAAGGCCAGTTGGTGTATGTGTTTGTTTCAGGACCTTTCCGCTTCCTAGATACATGTGAACTCCACACGGCAGGCACGGGTCGAAGCTCCGCACGGCACGCATGATATCGATACCCTTGAACTTATCCGGCGGATTCTCCTCAAAGATCGGGGTATTCTGGACCGCGTCTTCGTACGGCCCGGGCGTGCCATAGATATCTCGCGGGCTCGCGTTCCACGGAGTCGGCGGATATGGATGATAGTTCGCGATCTTCCCGCCTCGAATCACAAGATGATGCGAGAGTACGCCGCGCACGGCCTCGTGGAAGCCGCAACCAATTGCTTCATCCGGCACACGGAACGGTGTAAAGGTTTGCGTTCTCCCCGCATACACCTCCGCCAAGGCTTTTTCGCAGCAGTACAGCCCCACCGCAGCTGCGTACGCCTGGAAATAACTCCGGGCTCTATCACGTTCGATCGCGTTGCTCCATTTCGGAATCTTCCATTCAAACTCCACCTCCGGCTTGAGCGCTGTCTTTGGAAGACGAATCTTCACACTGGAGCCAGTAGCCTTGACATAGCCGATGTCCACAAGGTTCGCCAGTGCCGTCGCCCATAGCCTTGCAATCGGACCGCCGCCAGTATCGAGTGCAAGGTGATTGCCGGTGCGCTTGTCCAGCCAGCGCGGCGACATGACCCACGTGTATTTCCCCTTGAAATCCCGCTTCTGCGGCTTGGGAATCGTCGTTTGGTTCCACGGATGTCTCTTATCGACAGGGTTCCCCAGCGGATCATGAGAGACAAATGTCTCTTCATTTTCCCAGTCCTGGTAGAAGGAAGACCCGAGCAGAATGCGCAGCCCGAGGTTGATATCGACCAGGTTCGTCGTCACCAGTTCTCCATCCACGACGATCCCCGGCGTTACAAACATGGCCCTGCCCCACTCGTTCATCGTGCGATAGTTATAATCGCAGACATCGGGATCCTGAAACGATCCCCAGCAACCAAGTAGCACGCGACGCCTTCCGACTTCTTCGTATCCCGGCAGTGCTTCATAGAAGAAATCAAAGAGATCGTCGTGCAAGGGCACGACTTTCTTCATGAACTCGATGTACTTCATCAAGCGCACGAGATAGTCCGTAAAGATCTGGATCGATGGCACTGTCCCAACCCCACCGGGATACAGCGTGGAAGGATGAACGTGACGCCCCTCCATGAGACAAAACATCTCGCGCGTGAAACGGCTCATCTGCAGCGTCTCCCGGTAGAACTCACCCTCAAAAGGATTCAAGGCCCGCATGATGTCCGCAATCGTGCGATAGCCATGATCCTGCGCATGTGGTGACTCGGTCTTCTGCGCTTTCTCCCACACACCGGGATTTGTCTCCCGCACCATCATTTCGCAAAAGTCGACCCCGACCAGGTTGTCTTGAAAGATACAGTGATCGAACATGTACTCGGCAGCCTCACCGAGATTGACAATCCATTCGCCGAGCGGCGGATTCTTGATGCCGTAGGCCATGTTCTGGGCGTACACCGAACAGGTCGCATGGTTATCCCCACAGATTCCGCAGATGCGGCTGGTAATGAAGTGAGCATCCCGCGGATCCTTATTCTTCATAAAGATGCTATACCCGCGGAAGATCGAGGAAGTGCTTTGGCATTCGACAATCCGCTTATGGTCGAAATCCACTTTCGTGTAGATGCCGAGGCTGCCAACGATTCGCGTGATCGGATCCCACGACATCTCCACGATATTGCCAGATTTTGCCGACGCATCTGTTTTCGGCTCAGCTGCAAAGGTTGACATAGCTTAATCCCTCCTAATGTTAGGGGCTCGCGAGAATGCTTTAATGCCCGTAATGGCGCGGACGATAACCAGTACTTAGCGTCGGGCGTGAATTCCGCCACTTTGGCTCTTTGTTGAGAGTGGAATTTGTGATTTCGCGTAAAAAGCGAATCACGCTGCCGTAAATCCCGGTGGCGGTAGTGGACAAAGCCGAGCCCGGCGGCGCATCCATGAATGGCATGAACTTGTCCGGGAAACCAGGCATGGTGCAGCCGATGCAGATACCACCAACGTTCGGGCATCCGCCAATACCGTCCATCCATCCACGCTTTGGCACATTGCAATTTACCACTGGTCCCCAGCAACCAACCTTCACCAGACACTTCGGCGATCCATACTCGTGGGCAAAATCACCCTGTTCATAATATCCTGCCCGATCACATCCCTCGTGCACGGTTTTGCCGAAAAGCCACGTGGGACGCAATTGGTCATCGAGCGGAATCATGGGAGCCAGACCTGCCACCTCATAAAGGAGGTATAACAGGGTCTCCATCATGTTATCCGGCTGCACCGGGCACCCCGGCACATTGACAATCGGCAGCCCTGCTTTGGATCGCCACTTCCATCCAAGGTAATCCGCAAGGCCCATCGCCCCGGTAGGATTTCCTTCCATGGCGTGAATCCCTCCATAGGTTGCACAGGTTCCCGCGGCAACCACGGCAACAGCCTTCGGAGCAAGCCGGTCAATCCACTCGTTCGTGGTAATCGGTTGACCGCTGCGAGGATCGGTTCCCATGGCGGCCCAGTAACCTTCGTCCTTGATCCGTTCGTTCGGCACGGAGCCCTCCAGAACGAGCACAAATGGATCGAGCCGGCCCTCTGCCGCAGCGAACCAATACTTCATAAAGTCGTCGCCAACCTCGTAAGCCAGCACGGGATTGTGCAGGTGCACTTTCGGAAGCCCGGGGATGGCGCCAAGCACCACGTCCTCGATGCTCGGCAGTGATGCGGCAGTCGTCGAAACAGAGTCGCCATCGCAACCCAACCCCGTAGTCATCCAGATTATGTGGATCTCTTTTACATCTGGAGGACGATCCGCGATTACTTGAGGTGTTTCATTGAACATATCTCAGTCCTTTCTAAAGGAATGCTTCCGCGGGGAAGATCGGGCGTGTCGCACTACAGCTTCGCGACGCGTGAGTCGATTGGCTGTAAACGACTAATATCTCATGCGGGCACACTGCATGCAGACGCTTTACATGCGGGCAATGCGAATATACCGGCGCAGTTCAGGCAAATTGAGAATAATAACACCGGCTATAAGTAACAGCGGAATTAAGTATGTCTTTGATTTATCTGAGCAGCACATACGAGTTCTCCGTTTTCTGGTTT
>FTBG01000415.1_pt1 | contig 15940 bp, 8 predicted proteins | sample 1639311 | NCBI WGS metagenome assembly FTBG01 (sample SAMEA3914864, study PRJEB12502) | metagenome | biome: forest; material: soil | place: USA | collected 2012-03-12 | depth 0.3 m | reverse complement strand
TTCTGCGAGCGCGCTTTTATGTTGTTAATAGACAAAAAAGCCGAAAAAAATACAAATTGCTCTTTTTTGGTTGCAAGAGCCGAATTTCACCGTAAAGTCGATGAAGCTTACCCCCTAAGAAATGTCCCTCCGTCAGCATAAATCCCGCCTTCCAATCGCCCGCGATGGGTTCTCCCTCGTCGAGCTTTTGATGGTGATGGCTATCATTTCGATGCTGACGGCTCTTACGGTGGGTTCGGTTAAGGCCATTAGCGGGCATGCCCTGACTTCGGCCGGGAACCAGTTTGTCGATCTGGCGGCGCTCGCCCGGCAAAACTCCGTGAGCAAGGGAGCCTACTCCGCGGTGGTTATCAAGACCCTCAAGAATGGGGCCTTTTCCGCGTACTGTGTGATGGAACTTTCGCGGCAGGATGACGGCACCTTCGGCTCCTGGAAGCCGATTACTCCCTGGCGCACGCTGCCGCAGGGAGTGGTTTTTGCGAAGGATGGCCTGCCAAATACGGCTCCGGGGTTTCTCGACGCTTCAGGTTCGACGCCCAAGGCTCTGCCCAGTGGAGTAGCGTTCCAGGGCCAGCCGGTTGATTTCTCGGCCGAGACAGTGGTTCAGGTGTATCAGCCCGATGGCACCCTAAGCGCCGGGCAACCTCTGCGTCTTCGCCTGGTGGAGGGAGTGGTCAATGCGTCCAATAGCGGAATCACCTACACCCATGCCTTGGGTGGGGGACAGCCCGCCAATTACTACGACATCTTCTTTCTCCGCGATACGGGCCAAACGAAGGTCGAGAGACTCTAAGATCCGTCGCCGCTGAGCGTCGGAATCGCTCGCTAAAAAGCGATCGGTTGGATAATGGGCGCTTTCGCGGCCGAGTCGGGAAAGGCACTGGGCCGGATCACGAGCTCCGGAGTCACGATGCGCTGTTGGCCGCTCTCGAAAAGTTTCCCTTCGATTCTCTCCTGCAGCAAGGCCATGAGCTGGCGGCCGACCTCGAGGTTCTTCTTGTCGACCGTGGCCACCGGGCCGAGCGGGTCCATGGAATTGTCCAGGGCATCATCCCACATGTTGTCGTAGCCGACGAGGAGCACATCCTTGTTGGGTTCGCGGCCATAGACCCGGAGTGCTTTGCTGATGCTGGCGACGAGGGAATCGTTGACCGCCATGATGGCGTCGACAGGCTGGGGGGCGGCGAGGTGTTCCACCAGATAGCCGGCCATCATGCGCGAACGCATTTCAAATTGCTCGCGGTTGTCCAGATCCGTGGCATGGTTGGGCGTTTGGTAGATCTCGATGGGCGGAAGCGTTATCAGCCCGGCTTCCTTCATGGCGCGCTCGTGGCCGGCGTCCCTCTGCGCGAGCCACTTCTGCCGATCTTCCGGCCCGTTGCCATTGATCTGCCAGATGCGAAGGATGCGCTTGCGGCCCTGTCCGATGAGCCATTTGGTCAACGCGTAGGAGCCCAGTTCATGGTCGGAACGAACGGTATCGACCTCTCGGGAAATGTCGTGCTCGCTATCCACGAGACCAATATCGCCGTAGAGGACGAAGGGGATGTTCCCTTCCTTGAAAGCCTTGGCCAGGTGATCGCCGGATTTGTCCTGCAGCACGCTGCGCATGATGATGACTCCGCGGGGCCGCTCGGTGATCAGCCGTTGGATCATGTCGCCCACGATGCGATCGGGGTGGATGGTCAGGGCATCATAGCCCGCCGCGCGGATGGCGTCCACCGCTCCGGTATGAACAAAGTTGCTATGCCAGGTGCCGTGGATCTTGTTGCGGTTAAATTGATCCGGGGAGTCCATGATCAGGGCGATGGCATCCGAGAGGAATTTTCGCTGGGGCTGCACGTGACCCAGCACAATACGGCGGCGTTTATCGGAACTAATGATGCCCTGCTTCTCCAAATCGGCCAAAGCCAGGCGGATCGTTGTCCTTGAGACATTTAGCTTGGCGGCCAACCGGGCTTCGCTGGGAAGGCGGGAGCCTGCGGAGAGCCTCCCATCCTGCGTCCAATCCAGCAAATGCCGAACGGCACGTGCCCGGGGGCTGTTGCTCACTATTCCGAGGGTATTCCCATTATCTAGCGCCATACGAAAGAACTGCTTTGCACTAACATACTACCAAAACCCCTGAATGGGAATCAAACTTTGTCCACTTTTAGGTTTTGTTCCATTAAGAACCATTAAAAAACAATATAGACAAAAAACGTGTTATATGGAACTTTCGAGGAACCATTTCTGCGGGATAGGCCTTCGCCCGAAGGGCCTTCCGAGAAAGATCCATACCTTTTGTTGCCTCCCGCATGAGCTTATCCCGCCGTTCCATTCACCCCGTTTTTCCTTATTACTATGTAGGCGGTGGTACCGTTGAAAACCGCCAGGCCGTCGAGATCGATGTATGCATTTATGGCGGCTGCGCGGCGGGCGTCATTGCGGCCGTGGAACTCGCCGAAAGGGGCCACCGGGTGGCGATCGTAGAGTTTGGCCGCCATCTGGGAGGACTCACTTCCGGTGGGCTCGGAGCGACCGACATCGGGAACAAGGGTGCCATAGGCGGATTGGCCAGGCGATTTTACCAGCTTTTGGGGAAGGAGTATGGGAAGGAGGAAAGCTGGACCTTCGAGCCCCACGTGGCGGAGCGGCTCTTTGAGGGTTTGGTCAGCTCTGGCGGGATCGACGTCTACTTTGAGCGCCAGCTCAGTGCCGTGCGCAAGGAGGGCAATCGCATCGCTGAGATCATTTGTGAAGGTGGGGAGAAGTTCCGGGCAAAGATCTTCATCGACAGCAGCTACGAGGGCGACCTGCTGGCCAAAGCCGGGGTTTCTTACCACGTCGGCCGCGAGGCCAATGCCACCTACGGAGAGACGCTGAACGGCGTGCACTTCGGGCATCCGAATCACAATTTCAGCGTGCCGGTTGATCCCTACGTGGAGGAGGGGAAACCGGAAAGCGGCCTGCTCATCGGTGTATCGTCGGCCAAATTGGCTCCGCAGGGCAGTGGCGATTCCTTAGTCCAGGCTTACAATTTCCGCTCGTGTCTCACCAATGTACCGGACAACCGCCGCGCTTTTCCCAAGCCCTCAGGCTACAACCCGGCGCGCTATACCTTGCTGGCCCGCTACCTTCGCGAAGGCGTGTGGGATGTGCTGAAGCTCTCGACTCCGATGCCCAACGGCAAGACGGATACGAATAACTTTGGCGGGTTTGGCACCGACAACATCGGCGCGAACCACGCCTATCCCGAAGCGGGCTACGCAAAACGCGAGGAGATCTTTCAGGACCACGTAACCTACCAATTGGGCCTCTTCTGGTTTCTGGCCAACGATCCCCGGGTGCCTGCCGCTATCCGCGAGGAAATGAACGAATGGGGCCTGCCCAAGGATGAGTTCGTCGAAACCGGCGGCTGGCCTCACCAACTCTACGTTCGCGAGGCGCGGCGCATGATTTCGGATTTTGTCATGACCGAACACCAATGTGTGGGAAGCCGGCCGGTGGAGGATCCCATCGCCGTAGCGGCCTACACGATGGACTCGCACAATTGCCAGCGGCTCGCGGTCGACGGACAGGTGAAGAACGAGGGCAATGTGGAATCATGGGGCTTCGCTCCCTATGGAATCTCCTATCGCGCGATCGTCCCCCGTGAACGTGAGTGCGCCAATCTCATCGTACCGGTCTGCCTCTCCGCCTCGCACATTGCCTACGGCTCGATCCGGATGGAGCCCGTCTTCATGGTGCTCGGCCAAACGGCGGCTTTGGCCGCCCACATCGCGCTGGAAAACAATTCCCCTGTGCAAAGAGTGGACTATCCAGCGCTTCGCTCCCTGCTGCTCGATCGCGGCCAAATCCTGGAATGGACGGAATGAAGCGCCTCCTTGCCGGAATTGCCTGGGCGATTTATGCGCCGTCGGCCTTTGCCGCGGTGACCTTGCCGCCGCTCTTCGGCGATCACATGGTCTTGCAACGCGAAAGGGCCAATCCCATCTGGGGAACCGCCGAGCCGCGCGAGTCGCTGAAGATTTCGCTGAATGGAAAAACCGTCTCCGCCGTGGCCGATGAACACGGCAAGTGGAAGGCGTCGCTCCCTTCGCTCCCCGCCGGCGGCCCTTACACACTTTCCATCGAAGGCTCCTCCACGATCAATCTCCAGGACGTGATGATCGGTGAAGTCTGGGTCTGCTCCGGCCAGTCCAACATGGAGATCTCCATCCAAACCGCGCTCAATGGCGGCAAGGAAATCGCCGCCGCAAAATATCCCAACTTGCGCCTCTTCACGGTCAAGCGCGCGAGCGCCGATCATCCCCTCGACACCTTCCAGGGAGCGTGGTCGCCCTGCACCCCGGAGTCGGTCAAAAACTTCTCCGCCACTGCCTATTTTTTCGGACGCGATTTGCAGCAGGCGCTGAACATTCCCGTCGGTGTGGTCGTCTCCGCCTGGTCCGGCGCCTCGATTGAGAATTGGCTCAGCCCCGAAGCCTTCGCCAAAGACCCGGATGCTGCCGCCATGCAGGCCGCCTGGCAAAAAGGGGTCGACGATTTCCCGAGTGCCAAGGCTGCCTACGATGCCCTCGTTGCCGATTTTCCCCAGGCCACCGAGAAGGCCAAGGCCGAAAACAAACCTCTCCCGCGACTTCCGCATACCCCTCTCGCCGGCGATGGCCAGACACCTGAAGAGTCTCCCTTCATGTTCGATCAAAAGGTCCAACACTACGCCATCCAACATCCGAGCTGCCTTTTCAACGGCATGATCGCACCGATCATTCCCTACGGCATGCGCGGTGTGCTCTGGTATCAGGGCGAATCCAATCTTTTCCGCGCCGAGCAATACCGCCGGTTGTTCCCTCTTCTTATCACGGATTGGCGTTCCCGCTGGGGGCAGGGCGATTTCCCTTTCCTCTATGTGCAACTCCCCAACATCGGCAAGCCCACCACCGATCCCATGCCGCCGCAAAACAACTACCCCGAGCTCCGCGAGGCCCAGGCGCTGGCTTTATCCCTGCCCGCGACGTTCATGACGGTGAACTACGATCTCGGCACTGGTGACATCCACCCCAATAACAAGCCCGCCATTGGCCACCGCCTTGCTGTGGCTGCCCAAGCCGCCATCTACGGGGCCAAGATCGCGGGTCGCGGCCCGGTCTTCAAGAGCCTCCAAACCGAGGGAGCCACGCTTCGCCTCTCGTTCGACGACGACCCTCTCGGCGAAGGCCTCACCATTCAGCGTGGCAACGAGCTCAAGGGTTTTGCCGTGGCCGGAGCCGATGGCAAGTACGCCTGGGCCGATGCCAAAATTGACGGCGCCACCGTGCTGCTTACCTCCGCGCTGGTTCCCGAACCCAAGACTGTCCGCTACGCCTGGGAAAACTTCCCCGAGGCCACGCTCGGAAACAAAGCTGGCTTCCCGGCCGCTCCCTTCCGAACGGACACTCTTCCTCTTCAAACCGCCGGTCAGAAAGTTGATAAATGAAAATTTGCAGCTTATTCCTGCTCGCCTTCTCACCTCTTCTCGCGCAGGCCGAGATCAAATTCGCCCCCATCTTTACCGACAACATGGTGCTCCAGCGCGATGCCAAGATCCCCGTCTGGGGCACCGCTGCAGCGGGAGAGCAAGTCAACATTACCCTGGCCAATCAAAAGCAACACACCACCGCCGATGCACAGGGCCATTGGCAGGTCGCTTTTGCACCGCTCGCCGCCGACGGCAAATCTCTCACCCTCGCGGTTGAGGGCTCGAGTCTTGCGTTGAAGAACATCCTCGCGGGCGATGTCTGGCTCTGCTCGGGCCAGTCCAACATGCTCTTCCCGCTCGATCATTGCAGTACGGCCAAGGAAGAGATTCCCAAGGCTGATCATCCCGCGATCCGGATCATCAACTATAACTACGTCGCCTATCCCAAGGATTCCGAGTACGCTCAAAACAAAATCTGGGAGTCCATTTTGTTAAGCAAACAGGTGCCGTCACTCGCCGACGAACTTGCCAAACATCAGACGTGGGCACCTCTTTCGCCGGACAACGCTGGTTTCTGCTCCGGCGTGGCCTACTACTTTGCCCGCGATCTTTACGCGGCGCAGAAGGTCCCCATCGGAATCATTCTTTGCGCGGTCGGTGCCCAGACTGTGCAGACCTTCATCAGCCCGGATGCCTACAAAAATGATCCTGCGCTGGCCTCCCTGGTGCCCCAACTCGCCAAGCAAAACGAATCGCGCGTGAAGCAATTTGAAGAAGCCCGCGCCAAGTGGAAGGCCGATCTCGAGAAGGCCGGCACACAGGATAAGGTGAAGCCTGGCGATGCTCCAGCCCCAGCGCGTCTCAACGAGATGAGCTGGATTTACAATGATATCGTCTCGGGCATCGTACCCTTCGCCATCAAGGGCATGCTCTGGTACCAGGGGGAGAGCAATAACGCGCCCGAGTATCGCGTGCTCTTCCCCGCGCTCATCCGCGATTGGCGCAAGCAATGGGGCCAGGGCGATATTCCCTTTCTCTTCGTCCAGTTGCCCAATATCGGAAAGCCCGCCGTCGATGCCAAAGAATGTATCGCACCCAGCCGCGCCGATATGCGCGATGTCCAATCACTTGCACTCGCCGAGCCCGCCACCGCCATGGCAGTCGTCATCGACCAGCCCAACGACATGGACCTCCACCCCCGCAACAAAGAGCCTGTCGGGCACCGTCTCTCTCTCCTTGCTCGCAACCGCGTCTACGGGGAGAAGATCGTCGCTGATGGCCCGATCTTTGATTCGGCGGCCGCGGACGGTGGAAAAGTGAAACTCAAATTCAAGCAACTTGGCGGCGGTCTGGCCCTCTCGAGCGGTGATCAGCCTCTCGGCTTCGCCATCGCCGGCGCGGATAAAAACTTCGCCTGGGCCTCCGCCGCCATAGACGGAGACTCCATTGTGCTCTCCTGCGACAGCGTTCCCGCTCCCAAATTCATCCGCTACGCTTGGGTTAATAATCCACCCGGCAACATCGGTAATCGCGAGGGGCTTCCGCTCGCTCCTTTCCAAACGGAACTCAAATAGCTCCACTTCCCTTATTGGCATGAAAATTCCTCCATTCCTGGCCCCGCTTCTCCTGCTGGTGTTCGCGATGCAGCCTGCCTCAGCCGTAGAGCCCGCCATTTTTGGCGTCGGCTTCACCAATGTGACCGATTCCTCCGCTCGCCTGGTTTTCACCACCACGGAACCAATGAGCTCTTTGGTTACGGTTAGCTGCGACGGTAAGACGATCGCCACCGAGGGTCAACCCACGCGAGAGGAAATTCACGCGGTCGAGTTGAAGGGGCTGCAGAAGGGGAAGGAATACACTGCGGTAATTTCGGCCCAAGGCAAGGATGGGAAGACCGTGGTCTCGCCTGATCACAAATTCACCGCCGCGCTGCACGCTCCCTCTCAGCACACCTGGCCCGGCTACACGATCTTTGGCACCACCATCAATGGCGCGGATGGATTCAATCCCGAGCTCATTGCCCGTACCGGCATTCGCATGGTGCGCATGGAGGTTTCCTGGTACGACCTCCAGACGAACGGCCCCACCATTAACCAGAAGTACCTCGATGAAGTCATCAGGCAGGTCGAGGAATTGAAGGCTCGCGGCATCGAGCCCCTCGTCGTACTCGATTACTGCACCCCGTGGGCCAAGCCCATGACGGCTACCACCATGACCTGGCGTCATCCTGCCTTTGGCCCGCCGGATCGGCTGGAGGATTGGGAGACTTACCTAAGAACCATCGTCAAGGCCCTGCGCGGCTACACGAGGTATTACGAAATCTGGAACGAGCCCGATGCCGGCTATCTCGCGACCGGCAACTATGTCGAGCGTCCGAATCTTCCGCCGCCTATCGGCCGGCCCCCGTTCAAGGACAATTGGAGTTACTGGCTCGGTGACCGCTTCGTGCCGATGATCGCCTCGGTGCGCAAGGTGATGAACGAACTTCAGCCCGATGCCATCGTGATGAATGGTGGATGGAATCGAGACTATACCGGCCAGCGCGGAGATCTCATGTTCGCGCGGGGAGTGGCGCCGGATCTCGACGTTTACGCCTTCCACACCTACGCCGCCAACCCACTCTCCTATGCGCGCTGGCACGATGCGATTGACGGCGGCTTTCGCACGAACATCGACCGGATCTTCAAGAAGCATGGCGTTAAGATGCCCCTCGCGGTCACGGAGTGGGGATATCCTGCCTGGACCAAAGCCAATCCCGAAAAGGGCTTTGTGACTTACGATGATGCCCGAAGGTTTTTCGTGAAGAGCGCCTTCTACTTCCTCGGCATGGAGCGCTTTGAGGTGCTTATTCAGTTCAGCTTCGGCATCGGGCCCAATACCCGGGAGAGCGATCCGCTCTTCTTCATGCTGGTCAACAAAGAGGCCGATGGGAAAATCGTCCTCCAGCCCACCTATGGCACCTTCCAATGGCTGGCCACCACCTTCGGCAGCAAGGTCTACCGTGCTTTGCCCGTGCGGGTCTCCCCGGCGGATCACGTCACGGCCTACGCCATCCAGCTCAAGGATTCTGGCGATACCTATCTCGTCGTTTGGCAGGATGGTAAACTCGAAGACAAAGGCACCATGGCAGCCCAGCCCGCTCGCCTTGCGGAAATCACGATCGATGAGTTGAAAGGCGGCAAGTATGCTGTTCAACCGCTGGATCTCGATGGGAAGCCGAAAGGCCAGGGCTCGGAAGTCTCGGGAGCATCTTCTTTCAAACTCTCGATCACGCTGCCGGAAATCTCCTCCACTGCGGAGTCGGACTTCTATCTCGCCAAGATCAGCGCAGGGAAATGATGCCCACTCTCGCCGCTTTCCCTTTCAGTCGCCGCCGGTCCTGGATCAGCATCTTTCGCCGGAGAGTCGGCGCGGCCGGCGGAGATCCCGAGGCGCCCATCAGCCTCCGCGTGGTGGCGGGCATTCTTTGGGAAGAGGCGGAAATTTTTGACCTCCATTTGGAACGCCTCGGTCAGCTCGTCGAGTGCGACGAATTGCTTCGCCCCGATTTGCTCACCCTGCGCGCCAGGGATGGCGCAGGCACTGTGCAGATGGCCTTTCAGGATGAACATACCCTCCGCCTGCGCGTGCAGGATGCCATACTGCGCCTCGATCTTCGCCGCGGTAAACCCATGCGCCTTGGGCGCGAAGGCTGGGGCGTGCGCGCCGGCACCTGTGGCTGGCTCTTACTTTCCGTCGTTTCGGGAGATCTCGTCGTGGAGGAATCCGAGGGAAAATGGACCCTGCGGCTCTCCGGGGAGCTTTTGATTTACCGTACTTCCAGCGGTGGGGTGAGGCCTCAAGCCTTGGGTAGCCTGGAAGCTTGCGCCTCTGCCACGCTTGCGGATTTTCAAACATGGGCGGCAAAGTTTCCCGTCGTCGCCGACGAATACACCGCTCTACGCGAGCGCGAACTCTGGACGGTCTGGAATCTCGTCGTTCATCCGCTGGAGAATTTCCGCCGCGAGGTGGTCCTCGTTTCCAAGGGCAGCCTCATCGGCCTGTGGTCCTGGGACCATTGCTGGCACATGCTTGGCACCGCGCATATCGATCCCACGCTGGCGTGGAATAATTTCCTCGTGTTGTTCGACCATCAGGATGCCGAAGGGGCTCTGCCCGATGTGATCGGCGCCAATGGTCTGCTCCGTGGCATCCTCAAGCCGCCGGTGCATGGCTGGATGCTTGGGCTTCTTGAAGCCCGCCACGATTGGTTTGGCGATGAGCATCGCCGTGAGATTTATCCCGCCATGGTACGGTTTACCGAGTTCTGGTTTCGCGAGCGCGATGAGGATGGCGACGGCATTCCGCATTACCTCGATGGCTGCGACAGCGGCTGGGACAATGCCACCGTCTTCGATGCGGGCTTTCCCATCGAGACGCCGGATCTCGCGACTTGGCTCGTGTTGCAACTCGAGTGGATCGCTCGCACGGCACGCAAGCTGGGATTGGAAAACGACGCCCTGATTTGGGAGGAAAAGGCGCAATTCACGCTCGCGCGCATGTTGGAGCATTTCTGGACGGGTGAGCGCTTTGTGGCGCGCCTGAGTGGGACGCACGAGGAGGTCCGCTCGGAGAGCCTTCTCCTTCGCATCCCCCTCATTCTAGGTGATCGCCTCCCGCCCGAGGCGCTGGCCTGGTGCCTGGATGGTCTGACTCAAGGCGGCCGCTACCGCGCTCCATTCGGTCTCCTGACCGAGCCAAAGGATAGCGCTCTCTTCGAGGGCGATGGCTACTGGCGTGGCCCCATGTGGCCGGTTGCCACCTTCATCTTCGTCGAGGCCTTCCGGGCCAACGGACTCCTTGAAGAAGCCAATGTGCTAAAGAAGGAGTACCTTCACCACGTCGCCACGGCGGGCAATTTTGAAAACTACCGCGGAGACAACGGAGCGGGTGTTCGCGACACTGCCATCGCCTGGACCGCTACCTGCGTGCTCTGCTTCCTCTCGGAACTACCCTAAGCGCCGCCAAAGCTCCGCAGGACCTTTTCGCGGATATCGCCGAACCAGTAGCTGTTTTCCTGCACCAGCTGGCCGGTGGCATCGTAGAGAGCCATCGAGATGGTGACAAAAGGCGAGGGAAGTTCAAACGGATTGATCGCTCGCACGCGATGCGACTCTCCGTAGGCGGCGGAGCATTCGCCCACCAGGGTGTCGAGCACCTCCTCATCGCCACGGCTTACGACTACTTTGTAGTTCCCCACGAAGCCCTTGCGATCATTGCACGAGAGCCAGAAATCCGCCTGCAAGAGTTGGGGCTGCAAGGCATCGTAGCGCAGGCTTAGGATCGTCGGAGCAAATGCGTTGGCCACGATCGGCCACGAGAGCTTGGGCCGGCCAAAGTAATCGATCAGCGCGTTACCCGCCAAGCCGGGCCAGGGCTCGTTCACGCCCCACCAAATCACGCCGGTCGTGTGGGGCTGCTTGCGGCGCAACTCCTCGATCATGAATCGGCCGCCCTCGGCCTGGAGATATTGATTCAGGATGATCAGCTCGCGCAGATCCTTGATTGGCCCAAAGACCTTCTCCGTCGAGGGCAGGTCCAGCCACAGGTCGCGAGCCTGGTCCCACACGCCGTGAAAAGCGTGGTGCATTCTCCACGTTTCATCCTCGGTGTCGGGGAAGCGATTCCCCTCGCCGGTGATGTATTCAATGGTCTCCAGGTTTGCGATCGAGGAGACGCTGGCCTCGGAATAGAGATGTTGGTCCGCCGCCCGCCAGTAGTCATACAACGTCTCGTACATGCGGTAACGGTGGTCGCCGATTTTCGGATTCCACGTCCAGATCCCATGCACCTCGCCCTCGCGCTCCATCGGCGAGGTATTCTGGTAAAGACAATGCGGCGCCAGCTCGGCCGTGATACCGCCGAGCAGGAGGTGAATCGGCTCGTCATAGCGCAGCACTGCACCAGCCAGCCACTCGGCATTGTCGAAGGGCCGCCCGCCATTCACTGCGATCATTGCCTTCTCGGCATGCTCTCGCATTTTCGGCGTATCGAGCATGTCCCAGTAGTGATAGTTTTCGTTCCCACCGCTGAAGAGGAACACACTGGGATGCGGCCGCAAGCCCTGCGCGATCTGCCGCGCCTCGGAAGCGAGTTGCCGGTGGTAGCCTTCCGTCACGCCCCAGCCGCACGCGATGGGATACTCCTGAAATACGAGCAGCCCCAGCGCATCGCAGCGGTCATAGAAATGTTCTTTCTCCCGCAGCCCTCCGCCCCATACGCGAACCAGGTTGACGTTGCCCGCGTGGAAGGCATCGAGAAATTGGTCGTATTGATCGGGAGTAATATCGCCAACGCAGGAATCCGGCGGCACCCAGTTTACCCCACAGATAAAAAAGGGCACGCCGTTGATCACAAATTGCAGCGCCGTATCCGTCGCGCGCTGTCCCTTGGCCGGCACCCGCGCCACTTCGCGCAGGCCCACCCGTTGGTGAAAGACAGAAGTCTTCTTTCCCGGAACTTCCAACTCGATCGCCAGGTCGTGCAGCTTTGCGTCTCCCAATCCATTGGGCCACCAAAGCTCGGGATTCTCGATCTCGAGAAAGGCCGCAAAACTGTCCGCATCGAAAATCGGAACACGCCGCGTGGTTCCCGCCAGCGTGACCTTGGCCCAACCGCTTTCCACTTTCTCACTCAGTTTCGCGCGCACCGTCACCCGCGCCCGTCGCGTGTTTTCCAAACGCGTCTCGATATAGGCATCGACCACGCGGAGCCGGGGAAGAACCTCCAGCCGCACCTCGTTCCAAAGGCCGATCGTGCGAAGCTCCGGCGCAAAATCCCACCCGCGCCCAAATTGTGCCTTGGTCGTTTCTGCCAGTCCCTGCTTGGTAAGGGGAGGGGGTAGCAGCCTGACTTCGACGTCCACGTTTCTTCCGGAGAATTGGTCGAGCGGGAGGACCACTGCGTGAAACATCCCTTCGCCCTTCGCGTGCGAAACCCCGTTGATCCGCACCTCGTAATAGTAGTCGAGTCCTTCAAAAACGATCTGCACGGTTTCTCCGAACTCGATCTTCGGAACGCTGACCGCACGCCGATACACCCATTGGCGCTCCTGCATCCACTGCACTTCCGAAACGCGCGTTCCTTTATATAGCTGCTCACGGGGCAGGCCAAAGGCTGAGGTCTGCACTACTCCCGGAACGGTCACCGGCCGCCAACCCTCGGCGGGCGGCTGGCTCAGGCTGGAGTCTTCGGCGTCAAAATGAGCCAAAACCCACTGGTCATCTAGTTTCGTCATGGCGAGTGGCTGGAGCGTAGGCTAGCGAATCTCGTAGTTTTTTAATCCGTCCTTTTGTGCGATCTCCACCGTAAAGGTGATCGCACCCTGCTCGATCAGGTGAGCCACCGGCTTTCCGTCGATCGTCACATTTGCCTTGCCCACATTGAAACCAGCGGGAGGCTGGATCGTTACCTTCCCGCCACTGCGGCCCACCAAACGCCCCTTGATCGCACCTGGTTCAAAGGTCGCGCTCACGCCGAAGTCCCCTCCATCGCGCCGGATCTCAAAACCATTCAGACCAATCTTTGTCCCGACAAAGAGCGCCAGCTGATTGGCTCGCGCATAACCATAGGTTCCCGCAAACACGGCCGGGCCTTCTTTCAGCTCTGTGGGATTTTGCGAGGCAAAGACATATTCGCCATTGACGGTCGCGCCAAAGGGCTTGGCTTCCGCCTTCACCTCGCTGGGCGCCACCACGGTGAGAAAGTCGCCCTTGCCCGAGTACGAGCGCACCTTGCCGATTCGGTCGGGATTCTCCGGGCGCGGCGGTTGCGGATCGCGGGCCGTTTTGTCCACGCCGGGCGCACCCGGCTTCAGTTGATAGATCTGTGGCAGGTCATAGATGTTCACCCAATTGAAGGTGCCGGGAACCTCCGGCGTCTTTACCTCGTCAGAGAGCACGAGATAGTCATCCCGCACGAGCATGAGGCCGCGCGCTTTGTAGTTTTCATCATCTGCGCCCGGCTGCCGGTAAAATTGCGCAAAATCAAAATCGTACAACAGCTGATCCGTCGGCCCTGGTGCGAGGCCCCGGCCTTTCACGTTGAAGGCGGTGAGTGAGTTCACATCGAAATTATCGCCATTGGTCTCCATGTTGTTGTAGCTCCAGACCTTGCCCTTCGCTCCGTAGTAAACAATGCCTGCCGCTGACCAGCGGTAGCTGATGCCGAAGATATCCTGCATGTGAGCGTAGCTCTCGTGCGGTCCGCCAAAATCGTAGTGAAGCACCGGCCCGTAGTCCGTGAAGAGCGCCGAGCGCACATCCGGCTTGGTGCCTTCTTTTCCGTTGGTTTCGATCCAGCGCATCTCGTCGGCCAGCTTGGGATCGTCCTCGCGGAATTGAGCGCAAAGTTGGAAAAAGACCTTCCAGAAATTGCCGCCTGGATTGAAGGCATGGGAATGTGCTCCCTGCGGAGGTATCATGCGAACGCCATCGTGTGGCGACATGAAGGAGTCGCGCATCCAGCGAATCACCGCCAGCATCTGGGGGTTCTTGCCCAGCGAGGTTCCGTCGTAGGCCTTCAGCAGCATTTGATCCGGCAGCAGCCCGGAGAAACATTGGCCCACATAGCAGGCGATGTTTTCCGTCCAGCGTCCGCCCTTGGAATTGGCCTCCGGCACATCCTTGCGCGCGTACTTGTCGAGCCACTCATTGTAAAATTCCATGTACGAGTCGCGCCAGATCTTGGCTCGCGGATGGGTGGGAAACGCGCCGATCGCGTAGGGGATGGCCTGTTTGGTATCCATCACAAAATTGGGATGACCCGAGAGCATGCTGTGGTGGGGCTGGTTGTCGTCCCCTTCGGCATAGTCGGCTAGCGTGAGCAGGAGCATCCGCATGGATTCCCGCTGCTCGGGCGTCCAGTCTCCACGGCTCAGCACATAGTCCGCATAAAACGCCGGCAGCGCGCGATCCGAGTACCCGCCAAAGGCGCTGGAGAAGGTCAGCACGTCCCGCGTGTAGGTGTAATTGTCGAAGAACTTCTTGCAGTAATCGTCGTAGCTGAGCTTCAGCCAGGGCTTGTTGTAGAGGAAATCGACAAAGTCCTCTTTCGCAAAAATCCCGGGGTCCAATTTCTCGTCCCAACTTGGCAACCGGTCTTTGTACGCGTCGAGACTCCAGAGGGTGAGTTGATTGAAGAGCTTGATCTCAGGCCCGACCGCGAGTGCTCTTATTCCGGGCAGGGTGGTGAATTCCACCGTCTCGCGAGGAATCAGCCCGATCACCCAATGCCTCTCCTGGCCAGTGAGCCCAGCGGTCAGGTACTTCTGTCCGTCCCGGCTGTAAAACCGGATATTCTCCGAGGCGCCCGCACTGGACCACAGGGCACGCTTCTCGGTCTTCCACTCGCGCATGCGATCCATGGAAAGGATCATGGCGTCGTTGCCGGTGTCGTTAAAGAAGGTCGCCGTGCGCATCACGCCGAGTCCGTTGGGGGTGAAGAGACCGAGGCAGAAATTCAGCCGACCGTCCTTCACGTCGCGATCATAATCACCGCTGAAGAGATCGTAGCCGCTGTTGGATCCCACAAAACGGTGATTGGGGTTCAGGTTCTTGCTGTAGTCGAGCTTGAGAAAGGCTTCGTCCTCCCTGGTCAATCCATGTAGCGTTTCGCCGATTCGCACCTGGGGCTCGTCCGCCCGCAGTTCCAGCCGGGCGGTGTAGTTCTTTCCGCCTTCCAATTGGTAGGTGACCTCGTAAGTCGCGAAGATCGGGCCGCTCTCAATGATCTTTCCATCGACCGAGGTGACCTTAACCGCATCCGGAGCACTAAAGGATCCCGCCGCCATCCACAGGTCGGGCTGAGCCTGTCGGGCCAGCCCGAGGATGGGCGCAGGCGCTTTGGACAACTCGATGCCTCCGGGATATTCGACATGGCCAGCCGGTACTTTGACCAGGAGCAATCCATTGCCCAGCACCGCTTCGTGAGGTGCCTTGTTCTCCAGTTTGATGCTGGGAGCCGCCGGTGCGGGCAGCCCGTCGATTTCTCCGAGGGACGCCAGCTTGAACTGGAGCTTGGCTTTCTTGGGAAGATCCGTGCGGAACGAGAGAGTGGCGTGGCTCAACCCGTCTTTCTCACTAAGGTGAGAGAGTTGAAACGGAATCAGTTTGGCCGCCGACTCCGAGAAGGCGATCAGCTTGAGATCCGCGGGTTTGATCGTGGCCGGTAGCTCAATCTGGTAGTTCAACTGCTCCTCCGGGAAATCAAAGTACCCCATCTTCTCGTCGAGGGTAATGTCGTATTTCCATTTGGCTTCATTGACCTTGGCCAGCACCTGATCCCGAAGCTTCTGCGATGCCGCCAGCTTCTCCAGCCGCTCCTTCTGCACGGCCTCGCCGTTGGGAATGGAGATCTTCCCGATCTCGGCACCCTCGGCGGTTTTTAGCGACAGGACCTCTGTGCCTGGCGTATTCGCCACTGCCGTCAACAAGCCATCCGGGGTCACCACAAAAGGAGCGC
>FTBG01000233.1_pt1 | contig 15986 bp, 15 predicted proteins | sample 1639311 | NCBI WGS metagenome assembly FTBG01 (sample SAMEA3914864, study PRJEB12502) | metagenome | biome: forest; material: soil | place: USA | collected 2012-03-12 | depth 0.3 m | reverse complement strand
TCTTGGCCCGTTCTGCTGCCTGGGCTTCCAGCGTGAGTTCCTCCTGGCGGATCAGGGCCAGCTTGATCTGGCTGATGTCCTCGATTTGCGAGATGAAGTACAGTGGCTCCCGCTGCTCGTCCCGCAGCAGGGACACGCCGAGCTGGGCCCATACGGTATGGCCGTCCCGGTGGAAATACCGCTTCTCCATCTTGTAAAACTCGATGTCCCCCGCCACGAGTTGCCGGAGATAGGCGAGGTCTTTTTCCAGATCCTCGGGATGTGTGATATCCTGGAAGGTCTTGGTCCCGAGTTCTTCCGCGGAGTATCCGAGCAGATGGCAGACGGCTTCGTTTACCTTTAGCCACTTGCCTTCCAGCGAGACCAAAGCCATGCCGGTGGTCGCGTGTTGGAACGCGCTGGAGAAACGCTCCTCGCTCAGGCGCAACGCCTCCTCGCTGAGCTTGCGCTCCGTCACGTCGAGGTTTACCCCGATCACCCGCGTCGCCTGGCCTGCTTCATTCAGCACGGCGGCGGCCGCTACCTGAATGTGGCGGATCGCTCCGTTGGGCCGCTTGATCCGGTATTCCGTGAGGAGCTGCCCCTTGTCCTCCACCATCTTTCGGAGCGCTTCATCGATCATGGCCCGATCCTCCGGCAACACCGCTGCGGCCCAGACCGCGTGATTGACCGGCCGATCCGGCGGTAGTTCAAAGAGCGTGCGAATCTTGTCGTCCCAATATAATTCGTTGGTGGCGAGGTCCCAATCCCAGACGCCGGCCTGCAGGGCCTGGGTGGCCAGGTCGAGCCGTTGCGCAAAGGCCTTGAGCTTCTCCTCGGCCTCCTTGCGCACGGTGATATCCGCGTAGCTCAGCACCAGCCCGTCCCCCAGCTTGACCCCGGCGATGCGGTACCAGCTGGTTTGTCCGCGATTGTGCGACTCGTATTCAAAATCGAGGGGAATCTCTTCCTCAATGATCCGGGTGAATTTCTGGAAAAGCCCATCCGTGGCCACCTTTGGGTAGGTCTCGAGGAGGCTTTGTCCCAGCAGCTTATCGGCCTTGGTCCGCAGCAGCTTCTCGGCGGCCGGGTTGATGAGCCGATAGCGCAGATCCCGCAGTTTCCGAGCCTCGTCTCGCACGGCTTCATAGACGACGATGCCATCCAGTGAGGTGTTGAGGATGGCGGTGAGCCGTTGCGTGCTTTGCTCCAGTTCCTCTTCGGCTCGCATGCGCGCGGTGATGTCGCTCAGTACGCCCAGGAATCCAGTGACGACCCCGGCCTCATTTTCCAGGGGAGTGACCGAAAGCGAGACCGGGAAGGTGCTGCCATCCTTGCGGCGAAGGGTCCACTCTCGCTCTTCCGCCTCTCCGCGTCGCGCTTTATAGGTGAATACTTCGAAGCCTGGCTTAATCATGCGACCGATTTCCCGCGACATCTCCTCGGCGCGCGCGATGACCTCTTCCTTTACGTGCCAGGGCATGGGCGTCATCTTGCCCACCACCTCGTCAGCCCGGTAGCCGAACCACTTTTCGGCGGCGGCATTGAAGGAGGTGACGAGGCCATCGAAGTTCGTTGAGATGATGGCATGGTTGGCCGAGTTCAGAATTGCCTTCTGCATGCCGGCCAGTTGCTGGAGGTCCGTCTCTGCGTGATGCCGCCGAGTGATTTCCCGCTGCGTAATGCCGGTCGCCAGCACGATCAGCAGGCCGGCGGTAAGACAGCCCACCACGAGCAGCCGCGCGGTGTCGCGAAAGTGGTTATCGGTGATCGCGGCCCGCTCGACCAACAGTTCGTGCTCGGCTTGGGTAAAGTCATCCAGGTTGCCCAGCAGGCGATTTGCGATGGCAAATCCCTTGCCCGAATTTTCCACCTCCATGGCTGCGCTTAGCCCGCGCGTCTGGTACAGCCGGATCATCTCGTGCGAGTAGGCGGCCAGGATTTCGAAGTCCTCCTCCACCGCTTTCAGACGTTTCGTTTGCGCGGGATTGTCCTGCACCAGTTCATGCAATTGTGCGATTTCCGCCCGTGCGCTGACCAACCCATCCTCCGACATCTGTCTCGCGGCGGCTTGGTTCTCGAGGACGTAGCCCCGCATTCCGCGCTGTGCGTCAAAAAGATTTCCCAAGAGCGCATTGGCCGCTCCCAGTACTTCATAGCTATGCTTGCGTGCCTCGGTGGCCGTTCTCAGTTCCAAAAAACTCACGGCCAGCACCAGCGAGATCATGACCATCAGGGTGAGCGCCGCCGTCACTGGCAGCCAGCTGGTGAAAACCAGAGAGCGCAGGCGGGCAGTCTGCACGGCCCAGGCCAGCAGGCCCGCTCCAAGGCTGAGAAACGCGACCGATGTGGGGGCGGCCATCGTCGCATACGAGCCCCAGGCATAGGCTTGCTCGATTTGGAAGATATAGCCGCTCATGGCGACCAGGCCGACCATGGACACTATGCAGGCGAGCACGCAGGCCGCCGTCATTCTCCAGCGCGAGTGCTCGGCTGATCCCGCCAGGAGCAACGCGGTGCCGATCAACAGGAAACAGCTCGCCGTCAGCGGCGCCATGCGCCCCGGGTACAGCACGGCCACCAGGGAATTCGATTTGTGAAAGAATTGATCGATCCCGGGATTCCATCCCGTGGTGTACTCCAGCACGACAGTGAGCCCCAGCAGGGCGACCAGCCCGCCCGCCCAGGCCGTGAGAGCCGCCGCCCGCGTGCCCAGCGCCAGGAGCGCCGCGCCACTGAGGATCAGCGCCAGCGCCGAGTTGAATTGCATGGGCGAATAGGTTGGTTGCAACTGAAGCAGCGCGGCCGTCGTCCCCGTCAGCCATCCGTACAGCACCGTCACGGCCAGCACGATCACCAACCCGCCTGCCAGCAGCTGGAGCTTTGGCCTGTGAAATGTGGGATTCGTCACAAGGGCTCTTGGTAAAACTAACTTCGACCGCAATTCGCTCCCCTGGGCCAGGGCAAAATGCCCGTCTTTGCGGTGACTTGGATCGGTGCAGATTTCATTGGCGCTCTATGGCCCGTCCCATAGCCGATTTTCAGCATACAGTTTACTTCCCCCGGGACAAGCTACAATCTGTCCTTTCCCGGGCAACCCATCGCGCCGCAGGGGGACTCGTTTTACTGGCTGAAACGGTGCTTAATTCTGTTCCGGAAATCTGTTTCATGGTAGAACTGACGTAATCCAATGATCAGCTTTCCGGCATCTCGATACCTGCCCACGGATGGGTGCACAAATCTGTGTCTTGGGCGGGCGATGGTTTTGCGTCGTACGTTCGAAGAAATCCTTGAGATTGCGCCGGAGAACCACCGCGAAATTCCCCCAAAAATGCCACAGAATCCTGGCGGTGGTTGAAAATTTCTCTTCTCTTTTTTTCGCCATATGGTATGAACTGACTATACCAAATGAGCGTTCAAACTTCGACCAATCTAGTACGATACAGCGGACCCGCATCCGCCGGGGCGTCTTACCCCGTTGACTTTCCCTTTCTCGAGGATTCCCATCTCAAAGTCGTGGTGACCGACGGGGCTGGTAGCGATACCTTGTTGGTGCTTGGGTCGGACTACGGTGTGACCGGGGCCGGCCAGCCCCGGGGAGGCAGCATCGTGGCCATGGCCGCGCTGGCTGAAACGCATCGGCTCACCATCTATCGCGAGGTGCCCGCCACCCAGGAGACCTCCTACGCCGAAAACGGAGAATTCCCCGCCGCTTCGCATGAGCGGGCTCTCGACAAGCTCACCATGCTGGTGCAGCAAAATGCCCGATCGGTCCGCACGGCACTGCATGTGCCCGAGACCTGGGCTGGTTTCACGGAGGTTCAACCCAGGCCCACCGCGGTGCTTGGATTCGACGGCGCGACGAACCCTGTTACCTACGACTCGGCGGCTCTCGTTGCCTTCCTCAATCTTACGCAGCAGGTCAGCGATCGTCCCACCAAGACCTTTGTCGACAGCGGTGCCCGCCAGGCGGCCATCCCCGATTTTCTCGGTCAGGTCGGTACGCAGATTGATAACAACTCACTCTGGATTTCCACGGGTGTGGTAGCCAACGCTTGGGAGCCTGTGCTTAGTGGGACAGCTTATGTGAACTCCGCCTATATCGTGGTGCAAACCACCGCCAGCGCCACGGCCAACGGCACGGCTCTCCTGGCCGCCTATACCGACGCAAAGTCTCTGCTGCCGAATGGAGCCGATCGCTCGGCCCAAAACCGGGCCTGTGTTCTCTTGCCGCCGGGTAACTATGATCTCGGCGCCGGCCAGCTTGTCTTGGATGCGGAGTACATCGACGTGATCGGCCTCACTACAGATTGCCAGGCGCAATGCATTTTCAGCACCACGGCAGCCACAAATGCGGGAGTAATTCGGCAAACGGCCAACGACGTCGCCATTCAGAATCTCACGCTGCGAAATAACTGTGTGGCTGACGCCACGCTCACCGCGGCGGACTCGGCGGCCTACTTCCCAAATACAAACCTCTCCCTCACCAGGCTCCGCAATGTGGATTTCCATGCCACCGATGATGTCGAGGCCATCAAGCCCATGCGCATCGGGGTCACCTATGCTGGGCTCTACGAGGACTGCCGGGCCTTCGGGCCGTGCGCCTTTGGCGGAGCCCCGCTCACTGGGGTAACCTCGGGCAGTGTAAGCGCTGCGACAGGGACTTTTGTTCGGTGTCGCGCGGGAGAACTCGGGTTTGGCGGAGGCACGGGCAGCACCCTTTCCGGGATCTGCCAGGAGTGCGAGGGCGACGAGGGCTCGTTTGGCGGCGGGGGTGGAGCCATCGGGGCGACTGCGACTTTGCTGAATTGCCGCAAGACATCGGACAACCTCTCCGATGCGACCACCATTGCTCCGGGAGCGCGGATTACTAATTTTCACGATCCATCCGGCGTTCACTACTATCCCACCGTACCGGTTGCCCCGGGCAGCGTGGTGCAAAAAGTCTACGCGGAATTCGTCGATTCCGTGCCGCGCACCAATTTCGTCCCACAGATTCCGCTCGACGATACCATTCCGCAAAATACCGAGGGCAAGCAGGTGATGACGGCGACCATTATCCCCCGGTATGCGAACAGCAAGATCCTCATCACCTTCCAGGCCTTTGCAGTGGGCGGCAACATGGTGACTGCCCTGTTCAAAAATGCCGAGGTGTCCGCCCTCGCGGCCACGAATGCGGCCTCCGTAAACGGGAATCTCTCGCCCTGCGCCTTGTCTCTGGTGCATCAGGATACGGCCGGAACGACGAATGCGATTACCTATAAGATCCGCGCCGGCGCCACCGTGATGCATTTCAACGGCAGCGGTTCGAGTCGCTGGTTTGGCGGCACGGGCCGTACCACTTTGGTCCTGGAGGAAATTAAAGCTTAATATTATGATTATTACGGAAGATACGGTGGCGGAATTTGTAACAGGAGCAGGAGAACCCTACGTTTTTTCGGCATCCGGCGATTTTGGCGGAGGGTATGTTTTGTTGCAGTGGGGCGATGATGACGTATGGACCACTTTCGCCGATTGCCAATTTACCGAGGACGGAACCCACACCGTTACGGCCCCCACAAGCAAGGTGCGAATCGTGGCTTCAGGCGCGGCCGGCCCTAATATCTCAGCGAACGTATTTCCAGCTTTCGAAAGCGCTGGTTCCGAAATGGTTACTCCGGCAGTTCAAGAGGCGCTTGATGAAAAGCTGGATATCGCGTCCAAGGCCTTTCTGGCGGATGCCCGCGGCGGGACGGACGATTCGAGGTATCTGACGCCGCGGAAGGTGGTGGAAGAGATCGCGACACACGCGCAGCAAAAACCCTCCCTGTTGCCGAAGACGCTTGCGCGGTGGACGCCACGAGACTCGCTGCGCATCGCGGTTATGGGCGATTCGTTCGCTTACTACGGCGTGCCGATGAAGCAACTTTGGCGGGATCTCGGTTACGGCGGGGCGTTTGCGAACGATACGGTTACGCTCGCTGGCGGCGCGTCTCTGATTGACGGGTCCGCGTACTATCCAGGCGGGTCCATCATTTCGATTCCGGCGGGCGGCAGCGCACTTTTCCCTGGCTCCAACGCCTCGGGGACTATGATTCCGATCATGGGGACGATCTTGAAGGGCTACTATGTGGCCCGCAACGGCGGAGGCTCCTTTAAGCTGCAAGCCGACAAGAGCGGATCGGGAACCTTTACCGACGTTTCTGGCTACACCTCGGTGAGTTCCGACAATGGTAGCACGGCTATTCCCGTGGCGGTGAATGCGGACATGGGCAACCCCGACTACTACCGTACCAAGGTGGTAGGCGTTTCGGGCACGACCTACATCCTTTATTTCAATACGGTCGAGAAATACATCAGCACGACCGGCCGGGCGGGGAATGCGAACTATCTCAACTTTGCCCTTGGCGGCAGCACGCCCACGGGCTGGTTGACTTCCGCAGCCGCCTGCTGGAACGCGGTCCTTCAGGACTACGACCCGCACCTTGTCACGATTTCCAGCCTTGAGACGCTCTTTGACTGGCAAACTTATCTGCCGACGGTCATCGCTCGCCTTCGCGTAGCGGCTCCGAATGCGGATATTCTGATTTGCGGGCAGCCGCCCTCGGCTGATGGCGAACTGGCAACGAACGACGTGCCGATCAATAACTTCCTGCGCTCTTATTGCCAGGCCAATGGCATTCTTTTTGTGGATACGCATGGAGCCTTTCCAAATCGAACGGTGCGAACCATGACGGACGGATCGATTACCAGCGGGTCAAAGAATTTCTCCAGCGCGACCGCCAACCTGACAAGCGCGGACGTGGGGAAAACCATTGAGGGGGCGGGGCTGAACCCGGATACGACAATCGCGACAGTGACCGGCTCCACGACCGGGTCATTCAGCGCCAACGCCACGGCGACCGCGACGGGGGTAACGCTCAAGATTGGCGATGCGCCGGCGGGCTTCTATGCCTGGCCTCCCCATCTCTCAACCGCAGGAGTTGCTCTCGAGAACAGCATTGTCTACGACTGCATCAAACCGACCCTCCATAGTGCCATTGGCGCCGCCTATAATGGAGTGATGGCGTTACCAGGCCTGTTCGGGCCTAATTCCAGCGGAACGCAGAGCGACACATGGACGATCGTCAATCCCGAAGGCTCGAAATTTACTCGTTTGCGTTTGGCATATGGCTCTGGCGGCAATACGAGCAATTACTACCAGCGCGGCATCGAGGCGATCCCTCCAGGCGCGGCTAAACATGGATTCGGCATCATTTTGCGAAACTCCGATGGGTCGCTCTCGACGATCTTTGAGGATGCCTATGGGAAGATTTTTTCGGGCGTATACCTGAACGATCCCGCCACAATTACGGCGGATCAGAACGGGCAGGCAGAGTTTGTTAACTTGGGCCTTCAAGACATCGCACCTCTGGTGGCGTCGACGCGCGCCAGCACCACGGCGAATGCGTTCGAGGTTTATAAAAACCGGAGCATCACCAGCAGCGGAACGCTGGTGTGCGCGATCGATGCGGCGGGCAACTTCAAACTGGCATCGGGGCAGGGCGTCTATTTTGGATCGGGGACTCCCGAGGGGTCGAAAACTGCACCAGCAGGCTCCATGTATTTGCGCTCCGACGGCGGGGCAGGCACGACCTTGTATATCAAAGAGGGCGAGACGGGCAACACGGGCTGGGTGGCGAAATGAGCGAAGAGACATCACAGCCAGAGTGCTCGAACAACGAGCTGTTTCAGCAGCTCAAGGCGGTCAAGGGTCTAGCCTCCTGGGGCGTGACCATCTCCGGATCGGCGTTGGTCACTTTGGTTCTTATTGGAGTGAGCGATCATTTTCTCCTCCAGAAACATACCGATCAGATAGCCGACCTTAAGCACGCGACCGAAAACACGACCTCCGATCATGAGGCCGTCGCCTACATGCGACCGAAGGTCGAGGGGCTTTGGTGGGCGTCTAAGTTGAGCAAGGAAAATCCATGAAAAAACTGCTTTCTATTCTATTGCTGGCCGGCTGTATCCACCAGCCGTCGGCTCCTGTTCCCGCACCGAGCGTTGCCGCCGTAAAATCCGGCATTTTGCAGGCGCAAACCCAAATGACCGCAGCGAGGGCCTCTGCGGAGGAAATCGGCGGGCATATTAGCGCAGCTCGAAGCAGGGCTGAACGAATCGACGGGAAGGCGACCGTCATTTTGGAGAACTGGCAATGAGGAATATTTTATTGATGATGTTTTTGCTGGCGACGGGCCACGCTCTCACGAGCGCGGCTACGGGGGCTGATCGTTATGCGGGATCGGTGAAAGGGTGGAGCGATCGGGCGACTGGGTCAGTCGCCCCTGCCCGGGAAGACCACCGTCTCACGACAGCTGCTACGAAGAGCGATGCGATCTCACGGGAAGATCTGAAACAGACGGTGGTGCATATGCAGGCGTTAGCGCATGAGCTTCAGGGTGACCTTGACGCGGCGGAGGCGGGCAAAGTGGCTCTGGCAGCGCAGTTGAACGCCGCAGAGGTGGCACTTGCGGATTCTCAGGCCAGAGCAGATAAGTTGCAGGCTGATATTGACGAGCAAGCCCACGTGCAGGCCGAAAAACTGAACGCCGCCATCATCGCTACCGCAAAGGCCGAAAGAGAGCGGGACAAGGTGAAAGTCGATCTCGCGCATGTCCTGGGCAAATATCATTTTCTCAAACTTCTCGGGGCGAGCCTTCTGGCCTCTTTGGTCTTTCTTCTCGTCTGGCGATTTTCCCCGCCTGTTGCCGGTCCGTGGGCGATCGCCATCTATACCGTGCCGCCCGCTGTGGCGTTCGGCGCTTTTTTTATCATCTTATGAAAACACCGCGTATTATTAAATATCTCGCCCGTTACTGGACTCTTCTGGTCGTTGTCGGCTTGGCCATCGCGCTTGCCCTTAGCAACATTCTGTTTCAAGCGCTGGGCACTCTGATTTATCTGCCCGTGCTGGTGCTCGGGGCGGCGGCGGTCGCTTTGCTGCTGCGGAATATCCTGCACCACGATACCTCCGATGCCGACGCCGACAGCGGCCGCTTTGCGTTGGAATGGAAGGCGCTCAGCATGGACACCAGGGTGAAACTTACCGTCCTGCAATTCATTGCGTATTTCCTCGGGGCCTGCTGGATCGCCTCCGCGCTGATCAAGTGAGAGCTCTTATCTTCCTTCTCGCGCTGGCGTTGACCTGCGATGCGCAAGTCGATCAGGCGGCGCGTTGGAATTCTGCTCTGCTGAGAAATATTGATCTCCTTCGCTTGGACAAGGCCGTGGCCCTTTATCAACGAACCCAGCCGAGGTATCGGGAGATCGAGATGCTTCGCCCTGGTGGCGTGCCTGCGCCCATCGTCTTTACCCTGCACGGTCGCGAATCATCCTGGAATTTTAGCGCTCATTTGCATGAGGGATCTCCGCTCACCCATCGAACGCGCGACGTGCCCAAAGGGCGGCCGCTCACGCCTGATCCGCCCTACACTTTTATTCAGTCTGCGGAGGATGCCCTCTACATCTTAAAGCACGAAGATCGGATCAACTGGCGGGATCTCCCGACGGCCTTGCAAGCCATTGAGGCCTACAATGGTTTGGGCTACCAGAAGTATCATCCCACCGTGCCGTCCCCTTATTTATGGGCCGGAACGACTTTGTATGACCGCGGCAAGTATACCGCCGATGGGCGTTTCTCGCCAATCGCGGTTGATCGCCAACTCGGCTGCGCTGCCATTCTTCTCCGCATGCAGCAGCGCGGCCTCGGGCTTTCTTTTCGCCCCTAGACTTCCGTACGCAGGAGATCCTTCACCTTAACAGGCAATCCAGTGGCGAAGGACTCATTCGCCGCGATTCCGGTGAGAATCGAGCGCGCGCCGTCCAGGTGACTGGCGGCTCGCTTGAGCGGATCGGGCTTTTGCTTGGCGCCGAAGAGATTTTCCAGCATGACGAGGTCTCCTCCTCCGTGGCCGCCCTTGGCTTCGGCGAAGGGGGCATGGTAGGGCTTTTCCCAATGCGGGAAGACCATGAGGCGCTGCGAGTGAGCCAGGCCGTCGCCGATGTGGCTGTTGCCCGCCGCGACGTAGGATTGTTCCAACTCGTCGAGTTCGATGCGGCCCTTGGTTCCGTTGAAGGCAATGCGATAGCCTTCCCACGGGGAATATGCCGTGAGGGAATAGGACAGTTGTGCTCCACTCTGGTAGCGGACACTTAGGTTCATCGTGTCCTCAATGCTAATGCCGTCGCCGAAGACATTTTGGTCGCGGATGTAGCCATCCTCCCTTTCGGCGTCGAGATAGAGCCCCTTTAGGCTCGCCTTGCTCTTCAGGTCGAGTGCGAAGGGATCGCCCTTGGCCGCCGGGTCGCCGGTGGCGCGAGTGTAAGGGCGGTAGTCGCCGCGGGCCTGTGCGTTGGCTTTGCCGTAGAAGCTCAGGCTGCCGAGACCGAAGACCAACTCTGGCGAACTGTCGAGCCACCAATTTACCAGATCGAAATGGTGGGTCGATTTGTGCACCATCAGGCCGCCGGAGTTTTGCTTGTCGCGGTGCCAGCGGCGAAAGTAGTCCGCCCCGTGCGTGGTATCGAGGAGCCATTCGAAATGCACGGAGGTGACCTGGCCGATCGTGCCCTTTTGGATGAGTTCCTTCACCTTGCTGCGGGAGGGGGAGTAGCGGTAGTTGAAGGTCACGCGCAGCTTGCGGCCGGTGCGTTGCACGGTGTCGAGAATGGCCTGGCATTTTTTGGCGTCGGTCGTCATCGGCTTTTCCGTGATCACGTCGCAGCCCAGCTCCATTGCGCGGATGATGTAGTCGTGATGGGTGCGGTCCATGGTGGTCACGATGACGGTTTGGGGTTTCTCCTTCGCGATCATCTTGTCGAAGTCGGCGGCGAGGTAGGTCTTTACGGGCTTGGCGCCGAGCTGGCTGGCGAAAACGGAGTTGTTGTAATCCATGCGCCGCTGGCTTTGGTCGCAGATGGCGGCCAGCTCGGAGGTGCTTTTGTAGGTGGAAAGCAGGGATTCGCTGAACATCATCGAGCGGGCGCCGGTGCCGATGAGGACGTAGCGATGTTTCTTGGGAGAGGTCGATTTCATGGGGGAAACTATGGAGTGCGCTGGGGAATTTCCCAATATCAGTTCCATTCAATCGCTTGACATTATCGATCATGCATTCTGAACTTGGCTCCGGCTATGTTAAGTTACATCGGACTTGGGATGCGGCAATATGGGAACAAGCCGCTGGCCAGCCTGCAAAGGCCCTATTGGGAGTTTCAGGCCGTGCTCAAGGGAGCGATTGGCCCGCTTTTTCCGGACGGGCCCGAGCTCTTGCGGGAGCGGCGGCTGTGGCTTTTTCCGCCGGGGCATGCCCATGGCTGGACCGGCGAGTCGGACCGATCGGCCGAGATTGCGGTTTTTCATTTTGCCACGGTGCCTGAGCCGGTGCGGCATCTCGCGGAGGGCGCGGATTACCTGGAGATCTCGTTGGAGCCGGCGGATTGCCAGCGACTCAAGAAACTCGCCGGGGCGGCTGATCGATATTGGCAACATCCCGCCCCTGCCATGTTTCTCTGCCACGAGCACATTTTGCTCGAGCTAAGCCTGCTGATCTGCGAGCGCGTGGCGGCCCGGGTGGAGGTGAGCAAAACGTCCTCGCAGCAGCGCGTGACCGCGGCCATCCAGTATTTTGCCACGCAGATGGAGCAAAATCCCAGCCTTGAGGCCGTGGCCCGCCAGGTGGGCGCTTCCGCCGTGCATCTGCGCCGGCTTTTTCACGAGGTGCTGCAGGCCGCGCCGAAGCAGATCTTTGATCAATTGCGCTTCCAGCGGGCCATCCAGCTCATGGCGGGGCCGGAGATGAAGCTCGAGTCCGTGGGCGAGGCCTGCGGGTTTCAGAGCGCGAGTGCGTTTTCGCGGGCTTTCAAAAATAAGTTTGGCTGCAGTCCGGAGACGTGGAGGGGCTGAGCGGGCCTTGTCCTTTTTCGGCCGTGGCGCCTAGCTGGGTTTGGCGATCTTGCGACAGGCCAGGAGCGCCCCCGCATAGGCCGCCAGCGGGACCAGGACGAGCGCGACGATCCAATACCAGATGGGATGTGGGATCAGGAAAAGGGTAATGAGCGCGGAGGAGGCGACAAAAGCTCCGACGATGCAGGCCGGCAATGCGCGGCGCGCGATGAGAGTACCGAGCCACGAGCCGGTGAAGGTCCCCAAAATCCAGGCTGCGGTAAGGCTGATGACGGCGCCGAGGGGAAGGAGGGGCAGGGCGCGGCGGATGCTCTCGGGATCGCTCGCGTCCATCCAGGCGGGAGGTGGCCAGAGGAGATGCCCGGTGGCTTCGAGGACGAAGATCAGGAAGACGGCCGCGACGAGGCCGCAAATGGTGGCGAGAGTGGTGCGCATGGGGGACGGGTGTTGGGCGAGGACGTGATGGCTTGCGTCTTTGTGCCATGCCGGCTCGCTGGTTGCGAGGCTTACCTTGGATGGAGCAAAGGGCTCTTTCGGCCGGAGGTCTCTCACGTACGCAACCGCACGCATCCTGCGCTTGACCGGGGCGAGGCTCCCTGCAATTTATGCCGATCATGAAAGCACATGACCGCCGCCGTGGCCTCCGGGCCTGGTTTTGCCTTGGCACCTGTCTCGCTCTCTTCGCCTTCACCGTGCCGGCCCGGGCCGTTTTTGATCTCTATACAAATGGCCCGGTGGAAATTACCGATAACGCCTATGGGATCACGGGGCCGCTGGTGGTTTCCAACTCCTTTACTCTCTCGGGCAGCTCGACGATTGCGGTGATCGATGGGATCGGCCTTATCTGCGTGAGCGACTCGGTGCCGGTGAGCTTTACCTGGTCGCTCGGCACGACCTCGTTTGGCTCGGAGGTCACGGGGCCCAATGTCTTCACGCCGATCTGTACCAAGCTGGGAACGACCACCCTGGGTTACGATGTCTTCACCGCCACCATCGACACGGGCAATATCGACCTGAGCGCCGGCACGTATTGGTTCACCCTTTCCAATTGTACCAGCAGTTTCCCTGGCAACAACGAGGTGTTTTGGACCCAGACCAGCGGTCCCTCCCTTGCCTTTCAGCAGGAAGGCAGCGACCCAGCGCAGTCGATCCCTTCCGAGTCGTTCACCGTGGTCGGTGTGCCCGAGCCATCTACTTACGCGCTCCTTGGTTTCGCGATCGTGCTCTTTGGCCTCGGCGCAGGCTATCTTAAGAAAAAGAAGGCCGCCCGGGGTGACGCCGGGCGGCCTGTTTTTTTCGGGGGCTATCCTATTCCTCGAAAAGTGGTTTTGGCTCGCTAGGCGGAGTCTCCGGGCATGAGGTGCTCGTTGAGGAACTTGGCCTTGATGAGTTTGCCCTGGGCGTCGTAGCGCATCACGACCATGCCGCCGTAGGAACTGCCGGGCCATTTGCCGGTGGGGAAGATGTTGGGGTCGCCGCCGAGGGCGTAGACGAGGTCGGGGATGGTGCCGTGGTGCCAGCACACTAGAATGACGCGATTGGGCGGGCCGGACCGGAGGATGGCGGAGAGGGTGCCGTAGTCCTTGTTCTTACAAGTGGTGTCGAGGTGCAGGCGCAGGGACCGGGCGAGGGGCTCAAGCGTGAGGCGGGGGCGGGCGCTCTCTTTGGAGTCGCCGGCGGCGTAGAGATCGGTGATCTGGACGGGGGTGGTGTCGACCTTGAATTTCTTGAAATAGTCCACATACGCGGCGGCGCGCTGTTTGCCCTCCGGGGCGAGGCCTGTGCCGGAGTCGGGTTTCTCGGCATGGCGGATGATGATGACGGTGGCGCCATCGAGGCCGCCGTTGCCAGCGGGGATGACCGGCTCGGGCTTGTATTTATCCTTGTGGGCGAACGCGGCTGGCAGGAGGGCAAGGCTCAGCAAAAGAGTGAGCGAGACGGCGCGAGTTCGGAATGGCATGCGGGGAAAATACATGCGCGGCGGGGGTGCGTCTATCCGGGCGATGGCGAATTGTTGTGTAGGGTGTGGTACTACAAGGACATCACGAGGGCGGTCGGGCCGACGAGGGAGAACCCAGTCTAGCGCTTGAGAACCTAAAAATTGTCCAGGCGCGAAAAGTTGAAGCCTGGCGGAGCGGCTAGGGAGTTCTTTTGATCTTTTTAATTATATCCAATGCCTTGCCCCACATTTCCTTCGTGCCGGTGAATTCGCCATACCACATACTTTGAGTATCTCCAACGATGAACAGGGCCTGAATAATGGGTGAGTCTTTGAAGAATAAGACCACAAAGCTCCCGGATAGCGTGTCACCTTCGATGGCCCCGGGCTTTTGGTCGGGGTTTTCAAAGCTCAGGCTACCGTTTGGGGTGAGATACCTTTTGGCCATCAAATCCAGGTTTTTGGGGATCGCTTCCTTGTTTGCAGGAAACGGGCTGGAGGTAATGGCAATGTCCCCGAGCTTACTTTCGTGGGAGAGCGAATAGAATGGAATGCCGTCTTTTGGGGTGTATTCGACCTTCCAATCGGAGGGGACTTCGATGGTAAGAGGCTGTTTGGTCTCGGGACTTCCTGCGAACGAGGAAAAAGCGGAGCAGAACAGGATAACCGGAACGAGCATTTTCATAGGGCTGCTAACGGGGAATTGCCAAGCGTTCTTATAGGCGGATTTGCTCCCGATCAGCTATCGAATTCGGCCGCCAGCGATTTGCGGAGCTACCAGCGTACTTTACTTGGGCTTACGCATAGACAAAAGCCCGCGCGGCGTGCGTCTATAGAGCAGAAGGCCATGCCGGAACCCCTGGAATCCATTTATGACGCGCATGCACAGGCAGTATTTGCCTTTGTGCTTAATCTGACGCGGGATGAGGCGGAGACGGGGGATGTGTTGCAGGATGTGTTTCACAAGCTGGTGCGCCAGCCGGGGACGCTGGAGGGGGTGGAGAATGTGCGGGTGTTCCTACTGCGAATGGCGCATCGGGTGATGATCGACCGCTTCCGGCGGCGGGCCACGCGGGCGCGGTTGGAGGGAGCGGTGGAGGAGCGGGTCTTTGCGGCGACGGAGGATCTGGATGCGGATGCGCATCGCCGGGCCCTGGAGGCGGCGCTGGGCGAATTGCCGGAGGAGCAGCGGGCCGTGGTGCATCTGAAGCTGTGGGGCGGGCTCACCTTTGCGGAGATCGCGGAGGCACTGGAGGTGCCGGCGAATACGGCGGCGAGCCGGTATCGCTACGGAATAGACAAACTCCAGGCGCTGCTGCGTCCTTACTATGAAGCACTGCAATGACACCTTTTGAACAACACCTGGCCGAGACCCCGTTAAGGGAGATGCCCGCCGAGTGGCGCTCTCGCCTGCTGCCTCCTGCGCCTCCGGTGAAGGAACGGCGAGACTGGTGGGCGATGCTGGCCGGGCTGCTCTGGCCGCATCCCGTGGCGTGGGGCGCAGTGGCGGCCTGCTGGCTGGTGATCGCAGGGCTGAATTTCACCGGGCCGCGCGGGCCGGAACTGTACGCGGTCTCGCCGCCGGGCACGCGGCACGAGGTGGGTAATCCGAATGATCCCATGTGCGCATGGAATTTGCAGCGGCGGTACATCCGCCTGAGCGAGGCGGCGGAGCGGCAGCGGGTGTTGCTGTATTGGAGGGAGGAGTTGTGAAGAGGGGATTTTATTTATTGACCGAACTGGGAGATCGCCCGCTCGGCGAAACGGCGGCAGAGCGCCGTTGCTACAGCGGAGCGCGCGCCTGCGGCGCTGGGTGGTCGAGGACTTCAACCACGGATGCTACTTAATATATGAAGTCTGATTTTTTACGTTTGTGGTTTCGACGGGGGCTGAAGTTCCTCCTGTTTGCCATCGTCGTGGTGGTGACACTGCTGGTGCTGGCGGGGTCGGTGATTTCGTATCAGGGGCGGCGGGAGTGGGCTGCGACGAAGCGGGAGTTGCTGGCGAAGGGGGAGAAGCTGAGCCTGGTGGAGCTGGCGCCGCCGGGGATTCCGGATGAGATGAATTTTTTTGCGGATCCGCTGTGGGAGGAGATCGTGATGAAGGCGCACAAGCCGGGGGAGAACCCGATGCATGGCGGGGAGC
>FTBG01000493.1_pt1 | contig 15993 bp, 10 predicted proteins | sample 1639311 | NCBI WGS metagenome assembly FTBG01 (sample SAMEA3914864, study PRJEB12502) | metagenome | biome: forest; material: soil | place: USA | collected 2012-03-12 | depth 0.3 m | reverse complement strand
ATGATCATCCAACGGAAACCGGGAGGACTAGTTTGGATGAGCCTTCACATTCGAAGAGGCGTCAACAAAGAAATGCACCAGCTTCTTCGCCAGGATTTAGCAAACTCGGAAGCATTTGAACAACTTCTCGTTCGACTGCACGGTTTGATTGCCCGTACTTATGGGCGGCTTTTTTTGGCGAGTGCTGATCCCCTAGCCGCCTTTCTCACAGTGCAGCATGCCCTCAGGTCCGCCCAGGAATACCTTCCCGCTCTTCGCCGGGCCTCCCAAAGCGGAAAGTTCGGAAACCATTCGACGATTGCCGCCTTCGTGGTTCAGGCGCTTCGACACGCCGAAACAGTATTGCACACGGGACGGCGATACCTCTCACGACGGGTAGTTGAACAAGCAACTGAGGATTACTTGGACGTATATCAGCGGGAGACAGAGAAACTCCAAGGAGTCAGTAAGCGATTGTTGGGGAACTGGCCAGGAGTTTCCAAGATCAACGACGCCGTTTCGCGACTAGGAGAGCAGGTATTTGCTACGAGATGCGAAGCCTTGTTGACGACAGGCAGGTATAAAAAATTGATCGCGGAGTTTAGCGAGCATGCAGATCGAGCCGATAATTCGTTTTCCATATCTGTCGCCAGCGCCTATTTTTTAGGCACAGCTTTCTTGTGTTTGCGTCAATACCGGCGCGCGCGTCAAGTCATGGAGACCGAGCTTCTGAAGTTATTTGGCCGTCCTTTGAATTTTGACACTGAAATTCAAGCCGAAGCGGAGGCGCGAACGCAGCTGTTTGACGGTCCACTCAGCACAATTCAGGATAAACGAGGAATTCGCGACGCACTTAAATTGCTGCGGCGATATATTTATTTGGATATGCATGAAAGCCAGGCCGCCTATATGGGGAACGGTGATCGGGTTAACGACATGCATGGCAGGCCCCTGCAGCCCCGAGAAGTTCGCTTTGAGGCTCGAAAAGCACAATTACTTCGCGCTCGAAAATTATGCTGCTTTGGATTAGAACTCTTGCGCAGCAAGCCTTTTGACGATGATCTTTTCGTGTACTATGAAAACGCGCGGCTGAGAGCGCACTTCGCCTTGATCGAAGGGTTGCTGGGTTCGCTGGAAGCCGATCCCAATGTCAAAAAGGATCTCTTTCAGCGTGCCGTCAAAATCCTCGTGGACGCGAGAGCATTCGTGGAAGAATTCCCGATCGCCGGAGACACGCTATCCATGGCAGTTCTGGATTTACGTTTGGCAGAAATCCAGTTGTTGCAAGCTTCTACAGAAACGGCGAGATCAACGGAAGCCACATCCACGACGGAAAGAGGAATAGAGCTTGCGGCAGACTCCATACACACCTTAGGGCGAGCGGAACGATTACTTCGCGAACACCGAAAAAACGTGTGGTGGTGGAATCTCTATCTTATTTTACGAGCGAAAGCCCATGAGCATTCGCTTCGCGCCGATCTTCGCGTGCTGCAAAACCAATGCACTTATGAGTTACCCGCACGCACGCGACAAAGATTGCTGGCGTGCCAAGATTTTTTCTCCGGTTTGTTTTCAGAACTCCCGCCCCGCGCAAAAACCGATCCATTTGTGGAGGCTCGCATCTTGGAATGCTGCTTGAACATCGTCGAGACGGTGGATCGCTTTAAGGCACCAGAAGATGAGGCCGGAGAAACAGATGTCGAACATATCATCCGTGCGATTCGAGATGATATTGTCACCAGTGAACCAAAGCTTTTAGATAAATTGAAGGAACGAATTCAGGGAATGCTGAAAATAAAGGATTTGGATCCCGCGATTAAAAAATATGCAGGATACGTTTGCAGTTTACCTTTGCCAGAGAAGTAAGCAGAAAAAATCAATCCCAGTGGGATCGATTTTTTCTTGGCAATCGTTACGCGCGGCGGCGGAAGCGGCCCAGACCGAGCAGCATTCCGAGACCTCCAATAACGGATGCCATAGCGTTTGGCTCCGGCACGACCTGCAGGACGAGGTCGTTGCCGCCGGAGATCGCGCCGCCTTCGCCATTGTAAAAGAGCTGTGCGGTATAGGATCCGGTATTGTTTGTTAAGGTAAACGTATTGTTGGGGCCGAGAGCCTGGCCATCCACGGAGGCGAAGAAGTTCGAAATCGAATCGGCCGTTCCGTCGTTCGCGATCAGCGTGAAGGTCTCGTTTTGGAAGGGCGTGAAACCATTGGCCAGCGTGATCTGCAAGTTGCTCCCTGCTCCAGCGTCGCTGTTGAGATCGATGTTGCCCGTGACATTCAACTGGCTATATCCCGTGCCCGGTGCGGCTCCCGCGAGCAGCAACTGGAAGGTCGAGCCCGAGGCAAAAGAAACGCTTCCCGTGCTGAGGGTGCCCACCGAAGCGCCGGGGGCCAGCGTGCCTCCAGAGGCAACCGAAACGGTTCCGGCGATGTTGCCGAGGCCGCCCAGGACACCGCTGGTTACTTGTACGGAACCATCCACGGAATTATTTAGATAAAGCGTGCCCGCACCGGCCTTGATCAGCGGGACAGAACCGGTAATCGCTCCGCTCACCACGAGGTCTGCGGATGCCGCCGCGCTGTCTTCCACATTGAAGGTGCGCGCCGCGGCACCGAGATCGACCGGTCCCGCGATGACCGCGCCTTGTCCGCCGCTGGCTGCTTCGTAGTGCACATTGCCACCGGTTGCGCCGGTGATATTGATCGGAAATGCGATGGTCGTGTCGCGCATGATCAGAGCATCGCCCACCGTCCCGGCGACTCCGCTGTTTGTGCTCGAGGTCGCAGCAAGCGTGGCGCTCGCCACGTCGGTGATTGCACCAGAGCGGAATGCCAGCTGGCTGGCCGTGATCGTGCCTGCTGTGGTGTCGCCCGTTTGCTGCGATTGCAGATCGAGCGTGCCGCCGGCGACATTTACAAAGCTATTGCTATGGGCTTCATCCGTCGTCGTGCGCGTGATATTTCCCCCGATGGTAAAGGTGCCGCCGGTGATATTGAGGAAGCCAGTGCTGGAAACGAGGTTGGTGCCATTGTCACCGCGTGTAGCCATCGCCACATCGTTATTCACCAGGAAACTGCCGCCGCCGAAATTGATCGTGCCAGAAGCGGTGTTTGTCCCGGCGGTATTGCCGGTGATGTTGCCGAGGCTCACGGCATTGGCCGAGATATTGTTATTGTTGCCCGTGACGGTAAGCGTGCCGGTGGCTCCTGCGGAATTGCCACCGCTCTTCTGACCAAGTAACAAATTGTTCAGATTTGCGTTCAGCGTGCCTCCCGACGTGTCGAAAGTGCCCACGGAGGAGTTGGCCGTGCTGCCGACATCCGAGCCCAGGACCAGATCGAGCGTGTTGGCGGCGAAACCGCTCAAATTCACGGTGCCTCCAGCGGCAACCGAGACCGATCCCTTGGCCTTGAAACCGCCAATGGTGATGGTCTTCGTCGTGACGTTGTTCGTTCCGCTTCCAAACAAGAGCGTGCTGGTTGTGGCATCATTGCCGATGCCATTCGTGCCAGCCAGGTTAAAGGAAGTGCCGGCAGTGATGTCATTGTTCACCGCTAAAGTAACACTGCCAAATCCCGTCTGGTTGACTGCACCGATACCGATATTTACCTTATCCACATTAGCGGTGAATTGACTCAAGCCGTTGAGGTTCAGGGTTCCCGTCGTGGAGACAACGTTCGAGGAATTGGAGCCGACTTCGAGCACATCATTGATGCCCGCGCCGACGGTGAGGCTGCCACCCGCGACGTTGTCGGTGAAGGTGCCCGCGCCGTCCATGCCAACCTGCAAGCTGCGTCCCACGGTGCTCGCCGCCCCTGTGAGGGTGACGGTGCCGGCGTCTTCACGCAGGCTGCCACTGACGTTGAGGCCGGACAGCGTGGCGTTGATTTTGCCGGCATCGACACCGCTCGTAGCGACGACGTTACTTTTGAATTGCAGCGAAGATTCGCCCGCGCTCGAGGTGATCGCTCCATTATACGTAAGCGTCTTGCCATTGCCCGCCGTCCCGGAGCCAATGCTAATGATGTTGCTCCCGCCTCCGAGCGTGATGCCGCGATTTGGATCGAGCGTTATCGTGGCGGTCACGTCAAGCGTGCCGCCGTTGGCGAGCACCAGCTTGTCCGAAGTAAAAGAGCCGAGACCGGCTCCGAGGTTGCTGTTTGAGTTGATGCGCAATATCCCGCCGTCGATGTAGGTTTTGCCCGTATAGGTATTTGTCGAGTTTTGGAGATCGAGCACGCCGGAGCCAGCCTTCACAACATTAACAACACTAGCGCCGTTGTCGGCGATCGTTGCGCCGACCGCGAGCGGGTTCGCCGTTGGGCTGACCACCGTGAAGATCAAGTCGCCAGCGCTGCCGCTTCCCGCGGTGAGGGTGCCGTTCGTGATTGCGGAATTGAATGCGCCCGAAGCAATGATGCCGCCGCTTTCTATGCGCAGCGTGTTGGTCCCGAGATTGATGCTGGTCGCGCCAGCCTGAGCAATATTGAGCGAATTGATCTGCGTTCCGGCAGTGAGCGTCGCCGGGCTCGCGGTGATTTTTACATTCTGCGTCGAATTCGCGCCGCTAGCCAGCGTCGTGGTATAGTCGGCTGCCGTGAGCGCTGTGGCCGAGGCCGAGGCGCCCGTGACGTACTTGGCGAACTCGCGTGTGCTCGCGGAAGAGTCGATGGTGGCCCAACCGCCGATAATGCCGTTGCTGAGCGTGGGCGCGGTGGCAAAGACCAGCCGGCTTTGCGTCGTTGTGCCGAGATCAAAAATGGCGGTGCCATTGTTCTGGCTATTGAAGTTAACAACCGCGCCATTGTTTCGCGCCAATGACGCAAAGGTCAGCACGGAGGTCTGGCCAGACGCGGCTTTATCCACCGTAATGGTATTTGCTCCGGTGCCAATGGTCAGCGCACCCGCGGTTTCCGAGACGCTGGCGGAGGCGTTGGAATCGAAATCAAACGTTCCGCCATTCATCGCGATCGGGATGCTATCTCCCAAACGTGCTCCGCTGGAGTTGCCGCTCACGTTGGTGAGTCGCAGGGTCGCGCCGCCTTGAATGCTGATGCCCGAGCTGCCCGTGATCGCGCCGGCGGTGCCGTTGAGCAGCAGCGTGCCGGTGCGGATCTGCGTGGCTCCCGTATAACCATTCGCGACGTTAAGCGTAAGAGTATTCGTGCCTCCCGCCAGTGTGAAGCCAAGCGCACCGGTCGAGCCATTCGTCATGGCCGTCGCCAGCGTCTGCGAGCCCGTGAGATAAGTAGTGAGCGTCGCCGCTGTGCTCGCGCCATTTTGAAATACGCCCTGCCCCGTGGCGGACTGCAAATCGCGGATCGTGACGCTGTTTCCGTTGAGTTGAACGACCGTGCCCTCGTGCGGAATCACGGTCAGCGGAATGTTATCATTCAGGGCGGTGGTGCTGCCTAGCTGAAGCGTGCCGGAGTTCACATTGATCGTGCCGATCAGCGTGTTGTCTCCGCTGAGGTTGAGCACGTTGGTGAGCAGGCCCGTGCTGCTGATCGTCATGCCGGCCGTTCCGGCGATGCGCGAACTGATGTTCGCCGTCGTGGTGGTATTTCCGGCGACCGTGACCAAGCCTTCCGTTGTCCCAAAATCAAGATACCCGTTGCCGTTGAAAGTAGCGCCACCAGTGAACAGGACCGCGCCGCTATTGACTAGCAAACGATTGCCCGAATTGATGGTCGTCGTTCCTCCCGTAACGCGTAATGCATTGATCGATGCGTTGGCCAACACCGTTTCACCAGCCGTGGAGACGTTGCGCTTGAGCGTCGCGCCTGCGATACTGCTATCGTATTCGCTGTCGGTGAGCGGACGGAAGCCGTTCACGGGATCATTCGTCACAAAGCTGGAGCCTGCGCCCGTGCTGGACGAGTCGCCGATGATCCACGGCACAATGCTGATCGTGGTAGTCCCCGCCGCTCCGCCTCCGCCAACTAGCGTGGGCGCCGTCGTAGCGACCAGCCGCGTCGTGCCCGTGCCGGTGGTCCCCAGCCCATCACCGCGCAGGAAAAGCGTGCCGAGATTCGTCCGCGAAAGGCTGGCCGCATTCAGCTGAATATCCGCGCCAGTCCCCGGCACGAGCGTAAAGGTATTTAAGCCTGTGCTGTTGGTGATCGCGCCGAGCGTTTCGATAAAGCCGGTCGAGCCGATGGTCGGACCTGCATAGGTCGCGGAGACGCGGCCATTGAAGGTGAGACTGCTGGAGTCGCCGATGCGATCCACGGTAGTCCCGAGTACCCAAATATCCCCGGTTTGCCCGAAAGAAATGCTTTCGTCGCCACCATTGTTATCGCCCACAGTGATGTTACTTGCTCCCAACGCCCCGATGCCGCCTTGCACGGCGAGCAGGCCGGTATTGATCTGTGTATTGCCGGTGTAAGTATTCGTGCCGGTCAGTGTCAACGATCCCGCGCCGCCTTTGTTCAGACCGCCATTACTGATCGTGCCCGTGATGGCGCTGGTGACATTGGTCGTAAAGGTGCGTGCCAATCCGCTCAGATCCACGTTGCCGTTAAGAGTGACCGCTCCCGTGCCGCCGGTCGTCTGGCCGATGGTCACCGCGTTGTTCGTCACAAGATTGTTCGTGAATACACGCGCATTGGCATCGCCTGAGCCGAAGGTGCCTCCGCCGTTGATCGTAATAGTGCCAGTGCCGAAAGCGGTGTCGGTGGTGCCGAGGACTACGGCATTGGCACCCATGAGCATCGTGCCGCCCGAGTAGCTGTCGTCGCCCTTTAAAGTAACGATCTGGTTAGCGTTGCTGGCAATGACGACCTGGCCGCCGCCGGAAATGGCCGCGTTATACGCGGTCGCGCTGTTGCGATTGAAACGCAGCGTACCGCCGGCGTTGATGGCGATGGGCTCGACATTTCCTGCGAGGTTCCCTGCCCCGGAATTGTTGCCCAGATTGAGCGTCGTATTGTTATCGATGGTGAATGAGCTTGCCGGAAGGCCATTGACGGTCGGCGAAGTCGTGAGGGTAAAGCTGCCCGCGGTGCCGCTGCTGCTGGTGAAAAGCAGCGAGGTGCCGGCGCCGCCGGGTCCGCCGATCGTGTCATTCAGGATGATGGAGTTGCCATTTGCATCGAGCACGTTGGCGCCCCCGGTAATGCTGATGCCGCGATTGGCGCTCAACGTTGTATTTGCGCTGAATTTCAGCGTTCCGCCGGAAAGCGTAATCTGGTCCGCTACTGCGGTGCCTGGCGTGATCCCCAGATTGTTTTCCGCGGAGATGGTGAGAGTGCCGCCCGTGATGATCGTTTTCCCAGTGTAGGTATTCGCACCAGTCAGGATCAGGTTTCCGTTTCCGGTTTTCGTAAGATTCGTGCCGGCAGCCATGGTGATGACGGAATTGATGGTCGCCGTATCGGTGGCAGCTCCGTTCACCGTGATCGTGGGCGCCGTGCCCGTAAGCGTGAGGATATCCGTGGCGGTTTGCGAACCGACGAAGTATCCGCCGGTATTAAAAGTCAGGCCCGTGGCTGACACGCCAGAGGCATTGTTGTTGATCGTGACCACGCCAGCCGTGCCGCCGAAAGTGGCGAGGCCGCTGTCCCAGGTGAAATCGGTCATAATGCCATCCGACCAATAAGGCGTGGTGGTATCCCAGATTCCGTCTCCTCCGGAGGGTGACATGGCGGTCTGGACGGGGTCCCACTGAAGGTCGGCGTGCGCGAAGGGGGCAGCGAGGAGCAGAGCGCAGGAGGCGGCGAGAATAGAGGGCTTGGCTTTAGAAACGGTGCGAGTAATCAAGGGAGTTTAATAATTCTATTTTCTAGAATTAAGAGCACGGTTTAGAGTGCGCGCAAGCCGGAAGCTAAAAATATTTTCTTTCTTCTAAGAAAATTTTACCTCATTGATGAAAAACCAGATTAATTTCTGGAATACGATTCCATTTCCTGATTTCCTAGCCCCTGTGAGCGATCCGCATCACCCCGAGATCCGGTTTCTGCGCGGCGACGACATTGAGGCCATCGTCGCCTTGGAGGTGGCCCAATTGACGGAGCACGCCATCCCGTTTGATACCGCGAAAATCCGCCTGGTGGTGCGTGAGCTCGTGGCCTCGACCAATAGCGGCTTTGTCCTCGTGGCCGAGTCGGAGCGCGAAGTCGTCGGCTTTGCCTACGCGGCGTGCCTCCTCAGCATGGAGCGCGGCTCGCCCTCCGGTTCGCTGGAGGAGCTCTACGTGGTGCCGGATTGGCGCAACCAAGGGGTCGGAGGCGCTTTGCTCGCCGCTGCCATCGCTCACGCCCGAGAGTTGCGCTGGCCAGCGCTGGAGCTCGAGGTCGTCCGGGGACATGAACGTGCCGCTGCGCTTTATCTGCGCGCAGGATTCCGTCCGAATAACCGCACGCGCTATTCCCTCGACCTGTCTTCACCCGCGGCGTAGCGCCGCCCCCTCTTACATTCCCGCGGGATGGCGCGCATCGAAGCCGCCCTCGGGCCGCCAATCGGTGCGCCAGCGAGGGCCTTCATCGCCTCGCGGCCCGGTGGTGTCGAGGCGCAGTCCGGCGACAGTCGCGAACGTGTGTCCATTGCGGGCATAGACAGTGATCCAATGCCCGCGTCCGCGTTCGCCGTAGCGCTGCAGTTCTGAAGAGGCCATGGGAGAACTCAGTAAACCAGCATGACGCAAAAGAAAGGAAACGGAGCCCGAGCAATCATAGCCATCTTCATAAAAAGAACTGTGACCGCCGCCCCACACGTAGGGTTTGCGGACAATATAGTTTGTCGCCCAGATGGCGCGCTTCACGGATTCCGGCGCATTGGCGGGTGCAAAGGCGATGTCTCCGTGGAGCAAGGCGCGATTTCCGGGAACGGTCGGGCCGGTGGCGGGAGGAGTGGCCGAAGTGTAGATTGCTGACGCCTGCGGTCCCATAGCAAACAACAGCAATACGGATGCGCTCAGAGCTGCAAACGATCGTGAGCGATGTGCGGGAAGAGCAAAATTTAACATTGGCCCGCCTGTTGCAGGAACGGGGCCAGATGGTGCAGAGAAATTCTGGAAAACTACTGATCCGCGCAGCTTTCTGAAACATGTTACAGGATTTTTGATTAGAACGAGCTTCGCCGGTGCGTCAAAGGAATGACTGACATTGCACCCCATCTCTCTATGACCTCCCACCGAACCTCCGCTCTGGATTTCTCACGCCTAGCCTCCCTCTCCCCATTTTCAAGATTCTCCAAGTCGCGTTTGCTAAAAGGCAGCGTGATGGCCGGATTTCTTTTGGCGGGTGCGGCCGATGCCATTCACGCGGCAACTATCAACATCACTACGTATGGCGCCAGTCCGACCAATACGGACAATTTCACGCAGATCACCAATGCCATCAATGCCGCTATCGCCGGCGACACGGTCTATTTCCCAGCGGGTACGTATAACATCTCCAGTGCGCTGACTTTCAAAGCCAGTGTTACTTTCTCCGGCCAGGGGGGCGCGATCCTGAATCTCACGTCCGGAAGCGGCTACTGCTTTGGCACCACCAGCAGCAGTAACAGCAATATCACCGTCACAGGCCTCACTTTTCAGGGAGGCGGCATCATCATTAACAATACCACGGTCGCGCAAAACTTCACGATGACCGGTTGCACCATCCAGAACATCACTTCCACGACCTATCCGCAAAATGAAGGGATGTATATCAACTCGCAAACCTCGAATCTGAACATCGTCGGCAATTATTTCAAAAACATCCCCAACGGCGTCTGTATTGATGTGCATAACACAAGCGGGATGCACATGGATGACAATATCTTCGACACGGTATACCAGCCCACGCATGTGGGCGGACCGTGCACCAACAGCACCATCGCGCGGAACATCGGCACCGCTATTCACCGCATGGGTGCGGAGACGCAAGGCTCGGGCTATGTGAATTTCCTCGTCGAAGACAATCACTTCAGCCACTGGGACAATGCTTTTTGGGATTCTTTCGGCCTCTCCATTATCCCGATCGGATCGGGCATGAGCGAAATCACCCAATATAACACTCTTCTTGGCCGTCCGCGGCTGACGAATCGCTACGGCTATGGGATTGAAGTGGGGCAGAGCAACGTGGTGCAAAATAACTTTGTCGAAGGCCTTTTCTGTAACGGTATCGTGATCGGCGGCGCCAACGCCAGCGTGCTAAACAATGTGCTGCGCGGCCCCAATGATAACACGCTCAACGAGCACGCCACCTCCATCAGCTATGAGCCCGGCGGTGACCCGAATACCGCGACCATTTCCGGGAATAGCCAGACGGTCACTTCAACATATCTCGAAAATCCGACGAATCTCACTTCAACGATTTTGAATGGTGACCAGGTGAAACTAACCTGGGTGAATAACGATGCCAATCAGACTGGTGTGGAAGTGCAGCGGCACATTCCTGGCGGCGCCTATAGTGTGCTAGCCACTGGCCTCGCGGGGACTACAGCCACTTTTACCGATGTAACCGCCGCACCGAACACGCGCTATGCCTATCGCATCCGCGTGTATGACGGCTCCGGAAATCTCACGTACTCCCCCGCCGTGCTCGCGGTGACGGGTGCGGCGGCGCCAATTAAGTTTGAAGCGGAATCGCTGAGCGTCGCCGCACAAACGACCGGCATCACCTATCGCGTGGTGGCCGACGCCCGTTTCAGCGGTGGCTCTGGATCGTTCTTCGATTCGACGGCGACCGGTCAATTTGTCACCTTCGACCTGCCCAACGTGGCAGCGGGAACTTACGATGTGCGCGTTGGGTACAAAGCGTGGAACAACAAAGGCATCTTCCAGGTCGCAGCTTCTCGTCTTGACCAGCAAGGCAGCGCTTCTAACGTAGGTTCACCCGTTGATAGTTATAGCGCTAACGAGGTTTTCACGGAGGTCGATCTCGGCAGTTGGACTCCCGCTTCTACGAGCGACAAGGCTTTCAAATTTACCGTGACCGGTAAAAACTCGAGCAGCGCCGGGTACGGTCTGGCGATAGACTATATCACGTTAATCCCGCAGTAGTCCTGGGAGCGCCGGCATCCTTGCCGGCGAGTTTCTGATGGGCACCGTAGCATGGGCGTCTCCGCCCATGGGTAGGAAACTACGGGCAGGATGCCCGTGCCACGCTTATCGTTTCACGATTCCGGATACTTCCACACCCAATCACCTTCGCTACGATCCATACCGTAGGCATCATGTCGCTCACTCCCTTTTCCGCCATCGTCCCTTCCATTCCAACCGATCGAGTACAGCAGAAAATGGTCAGCATCGATCGCTTGATAGTGGAGCGGCCCTCCATTGAACACGTCAACAGGCAGACTAGAGATTCCCTGCGGAATAAGAAACTCCAACTTTTTTGGATAATCTCCATGAACAAGGCGATAGCGTTCCAAAGCGCAGGCGATGCGTCCCATGCGCACAAGCGCTTCGGCATGAAAGAAGGCTTGGGAAGTTCGCGTGGAACGCCAGGAGATCTTTGGATATACTAGGTACGAAGTCGCCAGGAATTGGTACGGATTTTCGACTATAGGGCCGACCTTTGCTTCGGAAAGCCGCCGGCGCCAGTCTTCGATATCAACGCTGGAAGCGGAAGTATGCAAGCGGCATTCGCTCAATGGACGTGTGGATTTTTCAAATTCTGACGCGTTTTGATCAAACCAGCCGGCCGGCATATAGCGATAGGTTTTTGCCCAGCGGTTGAAATGATCCAGTTGCAGCTGCCCTTCCAGATTGTGAGAGATAGCATTGAAATATTCCAGGTCACGCGTTCGTTTCATGTATTGAAAAGCCTGAAACGCCAGTACTCGATTGAAGCGCATGCCGCGGTCGTAATCGTGGAGAAAATCCAGTTTTTCCAATTCGCTTTGAAATTCAGCGAGGTGGTTGTCTGACCATCGATGAGCGGCGGCTCCCTGCCAAATGGTAGATAGCGCCGTGGAAATGATGCCGGCCCGAAGTTCGTGTGCAATGAAAAGCGGCTCGTTTTGAATCGCCGCAGCGAGACGAAATTGGAGCTTCACTTCTTCATAGGCTGCATCTTCCCGGCCCAGTTCCAGTTCCGCAAGGGCACGCAACCGCAAAACGCCCGACGGGCTTTGAATGACGCCGTAATGTCGGATTTGCATTTTAAATCCATCTTCGTAGCGAACGGGAAATCGCGAATACGGCCTCCGTCCCGCTTCGCGTAGTTGCCTCAGCCCATCGTCAAAGCGGCTCAATGCAAGAAGGACATCTTCGGCGGAATTTCCGGGCTGATCAGGAATCGGAAAGAGATCGTATTCCGACTTCGGCGAGTGCTTCATTGCCTCGGCGCGAGCATCACGATAATATTGCTGCCACACTTTGAGGTCGATTGGAATGCTCTCGGCCATATTGCCGAAGGCGCTTTGACGCATCTTCGACGGCGGAAGAAATATTCCCTCGTTGTCATATGGGTGCGCAAGGAGATGAAACATCCCTTGATAAGCGCCATGATTGAAATTAAGGCGCAAATAGTCTCCCCCGGGGGCATCGCTCCACGGTCGCGCCATGGCAAAGTTTTGTTCGTCGGGAACCGGAGGAGGGATGAAGCCGGAAATATCTAGTGTTTCCCCGTTGGCTTCCATCGTACGCTTGGCCTGGATCCAGGCGCGATGACCGCGCCAATTTTCCACGGTATAACCAACGGCAATCAAAGTCACCAGGGCCGCCACGGTGAAAAGCGCGGCCCGCGCTGTACGCCATGTGAAAATGATGCGATAGAGCCAGACAAGGAAACACCGCAGGGCGTTGAGCACGCGAATGTCTGACCGCCAGAGCCACTTGGAAAACTTCACGGTGGTCCACTCACCAAACGCTATCTTCTCGAGCAACGATTTCATTGTGGAAAAGTCCTTTTAAGCCCGCCGTGTAGTTGTGACGCGCAGGAGACACGCTTCCGGTGGATGCGCCGGTGCATCCGGTGGTGGCGCTGGCTGTGGCTCTGAAACCTTGGCAACGGTCTGGCGAATCTGCTGCAGTGCTGCGACTGCAGAAGGCCCACCGCTTCCTGATGGCGCCGCTTCTTCCTGCGGCGTGGCGAAGCGCACACCGAGTAGAAAAACCCATATCACCCCAAGCCCCATCCAGGCCTTCCGATAAGGAATGAACAGCTCACTCCAAAGAGCCGCGAAGCCGAAAGACGAAAGGGCCGTTTGCTTTTTTAAAGTAACGGGCTGCTCGAAGAGTTCATTTGAGATGGCATCCACGCGAAGTCGGTCGAGTCTTGGCGAAGCCGCCTGATGCCGATCGAGAAGGATTTGTCTGGGCGTTTTCATAACATTCGTTCCGCGATGAGTTGTTTCAGAGCGCGTTTGCCGTAGTGAATGCGCGATTTCACCGTGCCGAGATTCGTTTCAGTAATGGTGGCAATTTCTTCGAGCGAGAAATCTTCCAGGAAATGAAGGAGCAGCGCGGAGCGTTGCGGTAAGGGAATCTCTTCCATGAGCTTCATGAATTCCGCCTCCTGTTCCTGATCGAGGAGCAGATCATCGGGCGCCTCCGACTGCTCGGTTGGAATATCCGCCAGTTGATCCGACAAACTTTGATCACGCCGTTCCCGCCGCCATTGCTGCACGCATTTCTGGTGCGCGATCCCAAAGAGCCAGCTCCCAAATTTGCGGTCATCACGCAGACTGCCAATGTGGCGAATCGCACCGATGAATGTTTCCTGCACGAGATCCAGCGCGGTTTGCTCCTGTCGAACGAGCTCAAAGAGGTAGGCATAAAGCGGCAATTGGTATCGGCGAAAGAGCTGCTCCCACGCATCCGCGCACCCGGAACGCGCCTGAGCGACAGGCAACGGTTCGGGGTCGGTAGGGGGAGGCATCTGCAAGGAGTAGAATGCGCGAGGCGGAAAAAGGTTCAAAGGGGTGCGCAGGAGATTGGAGTTTCCGGCACGGATGCGCTTACAATCACCACATCATGCGCCATTTCTCCCTGAATTTTCTCCTGATACTTCTGGTTTCGCTCGCGCCGCAGCCACATCGGGCAGCCGCTCAGGAAGCGGCGGCAAAGCAGAGCCTGGCCGCGCCGGTGATTCACCGAGGGTTTGCGGGGGAGGTCAGCATTACTTGTGCAACCGCCGGTGCGACGATTCGCTATAGCCTCGATGGCACCGACCCGGGACCAAAAGCCGGGCCGTATCTTGCGCCGATAGTGCTTCCCGGAGAAGGCGTGGTGAAGGCGCGGGCATTTAGCGAGGATCGGAAAGAGAAGAGCGATCTCGCGGAAGCAAAATTCCAGGCACTGCCCGGGGCCCCTTCCCTGGCCTCGACTCTCGTGCTGTGCACGCAGGATCGCGACTGGCCGATCTACGATTGGGCGAAACGCCACGCTGCGGTGAGCCAGCTAGTGAAGGAACGCAAGCCGGCGCTGATTTTTCTAGGTGACTCGATCACGCAGATGTTCGGCGGCGAACCGCATGATCGCCCACAGCTGGGCAACGAAGTATGGGAGAAGTACTACGGAAAGCGAAATGCGGCGAATCTCGGCTTTGGCTATGACTATGTAGAGAATACGCTCTGGCGTCTGGAACACGGTGAACTCGATGGCGCCGAAGCGAAGGCATTCGTGGTGATGATCGGTACCAACAACGCCGGCAAAAACACGCCAGAGGAAATTGCCAAGGGAATTCACGCGATCCTCGGCGAGATTCACCGGCAGCAACCCGCGGCGAAGGTGCTCCTCATGGCCATCTTTCCGCGTGGCCACGCGCCGGATGCCATGCGCAGCAAAATCAGCGACATCAACAAACTCCTCGCGAGCGAGGATGGCAAAAGCGGTGTTACTTTTCTAGATATCGGTGCGAAGTTCTTGGAGCCGGACGGAACGATTACTCACGAAACGATGGGCGATTTTCTGCATCCCACGGCGAAAGGATACGAGATTTGGGCGCGGGAGATCGAGCCGATACTGGAGAAGTGGCTGGGAGCGGGGAAGTGAGGAGAGAGGAAACTCTCAGCTAAATTCGGAGATGGAAAATTCACCCCGGTAGGGGTGACCGGAGAGTAGCCGGGGATAACATCCCCGGTTTTACATCAAAAAGGAGCAGCACCCCGGCTGGGGTGCGCCGCTTTATGTTTTCACGATCCGGGGATGTTATCCCCGACTACTTTCCTCCAGCCTCCGGGCCGAGATGTGAGCCGAATGTTATAGCCGAAAGTGGCTACTCTATTTTCGGATTTAGGCTCAGGTTTCAACCGCCAACCGCCAGCGTCCAATGAGCAGCGATCTTTGTGTTACTTGTTTTGGACTACGCTCAGCTCAATAGCCCGCATATCGATCCCGCGCAGGCGGCGAGGCCATTCCGCGGTTCATTCGCTTGGTAGCCCAGGAAATGAGGATCGGCTTGGCCACGTTGAAAGCGATTTTTAGAAGGGCGAAGCCGATGCCTGCCATTCCGGCACGTTCTGCTTCCACTTTGGCGGTGACTTTGGCCTTGGGAGGAGGCGCAGACTTTTTTCTTCGGGGCGGGAGCCGGGAAATGATCAGGCCAAAAAGAGCCGCGCCGCCGAGCCACACTCCGCGATGCCCCACGAAACTCGACTTCAGCTTTTTAGGAACGTCAAGATCCTCCGCCAGTTCGCGACGATTTGCCGCGAGCCGTGAGCGGGTGCGATCGAGCTGGGCGATCAGGGCTACTTTTTGATCGTCGATGTTAGCCATTGTTGATCCTTTTTAAACTCCTCAAGCGTCGCGGTGAACATGGGCATGAGGATTTTTGCCCGCGCCAAAAGGATCGCGACCAGTGCCGCTCCGAAATGCAGCAACGCCATGCCGAAGGTGATCCAAATCCAGACGTGCGGATGATGTGGAAAAAGGGCCGCGATCGCAAAGACCAGGGCCAGGCAGAAAAAGAGATAACCGAAACCGAGAACGACCACCGCCCCCGCAACCAGCCCGGCGATGATCGCGTAGTGAATGCCAGCCTCTTTTGCTTCGAGGCCGGCGAGGCGCAGGCGCAGCCGGATGTATTCGGCAACACCGCCAACAAACCCGGCCACATGGCCGAAGAATCCTGCGT